>ERZ777011.1447-NODE-1447-length-24766-cov-3.301566_pt1 | contig 24766 bp, 19 predicted proteins | sample MGYA00374964_ERZ777011 | MGnify/ENA primary metagenome ERZ777011 (study PRJEB29310, sample SAMD00008975) | mouse gut metagenome | study: EMG produced TPA metagenomics assembly of the Metagenome analysis of fecal microbiota from mouse which was promoted... | reverse complement strand
TACAGGGCGGAGGCGTCTCCATGAACAAGGAGAAGGTGGAGTCGCCGGAACGGGTCGTAACCGTGTCCGACCTCATAGCCGACCGGTATCTGGTCGTGCAGAAAGGTAAGAAGAACTATTTTCTGATCATAGCCGAATAGCGGCGGAAACGGGAGCAACGGATTTCCGGGACAGCGTCGACATCCTGTCCCGGATTTTTGTATCTTTCGGTCCGTACGATAACGAACGAATACGTTTACATGGGAAAAAAACTCATTTTTACGGCGTTGCTGCTCTCCCTTTCCGTGGCTGCGCTTTCGCAGGAGCGGGTGACGGAAGCCCGTTCCGATCTCGAAAAAAATCTCTTTACGTTGGCTTCGGACGAGATGCTCGGTCGGGGTGCCGGTACCGAACAGGGTGCCGCTGCGGCTGCCTACATCGTGTCGCGGTTCGGAGAGGCGGGACTCTATCCCGGTGCCGCCGACGGTTCGGGGCGGACGTTCCTGCAACGTTTCGAGCGCTCTTCGGGGCGGTATGCCAACGTGGTGGGGTTCATTCCCGGAAGCGATGTCCGGCTGCGCGAGGAGTATATCGTGCTGGGGGCGCATTACGATCATCTGGGATACCGCGTCCGGGGCGGCGATACGGTGGTCTACCACGGTGCCGACGACAATGCGTCCGGAGTGGCCGTGTTGTTGGAGGCGGCACGGCGGTTGAAAGAGCGGGAGGGCGAACTGAAGCGTACCGTGATCGTCGTCGCTTTCGATGCCGAAGAGATCGGATTGTATGGATCGGCGGCCATGGCGGACAACATGGAGGTCGACAAGGTGAAGTTCATGGCCAGCATCGACATGGTGGGATGGCTCCGGGAGGCCGGCTGCCTGAAAATACGGAATGTCGGTTCCCTTGCCGGCGGAAAGGAGCTGTTCGAGGCTGTTCCCTGCCCTGCCGGTCTGGAAGTGAAGACGACGGAAGGCAACGGATCTCCCTTCACGGGTTCCGATCACGATTCGTTCGCCGCGCGGAACGTGCCGGCGGTGTTGCTGACGACCGGGACCAAATCGCCCTACCATAGGCCGGAAGATACGGCCGACAAGATCGACTACGAAGGATTGGAACTGGTGACGGAGTATGTGGTGGCTCTGGCGACGGAGATGGCCGACCGCGAGGAGATCGTCCCCGCGAAGAGGGTCTTGCGGCGGGAGGAACCCCGCAAGGTGGAGTTCGCCGTCAGTGCTTCGGTAGGCTCTTCGTACATACATTACGGCAACGAAGCCCCCGTGACCGGAGCATCCCGTTTCTCGTGGAATGCGGGTGTTTTCATGCAGTATAATTTCAACGAATGGCTGTCCCTCCGCCCGGAGGTGATCTACAACCATCGTACGTTCCGTTATCCACAACAGAATGAGGCCGGCGAGCTGGTGGTGACCGATTCGTTCCGCAAAATGGTGTCGCCTGCGCTGACCGTTCCCGTCAGCCTGCTGCTGAAGACCGAGGTGGACAGCGGCTACTACATGTACGCGGGGGTGGGCGGTTACTACTCCTATGTATTCGATACGAAGCTGGCGGGCGAGCCGATACTCCATAACCGTCACGAAGGAGGCATCTCGCTCAGCCTGGGATGGAATCTCAGCCATGTGGGTGTGGCTGTTACGGGATACTGTCCCCTGTCGCGGCTGTCGCCCGAGGGGTTGAAAATGCGCGGATCGTCGATCTTTTTCACGATGTATTACACGTTCTGAGGGCCGACGGAAAGCCGGACGGATACGGAGAAGTTCAACGGATTGTTTGCGGGTCATGCGGAACGGAGAGGTGAAGATAGATTTCGTGATACCCTGGGTGGACGGGAGCGATCCGGCCTGGCGGGCGGAGTTCCTGGAGTATCGTTCCCGCATCGCGGCGAATCCCTCCGATGACGGGGGGGGGGAGGTACGGGGAGCGACGGATGCTTCCGAAGAGCGTTACCGCGACTGGGATACGCTGCGCTACTGGTTTCGCGGCGTGGAACGGTTCGCACCCTGGGTGAACCGCATCCATTTCATTACCTGGGGCCATTTGCCTGCGTGGCTCGATACGGACCATCCCAAATTGCATGTGGTCCGTCATGCCGACTACATCCCCTCTCCTTACCTGCCTACGTTCAGTTCTTGTCCCATCGAGCTCAACATGCACCGGATCGAGGGCCTTGAGGAGCATTTCGTCTATTTCAACGACGATACGTTTCTGTGCAGACCCGTCGGCCCGGAGCGCTTTTTTCGGGACGGTCTGCCGAGGGATGCGGCTCGTTTGGCCGTCATTCCCACCGAACGGGTGGGACATAACATCCTGGAGTGCCTGGCCGTTATCAATCGTCGGTACGACAAGCGGGAGGTTCTGCGCAGGCATGCGGGCAAGTGGTTCGACTGTCGCTACCGGTTGAGCGACATGCTCAAGACCCTCACGCTCCTGCCCTGGAGATTTTTTCCCGGCTTCAGGGATTTCCATATGCCGCAACCCTTTCTGCGTCGGACCTTCGAAAGGTTGTGGTGCGAGGAGGCCGGGGTGCTCGATGCCACGTGTCGGAGCCGGTTCCGTTCGGCTACCGACCTGTCGCAGTGGGTGATGCGTTACGAGCAGTTGGCCGCGGGCGAGTTCGTGCCGGTGGGCATGGGAGATACCGGGCTGGCGACGCTCTCGGAGGCCGGAATGCCGGCGCTGGGGCGCGATATTCGCTCGGGAAAGTATGCCATGGTCTGCATCAACGATAGCAATGCTATTTGCGATACGGAGTTTGTCCGTCGGGCGCTCGTCGACATATTCGATAACCTGCTACCTGAAAAATCCGCTTATGAACGTTGAGTTCTCGGTCATCATACCGCTCTATAACAAGGAGCGCGAGGTGGGTGCGGCGCTCGCTTCGGTGTTGGGGCAGCGACGGTTGCCGTGCGAGGTGATCGTCGTGGACGACGGTTCCACGGACGGCGGAGCGGAGGTGGTGCGCCGTTGTGCATCGCCCCTGGTACGTCTGGTCGTACAGGAGAATGCGGGGGTTTCGGCGGCCCGCAACCGGGGTGCGGCGTTGGCGCGGGGAGCGTACCTTGCCTTTCTCGATGCCGACGACTGCTGGCAGCCCGGTTATCTCGAAAAAATAGCTTTTCTGATCGGGCGCTATCCCGACTGCGGAGCCTATGCGGCTGCATTCGATATCGTGAGCGGTACGAAGGTCCACTCCAATGTGCATCCGCAACAGGAGGGAATCGTTCCCGACTTTTTCCGCGAGGCGATGCGCTCCTATATCTGCCAGCCCTCGGCGACGGTCGTTCCCCGTACCGTTTTTCAGGAGCTCGGAGGCTTTCCGGCGGGGATGAAGATCGGGGAGGACCTCCATTTCTGGATACGGCTGGCGAGTCGTTATCCGGTCTGCTTCACCCCCGAAAACCTGGTGCTTTACAGCAGGACGGCCTCGAACCGCTCGGCGGGGATCTATACCCCCGAACAGACCGTTTATTCCTTCGAGGAACTGTACCGTCCGCAGGAGGGAAATTCTTTCCGTAACGAATATATCGCCCGCTGTGCGATCGGCAAGGCGTTGACGCTCACTGCCAAGGGAGATACCGCGTTCGGGCGGCGTACCGAACGGTTCTTCGCCTATACGACCCTGTATCGGCGCGGGTGGCACAAACTCCGCCTATTGAACCGGATTCCTCCGCGTTTGCGGCCGGCGATTCACGCTTTTTACAACCGCATGGCGTGGGTTCTTGCCCGCAAAGGATTCTGACGCTTTGCAGGCAAAGGGGTGTCGCGCTCTTTTTACGGCCGAATATTGCATTCGGAGGGGAATGGCGGGAAAATCCTCCGGTGCGCACGGTCGGCGTCGTAAACGGGCGGTAAAAAGCCGTTGTCGAGGCTTTCATCTTAAATATAGTATTCGGTGTCGCAGGGGCAAGGGGCTTTTGTGCTGGTGGCCTATGTCCGGGACGATGAGGTCTGCATGCCGGGCGGCAGGTTCCGCTCGTCGCACGCAAGGGTTTTCCGCTTGTTTTCGGAGTCGGTGCGCTCCTTGCAACCGGCCGTTGCGGAGGCGGTGTTCCGTTGACGGGGAGGGGATACGGATTCGGGCCGCAACGAGTTGCGGCCCGAACGTGTGCCGGAACAGAGCCTACCACTTCACCGTTTCGGCAAGGATTACGCCGTCGGCGGCGTCTTCGGCAGCGAACGTATCGCTTCGGTACTGGATGCAGAGCATTACGAGCGGTTCGGTGCTGTGGTTGCGTACCGAGCGTTTGCCGGCCGGCGACACCCGCACGACACTTCCTTCGGACACGGGAAAAACCCGGCCGTCGACCTGGAAGCAGCCCGTTCCGCGGAGGAAGAAGTAGAGTTCTTCGTGGTGTTTGTGGGTGTGCAGGAAACCGCTTTCCGTTCCGGGTGCGAACTGCTGAAAGGAGAATTCGCAACCGGTGGCCCCGACGGCTGCGCCGCCGAATACTTTTCCCGGGATTTTCATCGACGGTCCCAGCTCCAGGATGTAATCGTTCAGTTCGTCCGTTTTTCCGATGTCGATTGCGCTGAAGTTCTCCGCAGCGGCAATGGTCTCGATCTGTTTCATGCGTATCGTTTTTTGTGTGTAAAGTTGTCTTTTCGGGAGGTAAATGTATGGTATTATGTTTTGTATTGCAATAAGTTACGTTTACGATACTTGGTTACCTGCGGGTCACTTTTGCAGGATGTCAGCCGCTTGCGGATCGATAAAAATTTGCGTTTTTCGCTGACGCGGTGTCCGAGGAACGGTTGAAGCGGCCGGGAGCGGGTTCTCCCGTGGCGTTCGGATTCGCCGTTCGATCCCGTTCCCGACCTTTCCCCTGCCCCGGGCACGATGCGAAACAATGGCCGGAAGCGCCGTCGGGGTGATAATAAAACACCAAAAATCTTAACTTTGCACTTAAACAAGCAACCGAATATGGCAACGAACGACAACGGGGTGGCGGGCAAGGAACGCTCCCTCAATTTTCTGGAAGAGATCATAGAAGATCATATAAACAGCGTAGACGGCAGGATACATACCCGTTTCCCGCCGGAACCCAACGGTTACCTGCACATAGGCCATGCCAAGAGTATATGCCTTAATTTCGGCCTGGCGGAGCGTTACGGCGGGCTTTGCAACCTGCGGTTCGACGACACCAATCCCGTGAAGGAGGATGTGGAGTATGTCGATTCCATCAAGGAGGATATCACGTGGCTCGGTTTCCGGTGGGCCGAGGAGCATTATGCCTCGGACTACTTCGAGCAGCTTTACCAGTGGGCCGTCGAGATGATCCGCAAAGGATTGGCCTATGTGGACGACCAGTCGCAGGAGGAGATCCGCCTGGGCCGCGGTACGGTGACCGTGCCCGGTACGGAGAGTCCGTGGCGTAACCGCAGCGTGGAGGAGAATCTCGACCTTTTCGCACGGATGCGGGCCGGGGAGTTCGCCGACGGGGAGAAGGTGTTGCGTGCCAAGATAGACATGGCGCACCCCAACATGCTGCTGCGCGACCCCATCATGTACCGTATTCTGCATACCGAACATCACCGTACGGGCGATAAGTGGTGCATCTACCCCATGTACGACTATGCGCACGGGCAGAGCGATTCGATAGAGAAGATTACCCACTCCATCTGTACGCTCGAGTTCGACGTACACCGCCCGCTCTACGATTGGTTTATCCAGACGCTCGGAATCTTCCCCAGCCATCAGTACGAATTTGCCCGGCTCAACCTGACCTATACGGTGATGAGCAAGCGAAAGTTGCTTCAATTAGTTGAAAATAAGATAGTTAACGGATGGGATGATCCGCGTATGCCTACCATTTCGGCAATTCGTCGCAAGGGGTATACCCCTGCCGCCATCCGGGCTTTTGCCGAACGGGTGGGTGTGGCGAAGCGGGATAACGTCATCGATCTTTCGCTGCTCGAATTCTGTGTGCGCGAGGATTTGAACAAGACGGCCGAGCGGCGCATGGCGGTGCTCGATCCCCTCAAGGTGACGATTACGAACTATCCCGAAGGCAAGAGCGAACTGTTCGAGGCGGTCAATAATCCCGAGGATGAGTCGGCCGGTACCCGGCAGGTTCCCTTCTCGCGCGAGATCTATATCGAGCGGACCGATTTCATGGAAGAACCTCCGAAAAAGTATTATCGCCTTGCTCCCGGTGCCGAGGTTCGGTTGCGTTACTCCTACCTGATTAAGTGCGAGGAGGTGGTTAAGGACAGCGAAGGCAATGTCGTGGAATTGCGCTGTACGTACGATCCGCAGTCGGGCGGTGGTTCCTCTTCCGACGGACGCAGGGTGAAAGGAGTGATTCATTGGGTATCGGTTCCTCATGCCCGCGAGGCGGAGATACGGCTCTATTCCAACCTCTTTACCAAAGAGGACCCCAACGATGTGGAGGAGGGAAAGACTTTTCTCGACTACCTCAATCCGGAGTCGGTCGTGGTGCGGAAAGGGTATATCGAACCGTCGTTGGCTCAGGCTGCGACGGGCGAGAAGTTCCAGTTCGAGCGTGTCGGCTATTTCTGTGTCGATACCGACTCTACTCCGGAGTGCATGGTATTCAACCGTACCGTGGGATTGAAGGATACTTGGGCGAAAATAGCGGACAAATAGACTGTTTTCTGTCGGATATGAAAAACGGATGTCTGAAAAGGCATCCGTTTTTTGTTGTCTGGAGTATGGTTGTTGCTTTCCTATTTTCGCATTTGTTCCACGTGGAACAAAAGAGTGTTTTGTGATTTCAATAAAAAAGGAGTGTTCCACGTGGAACACTCCTTCGGTTTATCTTCCGAAATAGACAAGCAGTACATTGATGTCTGCGGGCGATACGCCCGGAATGCGCGATGCTTGCCCTATCGTTTGCGGTTTGATGCGACTCAGCTTTTGACGGGCTTCGATGGTGAGCGACGAAAGAGCGTTGTAGTCGAAGTCCGGACGCAGGCGAATGTTCTCCAGTCGACGCATTTTGTCGGCGATAAATCGTTCGCGCTCGATGTATCCTCTGTACTTTATTTGAATTTCCGCCTCTTCGATGATCTCGTCGTCGATTTCGTTCTCTTCGATGAATCTTTTCAGGTCGGGTAATACGGAGGTTACTCCTTCGATGCTGACACCGTTCCGAAGCAATACGTCGTAAAGTTTGCGTCCCTGTTCCAGCGGATTTGTTCGGACCGATTGCAGGTAATCGTTTATCTCCTCCTTGCCGACGCTCCGGTTCCGAATGAAATCGATCAGAAGCGCTACAAATCGACTTTTTCGCTCGAAGGCTTCCCTTCTCTCCGCAGAAGCGAGGCCGAGTTCGATCGCTTTCGGTGTGAGTCGCAGATCGGCGTTGTCCTGCCGGAGCAGAATGCGATACTCCGCCCTACTGGTGAACATGCGATAGGGTTCATCTACCCCTTTGGTGACGAGGTCGTCGATCAGGACGCCGATGTAGGCTTCGTCTCTCGCCAGTACGAAAGGTTCCTTGCCTTGCAGTTTCAGCGCGGCATTGATGCCGGCCATCAGGCCTTGTGCGGCGGCCTCTTCGTATCCCGTGGTCCCGTTGATCTGTCCTGCGAAATAGAGGTTGTCGACCCTTTTCGTTTCGAGCGTGTGTCTCAGTTGGGTGGGTGGGAAATAGTCGTACTCTATGGCATATCCGGGACGATAGATGTGTACATTTTCAAAGCCACGGATACGGGAGAGTGCACGTACCTGTACATCGAGCGGCAGGGACGACGAGAAACCGTTCAGGTAGTATTCGTTCGTTTCTCTTCCTTCGGGTTCGAGGAAGAGCTGGTGGGACTCCTTGCCGGCGAAGGTGCGCAACTTGTCTTCGATACTCGGACAGTAGCGCGGTCCGATTCCCTGGATCGTGCCGTTGAAGAGGGGCGAATCCGCGAATCCTTCCCGCAGGATGTCGTGTACTTCGGTGCTTGTGTGGATGAGGTAACAGGGAATCTGCTCCGCTACGCATTCGCTGGAGGGCAGGAAGGAGAATTTCGACGGCTTCTCGTCGCCGTACTGCGGCTCGAAGGCGGTGAAGTCCACGCTTCGTCCGTCTATCCGGGCGGGGGTACCGGTCTTCATGCGTCCTGCTTCGAACCCGAGTTCGCGCAGGCATTCGGTCACTCCGAGCGATACGCCGTCGCCTGCCCTACCCCCGGGAGCGCTGGAACGTCCCGTGTGCATCAGTCCGTTCAGAAAGGTTCCGTTGGTGAGGATGATCGCACGAGCCCTGAACGTAGCTCCCATGACGGTGTGAATCCCTTTGATAATATATTGATTATCTGATGATTGTTTATTGTCTCTCGTGCATTTTTCCGTGATGAGCCCGTCTACGGTATCCTGCCAGATGTACAGGTTGTCGATGTTTTCCAGGGTTTGGCGCCACAGTTCCGAGAAACGTGTTTTGTCGCATTGGGCACGGGGACTCCACATGGCACTCCCCTTCGAGCGGTTCAGCATCCGGAATTGGATGGCCGTCCGGTCGGTAATGATGCCCATGTGTCCTCCGATGGCATCTATCTCTCTTACTATCTGTCCTTTGGCTACTCCTCCTACGGCCGGGTTGCAGGACATGTTGGCGAATTTGCCCATGTCCATGGTAACGAGCAGTGTCTGTGCGCCGAGCGTAGCGGCGGCGGCGGCGGCTTCGCAACCGGCGTGTCCGCCGCCTACCACGATGATATCGTATTCGTAAGTCATCTTGTTCTTATTCCCCTCGCGGATCGAGTGCTCCGTAGGTTTTATTTGTGCGTCGTATGGTTGCAACGGGGGTACCCGTTGCGTTTCTCTCTTTCGTTGTTCGGGGCGGCTTTGCCGTGCATGATCCGACGCGGAGAACCGAAGGTTCCCGATGCGGTGTCCAAGCGGCGGAAAGGGGCTTTTCCGGGCAGGAAAACGGGTCGTCGGCAATCTGTCCGTGCGACCCGGGAAGTGCGCTCAAAAACGATGTTCCGTCCCTTTGCGGGCCCCTCCCCTATCGGGCCGGCAGTTTGAACGGCGGGTAATCGCCGTACGTCCCGCGATACATGGCCAGGCTCCGGTCTTCCGATGCCCGCATGGCCCGCTCCTCCTCCGGGGTTTTGTCGCCGTGGCCGCACAGGTGCAGTACGCCGTGGATGATGACGCGCATGATCTCCTCCCGGGGTTCCGTCCCGATGGCTTCCGCATTGGAATGCACCGTAAAGGGGTCGATGAAGATGTCCCCGCCGATGCTCCGCGTGCCGGCCAGGTCGCTGTAGTCGAACGTGATGACGTCGGTGTGGTAGTCGTGGCCGAGGTATTGCCTGTTGATGCCGATGTGGTATTCCGGCGAGCAGAAGATGTAGGCGATGTCGCCGGGCCGGTAGCCCTCGGCGGCGATCACCTCTTTGATCCATGCCGTTATTTTGCGTCTGCCTTGCGGCAGGAAAGTGCACTCTTCTGTATGGAAGCTGACTGCCATTGTTCAAATCGTTTTAGTAAATCCGTTGCGGAGCCGCCTCCGTTCCACAAAGGGCTTGTTACGGCATATCCGCCGTTCGTGTTCCCGCCGTTCCTTCGTTCGTTCCGGTGTCGCCTTGCGGCCGGGCGGGAACGGCAGAGCCGCAGGACTCCGTTACCTCGACAGCCACTTCTCCGGGTTGAGGAACGTGGTGCCCTTCCATAATTCGAAGTGCAGGTACCAGTCGTCGTTGTTCGCCGTCGAGGAGAGGGTGCCGATGACCTGATCCCTCCCCACCCGATCGTTGGCCTTGACGCTGACCGATTCGAGGTTGGAGTAGACCGTATAGTAATTACCGTGGTTGACCATTACGCAGTTGTTCAGTCCTTTGATGAAGACCACCCGGCTCACGGTACCTTCGAAGATGCACCGCACGGGGGCGCCCTTCTCGCCTGCGATGTTGACCCCCTTGTTGTCTATCGTCAGGCCGCGTTGCGTGGGGTGCGGGTGTTTGCCGAAACGGTCGATGATGACTCCGCCCCGGACCGGATAGGGAAATTTCCCTTCGTTCTGTTCGAAGTTGTTGCTCAGCTCCACCCTCACCCGCTCTTCCGCGGCGCTGCGTTTGGTTCCCGCATTGCGGCGTGCCTCCTCGGCTACGAGTTGTTGGAGCTGCCGCTGGGCGCTTTGTTTTTCGCGCTCCTTCTGGCGTATGCGTTCGGCTATCTTGCGTTCGTCGGCCGCCAGGCGGGAACTGTTCTTCTTGTAGGTCTGTTCGTCGGCCCGCAGCGTCCGCAGCTCCTTGTCGCGGCTGCTGCGCGACGTTTCGAGCTGGGTCAGTTGAGTATCCAGTTGCGTCACCTCGCTCTGCAATACCCCCGCCAACGAATCCAGTTCCGCAGCCTTCTCCTCCCGCATCCGGTTGTAGCGCTTCATGTAGTTGATGCGCAGGGTCATCTCCCCGAAGTCGCGCGAGGCGAAAAGAAAGGCCATCGAGTTGTTGAGCAGGTGGTTCTTGTATGCGGCGTAGATCATGTCGGCATACTCCTGCTTGAGCACTTCGATGTGGCGGTTGAGTTCCGTGATCGCGCGGTTCTTGTCGGCGATGTCGCGTTCGCAGAGGGTGATCTGCTGGTTGAGCGACGAAACGATCTGCTGACGGTTCGTGATGCGGGAAACGATCAGCTTCAGTTCGTTCTGCGTGACAGCCCGCTGCCCCTTTATCTTGCTCAACAGGGCCTCGTTCCTTTTTATCTCCTCTTCTGCACGGGCGATCTGCTCATTCAGCGCCTGTATCGAGGGCTGTACCCGCTGTGCCCTGATTGCCGGAACGGCGAGGCAGAGGAGGGTCGTCAATATCCACAGGGTGCGTTTCATCTTCATTCCTTTCCCTTTTCCTGTCGTTGGCGGATGATCTCCGCGTCGTACCCTTTTTCGAGGGCTCGTTTCCAATAAATTTCCGCCATGAACGTATCGCCCAACGCATAGAGGATTTCCCCGTAGTGGAAGAGCAGCACCGGACTCCCGGTTCTGTCGAACGAGACGGCCTGCTGCATCACGGTGCGGGCCTCCTCGTAACGTCCCAGCAGGTAGAGAATCCACCCTTCCGTGTCGAGGTAGGTGGCGTTGCTCGGACTGAGTTCGTTGGCGCGGCGGCTCATGCCGGCGGCCTTTTCCAACTCTTTCCCCTCTTCGCTGAGGTAATAGGCGTAGTTGTTGAGTACGACGGCGTTGTTCGGGTCGAGGCGGAGCGCCTTTCCGTACTGCCGGTAGGCTTTGTGCAGGTCGCCCAGTTCATGGTAGGCGTCGCCGAGTATCCCCGCCGCGACGCTGCGCGTGGAGTCCTCCTTTGCCGTGCGGTAGGTCTCCCTGAAAGTGCGTATCGCTCCCCGGGTATCGTTCAGGGTCAGGAGGGCGTAGCCTTTGGTGAGCCTCAACTCCTGGTCGTCGGGGAAGCGTGCGAGTGCCAGGTCGGTGTATTCGATGACCGAGTCGGGGCGTTCCAGGAACGATTCGATGCCGATGACCTGCCGGTAGGCTTCCGGTTCGTCGGGCTCGATGCCGATGAAGGATTTGTAGAGTTCGAGTGCCTGTTGCAGCTCGCCGCCCCGGATGAGATGCATGGCGTAGAGATTCACCACGGCGTAGTCGTGGGGGTATTTGGTGATGAGAGTCGAGGCGAGCGAGTTGATGGAGAAGTAGTTGCGTCTGTAGAATTCCAGGTCGGAGGTGATGTCGGCGAAGATCCGTTTCTTGCTCTCCGACGACATGCGGTCGTTCTCGAAGAGGCGTTTGAGCGTAGACAGATAATGTTCCGCATCGTTGGCGCGGCGGTAGAAGTCGGCCAGCGAGGAGAGCGTCTCCAGGTCGTCCGGCTCCAGGCGCAGGGCCTCCGTATAGTTGGTCAGCGCCAGCGAGTCTTCGCCCATCGCACGGTAGATGTCGCCCAGCATGCGGTAGTTGTCCTCGTCGTAGGGGTAGTCGCGAAGCAGTTTCTTCGCTTCGTCCACTGCCTTGTCGTAGAGCCGCAGGCGGACCAGTATCTCGCGCTTGTAGGCCGAAAGCTCCTCGATTCTTCCCAGGCGTATCTCTGCGGTGTCGAGGATGGACAGAGCCGTGAAAGGCTGCCCTTTGTAGTCGTACAGGGCTGCCAGGAGGCGGTAGTTGAGCGGATTGTGCGGGTCGTCGCGCATGAGGCGGGTGTAGATGCTCAGCGCCTCGTCGTATTGCTCGGACATCACCAGTGCCCTGCCCAGTTGGTTGCGGTAGGCGAGGTTGGCGGTGTCGAGCCCGTAGGCTGTTTTGCTGAAGGTGACGGCCTGTGCGGGATCGGTTTCGAGCAGGATCTCCGCAATCTCGTAGTAGGCTGCGGCATAGGTGGAGTCCGCCTTCATGGCCCGGTGGAAATAGGCCAGTCCCCCGGCCTTGTCGCCGTTCACCGTCGCCGCCTTGATTCCTTCGGCGTGGTAGTAATAAGGGGCGTTCGTGCCGCCCAGATCGCGGTCGGGAGTCGGGCGCAAAGGGCCGCGCGAGGTCACCGTGCAGGATAGGAACCCTGCCGCGACCGCGATACCCGCTATTGTCCGTATGTTCTTCATGCCCTCTGTGCCTTGTACAATGGTTTCGCTGCGGTCTGTGTCCTGCTGCGGCCCTCCCCTGCTTCGTGGCGGCGGGTCGTCGTCAGATCGCCGACCCGAACTGACGCAGGAAACGGATGTCGTTTTCGAAATAGAGGCGCAGGTCCTTCACTCCGTATTTCAGCATGGAGCAGCGCTCTACCCCCATGCCGAAGGCGAATCCGCTGTACCGGTTGCTGTCTATGCCGCAAGCCTCGAGCACGTTGGGGTCTACCATGCCGCAACCCATGATCTCGAGCCAGCCGGTGTGCTTGCAGACGTTGCACCCCTTGCCGCCGCAGAGGTTGCAGGAGATGTCCATCTCCGCCGAGGGCTCGGTGAAGGGGAAGTAGGAGGGCCTCAGGCGTATCTTGGTTTCGGGTCCGAAGAACTCCTGCACGAAATAGAGGAGCGACTGTTTCATGTCGGCGAAGGAGACCCCTTCGTCGATGTAGAGTCCCTCGATCTGGTGGAAGATGCAGTGGGCCCGGTAGGAGATGGCCTCGTTGCGGAATACACGTCCGGGGCATATCACGCGGATGGGCGGCTTCTGGGTCTCCATGGTGCGCACCTGGATGGAGCTGGTGTGGGTACGCAGCAGGATATCCGGATTCTTCTCCACGAAGAACGTGTCTTGCATATCGCGCGCGGGATGCTCCGGCGGAAAGTTGAGAGCCGAGAAGACATGCCAGTCGTCCTCGATTTCGGGACCTTCGGCCACGACGTATCCCAGCCGTTCGAATATGCCGCATATCTCGTTTCGCACCAGCGAGATGGGGTGCCGGCTTCCGAGCGGCTGCGCGGTGCCCGGACGCGTCATGTCGTCCATCGTGGAGGACGGTGCGGCGGCCGCACGCGTTTCGAGGTCGTTCTTGAGCTGGTTGAGACGCTCCTGCGTGCGGCTCTTGAGCTGGTTGAGGCGCTGTCCCAGTTCGCGTTTCAGCTCCGGTGCGACGCTTTTGAATTCGTCCATCAGGTCGTTGAGTTCGCCCTTTCGGCCCATCACCTTGATCCGGAACTCTTCCAGTTCCGCCGCGGTACCCGGATGGAACTCCTCCACCCTCTTCAGCAGGCGCTCTATCTTGTCGGTCATATCTTTCTCGTATTGTTTCGGTTGTCGTGAATGATACATTGCAATAGTAACTTACAAAGTTAAGGATTTTTGCGATTACTTTACAAGCCGTTGCCGGATAAGGGCGGGAAAAGTTGCCTCCCCGTCCCGAAAGTTTTTCCATCCCGGGTAAATTGCGTACCTTTCGTGTCCGGATCAGGGTGGTCCGTGTCAAAAAGAGAGAATTTCCTATGGCTAAATTCATCGTGCAGGGCGGCAACCGCCTCAAAGGCGAGATCGTTCCCCAGGGGGCCAAGAACGAGGCCCTTCAGATAATCTGTGCCACGCTGCTTACCCCCGAAAAGGTGACGTTGCACAACGTTCCGGAGATCGTGGATATTCTGCAGCTCATCGATATGCTGCGGGCCATGGGGGTGGAGGTCGAGAAGACGGGGGAGCAGAGTTACTCGTTCTGTGCCCGCGACATCGATCTCGACTACCTCCGTTCGGAGGACTACCGCCGGCGCGGCGCACGGCTGCGCGGTTCGGTGATGGTCATCGGGCCTCTGCTGGCCCGTTTCGGCATCGCCTACCTGCCTAAACCGGGCGGCGACAAGATAGGACGCCGTCGTCTGGATACCCACCTGATCGGGTTGCAGAAGCTCGGTGCGAAGTTCGATTACGACCTGGACAACAGTTATTTCGCTCTCCGTTCCGAGGGGTTGCGCGGCACCTACATGTTATTGGACGAGGCTTCGGTGACGGGTACCGCCAACATCGTCATGGCGGCCGTGTTGGCCCGCGGCGAAACGACCATCTACAATGCGGCTTGCGAGCCCTACGTCCAGCAGTTGTGTCGGATGCTCGTGCGAATGGGGGCCGACATTACCGGTATCGGTTCCAACCTGCTTACCATCCGCGGCGTGGAGCGGCTCGGCGGGACGGAACATACCATGCTGCCGGACATGATCGAGATCGGCAGCTTCATCGGCATGGCCGCCATGACGCAGTCCGAGCTCACGATCAAGAATGTGTCGTTCGGCAACCTGGGTATCATTCCCGCGCAGTTCGCCCGCATGGGGATTCGTTTCGAGCAGCGCGGCGACGACATTTATATCCCCAGCCAGGACCATTACGAGATCGATACCTTCCTCGACGGTTCGATCATGACCATCGCCGATGCACCTTGGCCGGGGTTGACGCCCGACCTGCTGTCGGTCTTCCTGGTGGTGGCGACGCAGGCGAAAGGCTCCGTGCTGATCCATCAGAAGATGTTCGAAAGCCGTCTGTTCTTCGTGGACAAGCTGATCGACATGGGAGCCCAGATCATCCTTTGCGACCCGCACCGGGCCACCGTCATCGGCCACAACCACGAGCGCCGGCTGCGCGGTACGATGATGACTTCGCCCGACATCCGGGCCGGTGTGGCGCTTCTCATCGCCGCGCTGAGTGCCGAGGGTAGCAGCGTCATTCAGAACGTGGAGCAGATAGACCGCGGGTATCAGAACATCGACGCCCGCCTCAACGCGCTCGGCGCCCATATCGTCCGTGCCGAGTAGGCACCTTCGCCTCCGGGGTGGACCCGTAGACGCCATGCGCCGCAGAAACGATTTCTGCGGCGCATGGCGTCTACGGAGGGTGCGTGCTTCGCGTGCCGTGTCCGGAACGGTCGCCTCCGGCGATAAAATTTCGGGAACCGTGCAACGAATCGGGGGCTTCGTGCGTCTTATGGGAGGAACCGTTCCGCAGAAAAGCGCTTCGGTCCGCGGCGGCACGCTATGCCGTGCGGGCGAACGCGGAGGGCGCGGACGGATTTCCGGAGAACCGCTGAGGTCCGGTGGCCGCGGTCAGCCGTTCTTCTGCTCCCAAATATCCAACTCGCCGTTTTCGGTCAGGTGAAAAATCCGGGCCAATTCCCCTATTACCGGCGACACGAGCTCGATCGCATCGGAGATCGAGCTCTCTTTCGTCTTATCCCCTTTGATGCGGTAGAGCATGGCGGCATAGAGGGTGCGGAAAGCGAGCTCCGTGTCGGAGATATCCCGCCGTCCGGTCATCTCCCGCAGGCGCGGTAATTCGGGCTGCAGGCGGGCGTAGAGGGTACGGTAACGCTCCCCGGCCGGTGCCTGGAGCAGTTGTTCGTGCAGGGTGTGCAGGTCGCCGATCAGGTGGAGGGTATGGTCGAGGTGTCCCGTCTTCTCCTTTCCCTCCTCGCGCAGGAGCGAACCCACGTCCATGTACCACATGAGCAGGTTGTTCTGTTTCTCCTCTTCGCCGGGGGCCTGGGATGCCACGAGCTGCGACCAGATCGCCTCGGGGCTGAACTGAAGCGCACGGAGCAGGTCCTCCAACTGCCATAGGTAGAGGATGTATTCCGCGATGTTGGTTCTTCTTTTCGCTTGTGCTATATACATGTCATCGATCGTTTTTCGGTTTCGGGGTCGTTTCCGTTGTCGTGCCGGCCTCGTCAGAGCGGCACGGAGAAGCCGCAGGTCACGAAGAGCTTTTTGCCGTAGGGCTTGTAGACGCCTATCGTGAAGGTGGAGGTCGATTCCGCCGGCATCCGGAACGGGGCGATGTCGAAGCTTACCGAACCTCCGTAGGTGTATATGTGGCGCGGCCCGCCGCGTTTTTGCAGGCCGTCGGAGGAGAGGCCCGAGAGGTCCGAGAGGTCGATGAAGTACTCCGGTTCCAGGTAGCGGGCGTACTCGAACGAGAGGTCGAGCGAGATGCGTTTCAGGAAGAAGACCCCGCTCACGCCCCAGTCGGGATAGACCACGGGAAAGCGGTAGTCGGCCGATGCCGCGACATATTCCGTCGTGGCGATCCGGTCGTAGCCGCGGGGCTGGAAGTCGATCACGTTCATCATCGGGAAGACGTCCGTGGTCCTTTGGTAGGCGGCGGCGAGCGTCAGACCGTGGTGCAGGAAAAGACCGGGGGTGTAGATGCGCCCGTAGACGCTCCATGCGGTGGCGAACATGCTGCTGAAGGGGTTGCCTACCGTGCTCGCACGGAGGGTATAGCCCCAGCGGGGTTGCAGGTCGAGGCGGGCCCGGCGGACGTATTCGTTGTACTGCACGGAGCCGATCACCAGGGAGCTTCGTTCCGGTGCTCCTGCGGGCGGGATGATCTCCATGTTGTCGAGGTTGTATTGGAGCGTCGGCACCAGCGAACGGATGCGGTAGCCTGTCGAAAGGAGCAGCGGCAGGTAGATTCTGGCCGAAAGGTTGAAGCTGTTCCCTCCCGAATAGATCGTATAGAGCGGGCTGCTGCCCGTGTTGACGATCCGGTGGGGGCGATCGCTCCAGAGAGCCGTCACTTCGATCTTGGGGGCCCAGCCGTAATAGCCGAACCGTCCCCTGACCGTAGAGTGCCCGTCAAGCGTGTAGCCGTATCCGAGGCTCGCTTCCGTCGTGCCGAGCAGGTTCTGGGAGATGAGTGTCGCGCCGAAGCGGACGTCCAGCAGGTCGCTCTCCAACAGCCGGTCGGGGGCGTAGTAGAGCGGAGCCCAACTGTGCAGGTTGAAGAGGTGCGCCGCTTTGGAGTAGCGTCGCGAAGGGTATTGTTTCCGGGAGGCGTCCATCGCTTGCTCCGAGAAGACGACGTCGTCTATGGCCGGGACATCCCACGGTTTCAGAGGAGCGTTCACCACATTCCGGGGGACGGGCGTCCACTCCGCCTCTTCCCAGTACTCCACCTCCTGCAGGGCTGCATGGTAGCCGTTGCGGTCGTAGGTCGTAAGTGCCACGAACTCGCCGCCGGGCGAGGGGGAGGGGGCGAAGGAGCCGTAACGCGATTCGGAGATGCGGTATTGCCGGCCGGTGTCGAGATCGATCGTGTGGGCTTCGTCCTTGCCCGAGTAGATGGAGTTGAAATAGAGCATTCCGTTGCCGGCGCTGAGGTTGTCGATCGTCACGTAGGCCGGGAAAGCGACGCAGAAGAGTCGTCCCTCGGGACCGGAGAAGTCGATGCCGTCGATCGACATGCCGTCGTCGGAGAGGGCGATGCAGTAGAAGCATTGCGTCAGGTCGTCCCAGGCGAGTCCGTGCAGCGATACCGAATCGCTGAAGTGGCGGCTTATCGTGCCGCGGCGGCGGGAGTGCAGCTCCACCGAATAGTGGCCGTCGGGGTGGTAGCGCACGAATGCCATGTCGCCGTCGTCGGTCAGCGTCGGATAGAGGATTCCGTCGCCGAAGGAGGTTTCCTGCCGATAGGAACCGCTGCCGTAGTGCATGATGCAGAGCCGTGAATCGACTTTCTGCTCCCACACCGCGCTCTGCCGGTATTCCGTCCAGATCACCGTGCCGTTGCGGAAGACGGGGCGTGTGCTCACGATTCCCGTATGGCACACGGGGCGCTCTTCTCCCGAACGCAGGTCGATCTCCACGAAGCGCGACGTCCGGTGGTAATCCTCTTTCAGGACGAGCAGCGTGGAGTCGTCGACGTAGAGCGGATGGGAGTAGGTGGTGTAGCTCTTCACCGCCGGCGACACCACGCGCGGACTGTTGCCCGTATCGGGAAGCGAATCCCAAAGCCGGTTGAGGGCGGAGAAGGTTTCCCGGAAAAGTTTTCGCGTGGAGGTGCCGTAATATCGGTTCAGGGCGAGCTGGGTGGTGAAGATGAAGATCGGGTAGTCGGAGGTGTAGTGCGTGAGGACCGTTCCGAGGTATTCGTCGTATGTGCGGTCGGCGTGGGCAACGAGCTGGAATCCCAGTTCGTAATGGCTCGGGACGTAGTCCCTGTAGGAGCCGCAGAACCACTTGTCGGGATTCTTTTTGTGCAGTATTTCATCGCCCAGGGCCCGGTAATGCATGGTGAACGAGGGTTGCAGCCCCCTACCGAAGGAGGACATCTGCGTTTCGGCCATCACCGCATCCCCTTCCAGAAACCAGAACGGTACGAGCCCCGTGGCCAGCAGCGGAGCTTGTTGCCCGAAGAGGTAGCCGAGGATTTTCACCGTTGAACGGTTGATGTTGCCGAACTGTACCATGTGGCGGTATTCGTGGGTGGCGAGCTGTTTGAGCCACGGTTCGGAATAGGTGTCTATGGCGGGAATCCCTCCCATCTCGATCCGCCGGGGAGCCATCATGGCGAGGCCGTTGGAGAAGAAGTTCTCCGTGGTCATCCGGACGGGTATCCGGAGCGGGGGCAGGGGATAGCCGTAGGCGATGCGGCTCCGGACGGTGTCCATGTAGAAGAGCGTCCGTCGGGCCTGTCTGTCGAAGCCGTCGGGAAAGACCACGGTTACGGAGTCGTTGCCGATCGCCCGCCATCGCAGCGAAGCGGGCGACTGTCCCGTGTTGTAGTATTGGGCCTGCGCCGGGAACGCGAATGTCAGCAGAAGGGCGGAGAGCAGCGGAAAGATCTTTTTCATTGTCCGCCCGCCTTTTTCGCCTTGTAGCCCGCTTTGAGGAGAATCTCCGTTACGCGGTCGCGGAAGTCGCCCTGGATGATGATTTCCCCCTCTTTGGCCGAGCCTCCCACGCCGCATTTGTTTTTCAGCATGCTGGCGAGGGCCTTGAGGTCCTCTTCGCTGCCCCGGAAGCCGCGTACCAGCGTTACCTGTTTGCCGGCCCGTGATTTTCGGTCGATCCATACGCGCAGTTCCTGTTGCTGCGGAGGGAGGGTGGGCATATCTTCCGGTGCTTCGGTTTCGTATCGGAAGTCGGGATTCGTGGAGTAGACCACGTTCAGCCTCGATTTCCAGTCGTTGTCTGCCATCGTGTTTCAGTTTAGTGCAAATATATGAAATATATTCGCTGAAAGTCGAAAGTGCTTGTCGGGCCGCAGGGCCGGTGCACGGTCGCGCAGCGATTCGATTGAAGCAAATATCAAAAATCATATTCGCTGGAAATCGAAAGTGCTTGTCGGGCCGCAGGGTCGGTGTGCGGTCGCGAAGCAACTCGTTTGAAGCGATTCCGAGCGCACGGCTCTCAAGAGCGCACGAAGGGTGCGAACGGTCCGTTGTGCCGGCCGGATCAAAGGGTGAGGAAAGGACGTATCCGATTGGATGTTTGCGTTTTCGATAATAATTCTTTATATTTGAAATAATCGTGTTTTGTGGGGAACCGGCTGAAGTGTGAATCGGTCGGATGTTGTGAAAGAGGAATTTTATCGGATCGGCGAAGCGAAGAAATATGGAGTCCAGTACCGGTGCGACTTTCTCGAGGTTGTTCCGTTGAATGATATATAAATAATCGCCTGGATTTAAACTACTTAAAAATGTTTGTTATGAAACCGAATTTGCTTTTTTGGCTCTGTATCCCCTTGCTGTTTACGGGTTGTTTCAGAGAGAAGTACGGCTGCACACATTATTGTTTTGGAAATAAAACAGACAAGGTCGTTCGCGTGGTATCATATTATGATTTGGATGCCAATGGTGAGCCGAGAGGTATAGAGTATTCGTTCGACGTTATTCAAGGCGGAGAATATGAAATCACACGTTCTGCTATGGGACATTTTCCTCGTCCCTTTGATACTCGCTATGTCAGGATTTCCGACGGCGAGCGGGAAGTTACTTTTGTACGCTATTCGGACCGTCTCGATCAAAAGACTTATTTGTACGAAAAGGAATCCTATCAGGTAGTCAAATCGAAGAGATATGAAATCTGGTATCGTTACGACTTTACGGAAGCCGATTTTCGATACGGTGTTCCGGTAACGGAAAAGGCGGGAACCGAATTATTAACCTAAAATTTACTATCATGAAGAGCCGCGCGGAGCTGCTGTTGTTGGCAGTAGTATGGGTTGTATCCTGTAATAAGGAGGGAGAAATTTTTTACAGGGAAGGGGAGCAGCAAGCTGAGGAGGCAGCGGTTACCCGGGCGTTGCAGCATGCCAGCGACCCTTTCGCAATCGATGCCATGCAGCGGGCGTTGGACCTCGTGGCTGCCGATGACCCGTCGGTCCCGTGCATTATCCTGAAACCGACCGGTTATTATGTGAAGTTCAATCCGCAGGACAGCGTGCAGATGGAGAGGCTCGAAGGACTCGGTATTGAGTTGTTTGGCCATCCTCTCGATAACGGGATTTATCCAGAGATCGAACCCGAAGAGCCCGGGCTTTAGGAGGCCGTTAAAATAAAAAAACCGCCTGATAACAGACGGTTTTCGCCGAGCCGCAACCGAGACTTGAACTCGGGACCTCTTCATTACGAGTGAAACGCTCTACCAACTGAGCTATTGCGGCCTCATTTATGCGGGGGCAAATATAGGACATTTCCTTTAAATCGCGAAGTTTTCCAGGTAGAAATTTTCCGCGAAAGAGCTTACGGGCTTTTTTTGCAGGCATTATTGCTATCTTCGTGCCTGCAAAACGATACGTATTTTCTTAGCGAAAAGTCTGTCAAAATGAGGAAACCGGTACTTGAGCCGACGGGAGAGGATAGTTATGTGATCGCCTATGTCCCTGCGGCCGACGGGGATGATTTCGATTTCGCGGCCGAGCTTGCCCGTTCGCGGAGGCAGGAGGAGGCACGCGATTTCGAGGGTGCCTGCAATACGCGCCTGCATGCGTTCCAGCGATTGGTGGATATGATTCCCGAAGAGGGGGAGACGGTGCTGGAGTGGGAGGACGAATCTTCACGGGCCGCGATGCTCACCGGTTACTGTTCGGGTATCGACCATTTCCTCGCCGGCGACTGGGAGATGGCCGCCGCCATTTTCGAGATGTTGCTCGACATAGATCCCGAGGACCATACCGAGGCGACCGTACCGCTGGCGTATACCTACATCGCCATGGAGGAGTACGAGTCGTTCGATGACATTGTCAATGACGTGAACGACAAGTATATAGATAAAGTGGTTCTCACGTTGTGGAGTGAATTCCGCCGTACGGGTACGCTGCCGCGCGGCGAGGTGGTGAGGTTGCGCAGCCGCTTTCGTCCCTATTACGACGAGTTTATGGCCGAGGAGCACCCCGTCGACGACGCCTACCTGCGGGAGATACGTTCCGAAAGGCCCTCCAAAGAGGCCCGGGCCCGGGAGCTTTGGCTCCAGACCGAGCATTTGTGGTCGCTTTTCCCCGGTTTTGTCGAGGCGCTGCGCAAGGCGTGAGTATTCCGCCGTGCGGCAGGGATCGTGCGGATGATGTTCCTGTTAAAGAGAATGATATGATCTACCCCTGGGGCGACGAGCGACCGTTCAACAGCTATTCGGGCTATTTTCGCAGGCTGTTCGGCGGGCGCGTACAGAAGTTGACCGTCAATGCCGGCTTTACGTGTCCCAATCGGGACGGAAGGGTGGGGAGCGGCGGTTGTACCTTCTGCAACAACGAAGCCTTCACGCCCTCCTATTGTCAACCTTCCAAGAGCGTCGCCCGGCAGATCGAGGAGGGGATCGAATTCCATCGCAACCGGTATCGCCGGGCCGAACGTTATCTGGTCTATTTTCAATCTTTTTCCAATACCTATGCGCCGCTCGAACGGTTGCGGGCCGTATACGGCGAGGCGCTCGCCAATCCTCTCGTGGCGGGGATCGTGGTGGGGACGCGTCCCGACTGTGTGGACGATGCGGTGCTCGACTACTTCGCGGAGCTCTCCCGCACCTGTTACATGGCCATCGAGTACGGTATCGAGTCGTGTTACGACCGGACGCTTCGGGCTGTGAACCGCGGGCACGATTTCGAATGTGCCCGACGTGCCGTGGAGGCGACTGCCGCGCGGGGAATCCATACCGGTGCGCACTTCATTCTCGGCCTGCCGGGCGAAACCGACGAGATGATGACTGCGCAGGCGGCCACGATCAATGCGCTGCCTCTGACGACGGTCAAGTTCCACCAGCTTCAGATATTCCGGAATACGCCCATGGAGGCGGACTGGCAGGCCCATCCGGAGCGATACCGTTTCCGTACCCTCGACGAATACATGGAACTCTTCATCGGCATCCTGTGCCGGTTGCGGCCCGACCTGGTCGTGGAGCGTTTCGCCGGGGAGGCTCCGCCCCGGTTCCATTGCGGTCCGACCTGGGGCCTGATCCGTAACGAACAACTGTTGGCCATGCTCGAAAGGCGACTGCTCGAAACGGGCGCCTATCAGTCGCAGTTGTGGGAGGGGTAGGACGCGTGCGTTTCTGCGCCGGTCCTCGTCGCTCCGCAAGATACGAGTTGCCCTGGCCGACCGGCCAGGGCAACTTGCGTGTAGGGGGACTTCCTGCCGCGTGTGACGGCGGCCAGGCGGCATGTGCCCTCTCCGGCGGGAACGTGCATCGCCGTCGGATCAGATGGATAGCATGCGGATGGTCTGGATCAGGTCGCGGTTGATCGGTTTGTCGTCGCGGATCGCTTTCGAGAAGGGGACGTAGACGAGTTTATCGTCCTGGATGCCGACCATCACGTTGCGCTGTCCCTCGATGATGGCGTTCACCGCGGCTTCGCCCATGCGGGTGGCGAGGATGCGGTCGGCTGCCGTGGGCGACCCTCCGCGCTGGATGTGTCCCAGAATGGTGACGCGTACCTCGTATTCCGGATACTCCTGCTTCACCCGTTCGGCCAGCCCCATGGCGCCTCCCGTGACCTCGCTCTCGGCGACGAGCACGATGCTGCTGTTTTTGCTCTTTCGGAAGCCGTTCTGGATCAGTTCGGCCAGTTGGTCCACTTCGGTGGCGATCTCCGGTATGATGGCGGCTTCGGCGCCGGTGGCGATCGCGCCGTTGAGGGCGAGGAATCCGGCGTTGCGGCCCATCACTTCGATGAAGAAGAGCCGTTCGTGCGACATGGCCGTATCGCGTATCTTGTCTACGGCCTCCATGATGGTATTCAGGGCGGTGTCGTAGCCTATCGTGGTGTCCGTCCCCGAAAGGTCGTTGTCGATGGTGCCGGGAAGTCCCACGATCGGGAAGTTGAATTCGGCGGCAAACTCCCTGGCGCCGGCCAGCGAACCGTCGCCGCCGATCACCACGAGCGCGTCGATGTGCTCGCGCTGCATGTTTTCGAATGCCTTCCGGCGGCCTTCGGGGGTGTGGAACTCCCGGCTGCGGGCCGTTTTGAGGATGGTGCCGCCGAGCTGGATGATGTTGCTTACGTTCTCGGTGCGGAACGTTTCGATTTCGCCGTTCAGGAGCCCTCTGTAGCCGTGATAGATGCCCTTGACCTCGAAACCGTTGTAAAGTGCGGTGCGTGTCACCGCACGGATGGCGGCGTTCATGCCGGGGGCATCGCCTCCGGACGTCAGGATGCCTATGCAGTTAATACCGAGCATATCGTATCTGTGTTTTCGAAATATCCTCTTTTACGGGGTGCAAGAATTATGCAAGCGTCTTGCTCCTCTCCTCGCGGAGGGGGAAAGGTTCCCGATGCAAAATTATCGAAAATATACGAGGAATGGAGGGCGGTTTCTTTATTTCGCCGCTGAGAAAGGGCTTGCTCCGATTTTTACATCTTTGGAGCTATTTTTATATTTATGAGTTATAAAAATTGGTGCTGATATAGAGTCCACACCGGAGAAATTCTAAATTTACCGTTAGTACATTTGTGATTAATTTTCTTTGCCGCTTTTGGGATATTTTTCACCTGTATATCCTTGCCGCGCGAGCTATTCTGCCACAATGCAAAAGATAAAAGAGAAGCTTTTACTTTCATATTTGCAAAAAACACCGCTGAAGCACAATGCCAGCGGTATTCTATTTTAATCCCCTTTTTTATGAAGATGGGGCTTAAGAGACGGCGTATTGCCTGGTGTCTGCTTATTGTCTCTTTGACGTCTGTCTGGTTTCCCTGTGGATTTTGCAATCCTTTTTGGTCCTGGCTTAATTCCCATGATGTCTATTGATTTTAAGTTTCACATAAAATGACAACAAAAATGCCAATTATGTATTTGGCGCAAAATAGCCATATTTATGACACACGAGCGCCATTTTGGCAAATTACCGGTGATGTTTTTTAGAATTACATCGGACAATCTCACCATCTCTGCTTGCAGATTGCATAGCAACCCTCCTAACGATGTAAAGCGGTTGGGGTATTAAGTTTCCCCGAAATGAATTTCGTGGCACACGGACAAGCCCGAAGCAAAACGGCTTTGGCAAATGCTCAATGTAAGAAACAGCCCTAACCGCCGAAAGCTATCCGATAAAAATGACACAAAGGATATTGCTATGAAGATGGAAAGGTCCATAATGGAAGCAATTATCAAAACTATTGCATTTTCCTGATTTCGTTATATAAAGCCAGCCCTTTTGCCGTAAGCAGGTATTTTTGTCTCG
>ERZ777011.1445-NODE-1445-length-24809-cov-4.149067_pt1 | contig 24809 bp, 23 predicted proteins | sample MGYA00374964_ERZ777011 | MGnify/ENA primary metagenome ERZ777011 (study PRJEB29310, sample SAMD00008975) | mouse gut metagenome | study: EMG produced TPA metagenomics assembly of the Metagenome analysis of fecal microbiota from mouse which was promoted... | reverse complement strand
AAGATAGTATATAATAGACGCAAACAGACCGGAGGAGACCATATGCAGCACAAAGGCACTATAACACTGGAAACAGACAGACTGATACTCAGGAAGTTCCGGACAGACGACGCAGAGCATATGTATCACAATTGGGCATCCGATCCGGAGGTTGCGAAATTCATGACCTGGCCGCCGCATCCGGATGTTAATTGTACGAGATCGCTTATCACCGGGTGGATCAGCAATTATACGGATGCATCGAATTATAACTGGGTAATCGAATGGAAAGCATCCGGAGAGGTGATCGGGAATATTTCTGTTGTGAGGCTGGAAGAGGCATTTGAAGGTGCAGAGGTCGGTTACTGTCTGTCGAGAGCATGGTGGGGACAGGATATAATGCCGGAGGCGCTGCGCGCTGTCATTGTTTATCTTATAAAAGAGGTCGGGCTGAACCGCGTGGCGGCCACGCATGACCGCAATAATGCCAAATCGGGCAGAGTCATGGAAAAAGCCGGCATGAAATACGAGGGGACTTTGCGCGCGGCAGACAGGAACAATCAGGGGATCGGCGACAAGGTTTATTATGCTGTTCTGAAGGATGACCTGTCACGAAGTTTCAGGCAGCGGTATCACAGCGATCTGTCGGATGAAATTATTATATATTTTATGCGGTTGATTCTCCATTTGCAAAAGAGCGGAATCGAAGATTTGCCGCTGGCACATTCTTTTGCGGAGCCGCTTAAGCATTTTCTGGATCTTGCCGTGGAACTGATAATAGACGGACAGCCGCCGGAAGTGGCAGCCCTGATACTCGATGCGGAGTATAGTGTGATCTTGCAGCGGGATAAACGCACAACAGAGACAGTGCTCGCCTTGCGGCTGATCAGGGAGTTGTCGTGGCATATCCATTATGATAAGGATTATTACGGATATCTGCTTATGACGGATAACCTGTGGGGAAACAGGGTTTCCGAGTATGCGTCCAGAACGTTCTATCCGAATCTTCCCGAGGATATCCAGGATAAATATCATATCCGGGAGCTAATTAAACATGTGCCGCAGGACATGCTTCGACTGGAGGACTATTAGCTGATGTGAATTTTAACAATGCAGGCAGTGCCTTTGGCGTATAAGATTCCGAAATGGAGGTATCATGAACAAAGAGAACAGAATAGACGCTTTTGAAGAGATGTTAACGGCGGTACAGGAAAATTATGATCAGGCGGATCGACGAATGAAGCAGTTGAAGGCAGAAGGAAAAGAGAAATCGGCAACATACCGTCAGCTGATGAGCAGCAAGCTGCAGTATCAGAATATGTTGTCCATGTATCGTTTATATGGATTGATAGAGGAAGAAAATGGTTGATAAAATATATAAATTTCGGGCAGTCATTCATGCCGTTCCCCATAAAGGAGGAGCATACATTGCGTTTCCATACGATATTCGTAAGGAGTTTGGCAAGGGCAGAGTTAAAGTCCATGTGACATTTGACGGGATTCCGTATGACGGCAGCATTGTAAACATGGGAGTAAAAAACGAAGACGGCAGTATTTGCTATATAATAGGAATGCTGAAGTCCATTCGGGAGCAGCTTAACAAGTCTGAAGGCGATGAGGTTGAGGTAACTGTCTGTGTAAGATAACTTTCGGATATGGCTGCATACATCTTTTATGATTGAAATGAGAAAGGCGCTTCCGGGCAAGATCTGCCGGAAGCGCCTGATAAAGTTCTGCTTTAGTTGTAATTGTCAATGCAGGGCTGGAACATATCTTTGGTCACGCCGCAGAGCGGGCAGCACCAGTCAGCCGGTAAATCCTCAAAAGCCGTGCCGGGCTTGATGCCGTGCTCCGGATCACCTTTTTCAGGGTCATAAGTATATCCGCAAGGGTTACAAAAATATTTCTGCATAATATTCAATCTCCTTTTCTTCCGTTTTTTGAATTTGCAAAGCAAATTGCTTTTTCTTAATTGTATTGTAGAGTTGTGCAATAAATTACTTTTTCTTAGTTAAAGTATCTCTTTAACAGACCCTCAAATGCCTTGCCGTGTCTTGCCTCGTCTCTTGCCATCTCGTGCACGGTGTCATGGATTGCATCCAGATTAGCGGCTTTCGCGCGCTTTGCGAGATCAAATTTACCTGCTGTTGCGCCGTTCTCGGCATCGATTCTCATCTCCAGATTCTTCTTGGTGGAATCTGTGACAACTTCACCTAACAGCTCAGCGAATTTAGCAGCGTGTTCTGCCTCTTCCCAGGCAGCTTTCTCCCAGTATAAACCGATCTCAGGATATCCTTCTCTGTGAGCAACTCTAGCCATTGCAAGATACATACCCACTTCGGTGCACTCGCCGTTAAAGTTAGCGCGAAGGTCAGCCATGATATCCTCGCTGACACCTTTGGCAACACCTACAACGTGCTCCGCAGCCCATTCTTTTTCACCGCTCTGCGCCGTGAACTTCTCAGCCGGTGCGTTACATACCGGACATTTCTCCGGAGCGGAATCGCCTTCGTGAACATAACCACATACCTGACATACAAATTTCATAATTGTGTTCTCCTTTTCTCTTGATTGATTATATTGTAAGGCGCTGTCGTTTAAACATGTACGCCTTATCGCTCATTTTTATGATCTGGAACAATTTCAGTTAAATCATGGACCCCGAATATCTTGTCCGGAAAAATTATTTGTAACAGAGAAGCCAAAGGCTGAACTGTTATAATTATTCCCATGTTTTGGTAATTATAACATGAAAAATACAGGAATTAAAGTTCTTCGCGGCAATTCACACAATTTCCACAGATCCCGTAGAAATAGGTGATGTGGCCTTCGATCCTGCCGTCAAAGCCTGCGGCAGCATTATCCTTGATGTGGTCAATAGAGCCCGGATTCATGGCGAGATCAGTCACACCACCGCATTTTGTGCAGATAAAATGATAGTGCATAGAAGTGTCTGCATCAAAATGATCGACGCCGTCGCCTATCCGGAGCCGTCTGATCTCCCCCAGATTTGCCAGCAGTGAGAGATTACGGTATACGGTACCGAGACTGATATTCGGATATTCCTGTCTGACATTCATATAGACCACATCGGCAGTGGGATGATCTTTACGGGTCATCAGGAAGTCTTTAATGACTTGCCTTTGTCTGCTGTATTTCAATGCCATGATTAATCCCCTTTTAAAAATAGTAATGATTACTATTTCTGAAATTAATATAGCACGGGAGAGAGGACATGTCAATTGTATTTATCATTTTAATAAATTTTTTATAAGATTATCAAATATGTTTTATTTTCATTCTGTAAAAATGTGATATAGTAATGATACAAGCGGCAATATGGGAAGATACAGGTAGAAGGGAGATATTTCGGTGAAGTTTAGAACAAGGCTTCTGGTTACGTCGCTGACGATCGTGCTGGTGCCTCTTTTGCTGACAAGCATAGCATTTCTTTTTGTCGGGGGACATGTGGAGGATGCGGAAAATGAGATTGGTATTTTAGACGGAAATAATCTCTCTATTTCTTATACGATTGAGAATTACAGTCATATTACGGAGGAAGTGCTGGAGGCGGTCAAGGGTCAGATTGCACAGGATGCTTCCAGGCTGGAGGACAGGGAATATCTGGACGAGATCAGCGGAGGGATGAATGATAGAATCTCATATATTATCGTGAGAAAAGGAAACAGTCTCTACTATGCGGGTAACGGACGGGCGGCGGAGCGGATATTCGAACTGCTGCCGGAGTATGGCAATGAAGTGCCGGATTCGGAGACGGGCTACTATTATAATGACAGAAGGAAGCTGGTCAAACAGGTTGACTTTCAGTTTACGGACGGGAGCGAGGGCAGTTTTTTCATTGTGACCAGTGTGAATTCGCTGATTTCCAAAAATACACTTAAGCGGATGATCTTTGCGTTTATTCTGGTGTTATGCCTGACCAGCGTTCTGTTGACAAATTGGATTCAGAGAGGAATCTTCACGCCGATCAATCAGTTAAACACAGCCATGCAGAATATCGCGGAGGGCAATCTGGAGTATATGCTGACGACGGAGGAAAAAGGAGAGATCGGTGAACTGTACCGCAATTATGAAGATATGCGGCTTCGCCTGAAGGAGTCGCTGGATGAGAAATTCGAGCACGAGCAGAAGAATAAAGAGCTGGTCAGCAACATTTCCCATGATCTGAAAACGCCGATCACATCGATTAAGGGTTACGTGGAAGGCATCATGGACGGTGTTGCCGATACGCCGGAGAAAATGAACAAATATATTAAGACGATCTATGATAAAGCGAACGATATGGACCGCCTGATCAACGAACTGACGACGTATTCCGGAATAGATAATAACAGGATTCCTTACACGTTTCGCCGTATTAATGTAGCTGATTATTTCGGGGACTGCGTCGAGGAGGTGGGACTTGATCTGGAATCCAAGAACATTCAGCTGAATTATGAGGCGCTGATTGAACCGTCCACGCAGATTATTGCAGATCCCGAGCAGCTTAAGCGTGTCATCAATAATATCATCAACAACAGTGTAAAATATATGAATAAGGACAAGGGTGTTATTGATATCCGTATTCTGGATGAACTGGATGCGATACGGGTGGAGATCGAGGACAACGGCATGGGTGTGGCGGCGAAGGATCTGCCGAATATCTTCGAGAGGTTCTACCGCACGGATGCTTCCCGCAATTCTTCTAAGGGAGGCAGCGGAATCGGGTTGTCGATCGTCAAGAAGATCGTCGAGGATCACGGCGGTTATATATGGGCGACCAGCAGGGAGAATGAGGGAACCTGTATGCACTTCGTGATCCGGAAATATCAGATGCCGCCGGAAGAGGCTGCCGGAAAGGATGGAATTTATGAGTAAAATATTAATTATAGAAGATGAAGAGGCAATTGCAGATCTGGAAAAGGACTATCTTGAACTGAGTGATTTCGAGGTGACGATCGAGAACAGCGGGGACAAGGGACTTGAGACAGCGCTGGGCGGAGATTATGATCTGGTGATACTGGATCTGATGCTGCCGGGAATAGACGGATTTGAGGTATGCAAGCGGATACGGGAAGAAAAGAATATCCCGATTATTATGGTATCGGCCAAGAAGGACGACATCGACAAGATCCGGGGTCTCGGTCTGGGGGCGGACGACTATATGACGAAGCCTTTCAGCCCGTCTGAACTGGTGGCGCGTGTAAAGGCGCATATGGCCCGTTATGACAGACTGGTGGGCAGTAACCAGAAAGTAAACGATATCATTGAGATCAGAGGGCTTAAGATTGATAAAACGGCGAGAAGAGTTTATATAGACGGCGAAGAGAGAGTATTTACCACGAAGGAATTCGACCTGCTGACTTTTCTGGCGGAGAATCCGAATCATGTATATTCTAAGGAAGAACTGTTCCGGGAGATCTGGGATATGGATTCCATCGGAGATATTGCTACGGTTACGGTGCATATTAAGAAGATTCGCGAGAAGATCGAGTTTGACACAGCGAAGCCGCAGTACATTGAGACAATATGGGGCGTAGGATACCGGTTCAAGATCTAACCGCCGCAGAGGAAATACAGGCGGCTTCGCAGGACATAACCCGCAGAGGGACAGGAACATCTATATGAATCAGGCAAGAATACTCTATGAAGATCAGGATATCATTGTATGCCATAAGCCCGCAGGCATCGCGACGCAGACCGCCAGAGTCGGTCAGGCTGACATGGTAAGCGAAGTGACGAATTATCTGGCGCGTACGCAGAAGAATCCGTATGTGGGCGTAGTGCACCGCCTTGACCAGCCGGTGGAGGGCATTCTGGTATTTGCCCGCAATAAACAGGCAGCGGCAGGCTTGAGCAGGCAGATGACCCAAAACCGTGTGGAGAAATATTATTATGCCGTCGTCTGCGGCAATGAATTACAGAAAAGCGGTGTGCTGACAGATTATCTGGTTAAAGACGGCAGGACAAATATATCCCGCATTGTGCCGCCGGAGGTAAAAGGCGCGAAGGAGGCCGTGCTGGAATATGAAATTTTAACCGACAAAATACCGGAATCTGGTTTTGCCGGTCCAAAAGCAGAGGCCGGACAGAAGGAAGCGCCTTATGCAGTGCGGGATTCGCGTTGGGTTGCGCTGGCAGGAATCCGGCTGCTTACCGGCAGACATCATCAGATCCGGGTGCAGATGAGCAGCGCCGGCATGAGTCTGCTCGGTGATTATAAATATGCCGATGGCCAGACAGCGGGACTGTCGGAGCATCTGCATGTCAAAGAAATTGCGTTATGTGCCGGACGGCTGACTTTTACACACCCGCGGACGGGCAGACGGATGGAGTTTAAGATCAGACCGGAAGGAAAGATTTTCCAGATGCAGGAGTTTATACGGTATTATGCGTAATGCGGCGGCATAGCGGTCACCTGATAGCCGCATAACATATAGAAAATACGACATAATAGAATAGGATGTTAAGAAAAGAGAGAAGCAGAGAATATGTATTCCTGCTTCTTTTATAATTTATTGTACAGGAAATTTTTTTACAGAGATATTTCAAAATACAGAAAGGCACGCGCACGCAATGAATCTGAATATGTTCCTGAATCATAAGCTGGTCAAAATATGTTTCATTCTGGTAGGAGTCTGGTTCTTCTTCCGATATATTTTTACGCTGATCGCGCCTTTTGTATTTGCTTTTCTGCTGATTACCCTGTGCTATCCGCGTCTGCAGAGGATACAGCGGCGGATTCCGGTCAGGAAGAAATTCCTGGCAGTCGGGATGATTCTGCCGTTGATTCTGCTGCTGATGGGAATCCTGTGGGCAGTCATCATACTGGGCGGCAGACAGCTTGAGGGATTTCCGGCATTCTGTACGGAACTTGGAGAGAAATTCCAGCTCTTTTTTCATCAATGCTGCTGCGGGCTGGATGGCAGATTCGGCTGGGACGGACAGCAGATCGAACAGTTTGTGATCGAGCAGATGACGGTTATCATAGAGAATGTGCAGATACAGGTAGTACCGCAGATCCTGTCTTCCTCTTATAACTGCTTTAAAGGAATTTTCTCGGCAATTGGTTTTCTGGCTATCGCATGCATAGCCGCGTTCTTATTAGAAAAGGAATACGCAGGTATTGTTCAGACATTGAAGAAATCGGAGGAACTGCAGATGGTCTGGGCGGTAGTTGAAGGCGTTCTGTCCTATATTATCACGTTTATCAAAGCGCAGGGCGTGATCCTGCTGACTATCAGTGTGTTGTGCGGTATCGTGCTGAGTCTGGCGGGGGTGGCAGGAGGAATTATGTTCGGCATTCTGGCAGGCGTGCTGGATGTGCTGCCCTTTATCGGGACAGGCATCGTATTAGTGCCGTTGTCTGTCTGGCAGCTCATAAACGGGCAGTACGGGCGGATGGCGGTATGTCTGGTTCTGTACGGGGTATGCATTCTGACCAGAGAACTGCTGGAGCCTAAGTTGATCGGCAGACAGATCGGTGTGGCGCCTGTCTTTATGCTGCTGGCTGTTTATGCGGGCATAAGGCTGTTCGGCGTCGGCGGCATCATCAAAGGACCGCTGGCGCTTATCGTCATCGTGGAGATCTGGAAAGTCATGAATGCAAAGCAGAGAGCGTTTGACGAAAAGAAATCCTTCGATTATGATTGAAGAGGAAGCAGATCAGGCGAAGCGTCTGTGAGCGCTTACGCAGAACAATGGCAGAGAAGAGATGTGAGCGGAAGCCTTGGAAAAAAGAGAACAGAACTGGAAAAAAGAGAAGAGAAAAAAAGATGTCACAAGCGATGCACAGGAACTTTCTGAACAGATGAAACCGGAAACGGATACAAGGGCGGACGATTGGCATACAGATATCTGTCAGGGCATTATGATGGCATATTTTCTTGTGATGGCAGTCATATACCCACTCTATGCGCCGGGCGGTTATCTGCTGATCGGCGACGTGAAATATGAGTTTTTCCGGAATGTCAGTCTGGCGACGATTGTGGTGATGGCGGCGGTTATTCTGTTAACAGCGCTTTGCTGCCGGCACAGCGGCTGGCTGACTGGTCATTACCGGCAGATGTCTGTTACGGACTGGTTTGCATACGGGTATTTTGTTGTGGTGATGCTGTCGTATCTTAATTCCGCCTATAAGGAGGATGCGCTATGGGGTGCGGAGGGATGGCATATGGGCGTCGTCACACAGATGACATTTGTGCTGGTTTATTTCTTCTTCTCCCGCTATTTTCATCAAAACATCGGCTGGATTGGTGTATGGCTGGGAGCATCGGCGGTGGTTTTTCTGCTGGGGATCTGTAACCGTTACTCGGTCTATCCGATTGCGATGGAAGGCCAGACGGATACGTTTATCTCTACGCTCGGCAATATTAACTGGTTCTGCGGTTACTGGTCTGTGGCGGCATCTGTCGGGATCGCATGGTACTGGTGCAGTGACAGCAGACGGAGCCGCCTGCTGACAGGCATATACAGTGCAATTGCTATGCTTGCCGGCGTGACACAGGGCAGCAGCAGCGCGTATCTGGTTTTCGGAGTTCTGTGTGCCGGACTGTTTCTGATGTCACTTGGAAACCGTGCGAAACTGTACCGTTATCTGGAGCTGTGTATGATATTCGCGGCGGTCTGTCAGGCGGGAAGAATCCTGCGGTATATGCCGGGACTTCATTATAATTACGGACTTGGGACCGGAGACGGCGGGTCGCGTATGACGACGCTTCTCCTTGACAGCAATGCCCCACTGTGGGGACTGGGGGTTCTGACACTGTGTTATGTATTGTTCCGAATGCTGGATAGACATGTACCTGTTCGTAATAAAACATATGGAAAACAATGCTGGGCAGGTATATGTGTGGTATTGCTATGTATTGTGACCGTTTATCTGTTGCTGCGCAGCGGCATCCTGCAGATTCAGGAGGAGACGGAGCCTGTGTCAGACACAGCAATGGCAGAGGCGGTCAATCATAAGGGGATCGTTTTCAATGAAGACTGGGGAAACGGCAGGGGCGCGGCCTGGAACTGCGGTATGGATGCCTATCGGAGGATGGACCCTGTACATAAGCTTGTGGGCACGGGATCGGACTGCTTCGCGGACTATGTGTATGATGTGCCGGAACTGGCGCAGAAGCTGGCGGACCGCTTTACCAATCAGCGGCTGACCAATACGCACAATGAGCTGCTTACACAGCTTGTCAATGTGGGAGCGCTCGGTTTCCTGTGCTATGCGGGAATCTTTTTCAGTGCATTTCTGCGGTGTCTGCGCAGGGCGGACACAAGACCGGTTCTGTATGTCTGTGCGGTCGGTATACTGGCATATACCGTGCATGGCATGGTGAGTTTTCAGCAGGTTCTCAATACGCCGTACATCTTTATCGTGTTGGGGATCGGGGAGCGGTTCTGCCGGAGCGCCGGGAAGTGTGACGGGAATCAGGGAGTGCTATTATAGAAGCATGATCATGCATGCGGAAGAAGAAAATACACATAATACGGGAAAAGTAAGTCATGAGCAACAGGATCGTAAAATCAGACCAAAAGAATAACCGCGTTGCAGGCAGCGGCGTACAGATCACAGAACAGATCATAGAATATCTGCTGGCGATCATATTGCTCATCCTGTGCGTGGCGGTGCCTTTCTATGCGAAGGACGGCTATCACGGGATTGGTAATGCCAAATTTGCGGCATATAAGGCGGTCATGCTAAGAGGCGGTATCGTGCTGCTTGCGGCGCTGGCACCGTATCTGGTCTTCCGGGTGATAGAGCACAGGAGACCGCGGGTGTCTGTCACAGACGGATTTGTGCTGGCATATCTGATATTCTCAGGGATATCCGTATTCTCCGGCGGTTTCTGGCGAAATGATTGGGAGAGTATTCTGTGGGGATATAAAGGCTGGAACATGGGATTATTTGCGCAGGTCAGTTTTGTGATGCTCTATCTGATGCTGTCCCGGTTCGGCAGGTATTATCGTGCGATTCTGACCGTGCTGTGCGTGTCGGCAGGCGTCGTTTACGGGATCGGAATCCTGCACCGGCTGTTGTTTGATCCCATCGGGTTCTATGACGGACTGTCCTATGCGCAGAAAGCGCAATTTCTGTCCACGCTGGGGCAGGCATCGTGGTATGGAAGTTTTCTGGCAGTGACATTGCCTGTCGGGATCGGTGTATTTGTACATACTGCTAATGTGCGGTGGCGGATTGCAGGCGGAGTGTTTACCGTGCTGGGGTTCTGTACGCTGGTGACCCAGAACAGCGACAGTGCATACATCGGGCTGGCAGGCGCGATGATCGTGCTGTTTGTGACGGCCGCGGGAGAGCGGGAGAAGCTGTGCCGGTATATGGGAGCGCTTACACTTTTCTTCATTTCGGGTAAGGCCATGGGGTATCTGGTGCGGCTTCGGCCGAATCCGGAGCTGCAGGCGGATTTCGTGACACGGTTAATGTGGGATTCCGGGATGACATGGATCTTACTGTTCCTGTGCCTTGCGGCGGCGGTCTTATTATTTGTCATGGGAGCGCGCGGCGGGGGACGTCAATATCCGGCAGATCTGATGAAACGGGCAGGGAGAATGGTTTCCGTTATGGCGGTGTCGGCGGTTCTGGTCGCAGCACTTATGATCTTTCTGCAGTCGCGGGGGCTGCTGCCGCGGACCATTGCAGAAAAGCTGGCAGGAATCTCTTATTTTAACTGGAATGACACATGGGGTAACGGCAGGGGCAGGATATGGCGTTTTGGTGCAAAGTTATATGCGGAAGCAAAGCCGGTACATAAGCTGTTCGGGGTGGGGCCAGACTGTTTCCACAGTTATGTCGTAACATATTACGGTGAGGAAGCGGAACTGTTATGGGGCGCGAAGCAGTTGACAAATGCTCATAACGAATGGATGACTATGCTTATTAACAGCGGAATCTTCGGAGCGGTGACATATCTGGGAACCTATGTGACGTCTGTCGGACGGCTTGTGCGTGCGTACAGGCGGAATGTTCTCGCAGCAGGAATCGCGGCGGCGGTCGTGTCGTATATGTGCTATAATTTCTTTTGCTACCAGCAGGTGTTATGCACGCCGTTTGTATTCATCTGTATGGGGATCGGGGAGTATATATTGAGGGATAGAGCATAGGGACAAGGCTGGCGGTTGACAAAACACGGCAATGCGGCTAGAATGAATAAAAACGCAGCTGATTTCGGAGTCCGGAAAATAAATGGAACCGAAGAAGCTGCCATATCATCAGACGTGACGAAGAAGAGAATAGTACGGATGCAGAGCGTGCCAGAGAGAGAACCGGCGGTGGGAGGTTCTTACGGGAAACATTCGGAACCGGCCTCGGAGTCCTGCGTGAAGAGCGCAGCGTAACACCGGCGATAACGGTATGAGAAGAGAGCATATAAAAGTATGTTAATCAGGGTGGTACCGCCGAGATTTCGGTCCCTTACGGGGTGGAAATTTTGGCGGTTTTGTATTTTATGTAAGGAGGAAAAGAAAATGGCTGACAAGAAACTGGTAGAGGCGATCACTTCCATGGAAGACGATTTCGCGCAGTGGTACACCGATGTGGTGAAGAAGGCAGAACTTTTAGATTACACCAGCATTAAGGGGTGTATGGTATTTAAACCGTCGGGCTACGCGATCTGGGAGTTGATCCAGCAGCAGATGGACGCGATGTTTAAAGCGACGGGAGTGCAGAATGTATATCTGCCTATGTTTATTCCTGAGAGCCTTCTGAATAAGGAGAAGGATCATGTGGAAGGGTTTGCGCCGGAGGTGGCGTGGGTGACTCATGGCGGGCAGCAGCCCTTGCAGGAGCGGCTGTGTGTCAGACCTACTTCCGAGACGCTTTTCTGTGATTATTATAAAAATGTGGTACAGTCTTACCGTGATCTGCCCCAGTTATGCAATCAGTGGTGCTCTGTTGTGCGCTGGGAGAAGGAGACAAGACCATTCCTCCGCAGCCGTGAGTTTTTATGGCAGGAGGGGCACACGGCCCATGCCACGGCACAGGAAGCGGAGGAGAGGACGATCCAGATGCTCAATGTGTATGCGGATTTCTGTGAGCAGGTACTGGCGATTCCTGTGATCAAGGGACGCAAGACGGAGAAAGAGAAATTTGCAGGAGCCATAGCAACCTATACTATCGAAGCGCTGATGCATGACGGTAAGGCGTTACAGTCCGGAACCAGCCACAATTTCGGAGACGGTTTTGCCAAAGCTTTTGAGATTCAGTTTACGGATAAAGATAATACGTTAAAACATGTACATCAGACATCCTGGGGAACCACGACCCGTCTGATCGGTGCAGTTATCATGGTGCATGGCGATAACTCCGGGCTGGTACTGCCGCCCAGAATCGCGCCTGTGCAGATTATGATCATTCCCATCCAGCAGAAGAAGGAAGGGGTGCTTAATAAGGCATATGAGTTAAAAGAGCGTCTGGGTGCTTTCCGTGTGAAAGTGGATGATACGGACAAGAGTCCGGGCTGGAAATTCTCTGAGCAGGAGATGCGGGGTATTCCGATTCGTGTGGAGATCGGCCCTAAAGATATCGAGGCAGGCAAGTGTGTGATCTGCCGCCGCGATACGCGGGAGAAGATCGAAGTTTCTCTGGACGAACTGGAAGTAAGAGCAGGAGAAATCCTTGACCAGATGCAGAAAGAGATGCTGGAACGGGCGAGAACACACAGAGACGCACACACATACGAAGCAAAGGATATGGACGAGTTCCGTAAGCTTTTTACAGAACAATCCGGTTTTGTCAAGGCTATGTGGTGCGGGGAACAGGACTGCGAGGATAAGATCAAGGAGGAGCTTGCCGTGACAAGCCGCTGTATGCCCTTTGAGCAGGAGAATATCAGTGATGTCTGCGTCTGCTGCGGAAAGCCTGCGAAGAAGATGGTTTACTGGGGCAGGGCATATTAAAAAAGACAGGGGAGGTTTATGCAATGAATGTACTGGTTATTAACTGTGGTTCTTCTTCGCTGAAGTATCAGTTGATCAACAGCGAATCTGAAGAAGTACTGGCAAAGGGTTTATGTGAGAGAATCGGAATCGACGGCAGCGCCATTGTGCATCAGCCGGCGGGCGGCGAGAAGGTGCGGACGGAAGCGCCTATGCCGGATCATACGGCGGCAGTGAAGCTTGTGATTGAGAAGCTGACGGATGCACAGGTGGGTGTGATTCAGTCTCTTGATGAGATCGATGCGGTGGGACACCGTATCGTACACGGCGGGGAGAAGTTTGCCACCTCTGTTGTGTTAAATGATGAGGTGCTGGCGGCGATCGAGCAGTGTAACGATCTGGCGCCGCTGCATAATCCGGCGAATCTGATCGGAATCAACTCCTGCAAGGAGATTATGCCGGACGTGCCGATGGTCGGCGTATTTGACACGGCGTTTCACCAGACTATGCCGAAGAAAGCATATCTGTACGGTCTGCCGTTATCCTATTACGAGAAGTATAAAGTGCGCCGCTACGGATTCCACGGCACGAGCCATGATTTCGTGTCGAAGCGTGCCGCAGAAATTCTGGGAAAAGATATCAGGGACTTGAAAATCATCGTATGTCATCTTGGCAACGGCGCTTCGGTGTCTGCCGTAAAATATGGAGAGTCTGTGGATACTTCCATGGGGCTGACGCCGTTGGAGGGACTGATCATGGGCACCCGCTCAGGGGATTTAGACCCGGCGATCATCACTTTTATTGCGGAAAAAGAAGGAATCAGCGCGGCGCAGGTGATTGATATCTGCAATAAGAAATCCGGTGTTCTGGGCTTGTCAGACGGTGTTTCCAGCGACTTCAGGGATCTGGCTGAGGCGAAGGCAAAGGGAAATGAGGCGGCGAAGACAGCGCTTGAGACATATGCTTACCGCGTAGCCAAATATATCGGTGCATATGCGGCGGCAATGAACGGCGTGGATGTGATCGTATTCACTGCAGGCGTGGGAGAAAACAATGCAGAGGTGCGGGCGCAGATCGGAGAATATCTCGGGTTCCTCGGGGCAAATATTGATGCGGAGAAGAATAAACTGCGCGGCGAAGAGGTGATCCTTTCTGATAAAGACGCTAAAGTGGCTGTGATGGTGGTTCCGACGAACGAAGAGCTTGCCATTGCGAGAGAGACTGTTCGTCTGGCGGACGCATAGAAAGCGGCACGGACGGAATGCAGGCGTTACAGCGCAGCAGAATGCCGGACTGTGACATGCAGAGAGCATAAAGGAGATGTCATATTATGGGCAGAGGCAGACCCAAAAAGAAGAAGGGCGTGGGAATGATCATATTCTTAAGCCTTGTGATCATAGTGTGTGTGGCTGTTATCATCGGGATCGTGCGCGATACATTCGCGGGCGGGATCAGGTCCATGGTGGCTGAGAAGGTAACCGAACAGGTTATGGAGCAGACATTCCGGAAGGCGCTGGAAAGCACGGGCGACCCGCAGGCAGCAGCCAAAGCGAAAGAAATTGTCGAGAACATGGATGAATCAGATAAGCAGGCTGCCACGGCGATGATCGAGAAGTATGCCGACAGCGATACGATATCCGATGTCATGGATATTGTAGGTGACGGCATTAACAGCGAGTCTATCGCGCAGGTGGAGGAATACCTGCAAAACAGCGTATCCGAAGAGGATATAGATAAGCTGCAGGATTTATACGAGAAATATAAAGATAAAATCAATTAAAGGCAGAGGGGAGACTCAGAATTTCGGGTCTCCCTTTTATAATATAAGAAATTGTCCTGCTTATTTGAGACTGCAAAGCGAATCTCACAAATAAAAGGTTGACAATCGTATACCTTTGGCATAATATAGACTCAAACAGGTAAACGGATGTATACCAAAATATGGCAATCGGCATGTATGATATGTAAAAGAAAGTGACGGGGATTTCGGAATGGCTGAGCCGGCGCAACGAACATACATCGCAGGAAAGGACGGACATTACATATGATCAGTTTATCAGACGGAGAATGGAAGATTATGAACCGGCTCTGGGAGCGTGAAGGAAGCACGATTACGGAGCTCACCGCAGCGCTGCAGGAGGAGACCGGCTGGGACAAGCATATTATCATTACGATGCTTAACCGCATGGAGAAGAAAGAAGCGGTCGCACACCGTAAGGACGGGCGGGCGAAAGTATTCTACCCGATCGTGCCGCGCGGCGAGGTGTCTATGCAGGAGACACGTGGATTTTTACAGAAAGTGTACAGAGGCAGTCTGGGCATGATGGTCAATGCCATGGTGGAGGATCAGGCATTATCACGGGAAGAAATCCAGGAGCTGTATGACATTCTGGAACAGGCGAAGCGAAGAAAATAGACAGTGCCTGGTCGTAAACGCGTCTGCCGTGGAATGATGAGCAGCTCATGACGGATGCCGGATATACGGGCAATAAGAAAGGTATGGTTATCACATGAAAGAAATAATGATTACGTCCTCGGTTTTAATACTATGCATTATGCTGATACGGATCGTTTTTAAGGGCAGGATCAGTGGAAGACTGCAGTATGCGCTGTGGCTTCTGGTGGCGCTCCGGCTGATCGTTCCGTCGTCAGCGCAAATTCATATGGCAATTGGTTCGATTGAGGAATTCCGGATTATGGATCTCGCGGAGGCGTTGGAAGAGAGGTTCGGTGATGTGACCGAGCAGCTGGAGAAGCCGGTGCAGTTTCACATGTCTCTTGACGGTCCGCTCGGAGAGCAGGCGTTGGCATTTATGCTTGGAGAGGAATTGAATCTGCCTTCTGAAGATGGTCCGACGAGCGTTTTTGTAGCAGGAAAGGTCGGAGGACTTATCTGGATGGATATTGTGCGCGACATTTGGATCGGCGGTATGATCGGTGTCGCTTGCTGGATGGTTATCACGAATATTATATTTACATGGAAGCTGCGCAAAGGGCGCAGGGAGTTTATGCTGCCGGAAGAACTGGCGTATCTGTGCGGCAGAAAAACACGGGAAGCGGATGACCGTAAGCATGGCGGCGGGCAGAAGATCAGACTGTATACCACGGAGTATCTGACTTCGTCCTGTCTGTACGGACTGCCCGGGCGGGAAGCAATCTATCTGACGCCGGATATTGCGGCGGATCAGAATAAGCTTCGGCATGTAGTCACCCATGAAATGTGCCATCGGAAACACGGCGACAGTTTCTGGTCGGTGCTTCGCAGTGTCCTGGTATGTGTTTATTGGATGAATCCGCTTGTGTGGGCGGCGGCGGTTTTATCGAAGCGGGATTGCGAACTTGCCTGCGACGAGGCGGCGCTTCTGATTCTGGGAGAGGAAGAGCGGATTTCTTACGGGGAGACGCTTCTGTCTATTATTACAGGTAAAAACAGGCTGTCCGATATCGCGTGCACGGCGACAACGATGCATGGAAGCGGCAGAAGTATTAAGGAACGGATCAGATTCATTGCCGAGAAACCGAAAGTACTGGGTGCGGCTGTCGTGGCGGCGCTTGTGTTAATCTTGGCCGTATCGGTGCTGGTATTTACGAAACAGCCTTTGTTTGCCGGACAGACATGGGAAGGAGAAATTGTCCTCACGGCAGGAGATATGCAGGTCAGGCTGCCCGAAACGATTGCAGGAATCAGCAGTTATGATATGACGGAAGACGACGGGGAGATCATTATTTATCAGATGTCATCCGGCAGGGAGGCGGGCCGGTTCTGTGCGCTTTCCTACGAAGAGGCGGAGGCATTGACGAACGAGGGCAGGAAGATCGTTCCGGCCGGAAATTACTGGGCGGGCGGTACGCCGGGTACGGACATCAGTGACGATACGACATATCTCATAGACGATGACAGCGGCAGTACCGCGGATGCTGCGGAGGAAAAGAGAGATTATCTTCCGAATGAACAGATTACAGTATCGGATCTGCAGCCTGATCCGGATTCTGCGACAGCGCATAATTATACGCCGGCGCAGAGTCGTACAGAGGGAATGATTGCCTATGAGGATGTTTTTATTCCGGAGGGAACGGAGCCTGCGGACGGTGTGCCGGGTATAGACAGCAATGATGATACCGGCAGTAAGCCGCAGATAGCAGAAGAATCAAGAGTCTACCTTCCTGACGAACAGATTACGGAAGGGGCAGTGGATTATCTGCCGAATGAGCAGATTGCGGAAGAATCAGGAAGCTATCTGCCCATGGAAGAGATGAGAGAGGTTCCTGTCTATGACAGTGATTCCGTGACACGGCATAGCTATTCGCCGGCGGAGACTTTGTCCGGTCCATACTATGTGTATGTAAAGGCGGATTATGCCGATGTAAAAGCGAGATATCTGGGTGAGATGGAATACATCAATCATGAACTGGAGGCAGCGGCGGGACACGCGATTGTGACCAGCATGAATCAGAAGATCCGGGAAGATATGTTTGCGGCACTGTCTGAGAACAAAACAGAGTATCTGGGAGATGCATCGAAGGTCAGCGCGCTTGTCAATGCGCTGCCACGACCTGAAGGACTTGTCTATCGGGGGATTATGCTTCACACGCTGGAGACAGAGCCGGAGACCGCCCTGTCATTGGAAATCAGGTATGCGCTGCCGGTACCGGATATGACGGATACGGATGCCGATATTCTGTTTTTCAATGCTGCTATGCTTTTTGCCACAATCAGGAATATGGACGAGTGTCATTTTGTCTTGATGCAGGATGATGGCATGCCGCAGGATGGCGCCGGCGGCCCGGCAGAGGTAACGGCGGCAGAGAAGCAGGAGGAGGCGTATGAGAAAGTGACTTATAACAGAGCCGGTCTGCAGACAATACTCGGGACGGTATTATGGTCGGATGAAGCAGCAGAAAGCACAGAAGCGTACGTGCAGTGGCTGGGGGACTTATATGCCGGTATTGTGAAACATCTGGGACAGTAAGGTCTTGGATGCAATGGCTGCGGATCTTTATAAGGACTGCCAGACCATTTTTTTCATAAAAAATTAAGATTTATGAAACTTTTTCTTAACTTGTCAGCTCTAATATAGAAAAGGGAGTGTATTAGCCAGAATAGTACACGTGGATTGTGTAATTGGAAAATATGCAGCAGACAATCGAACTTGTTCGATGCATGCACAAAAGAGGGGAAGACGAGTGGGACAGGCACAGAAGAAGAGGCAGCAGAATGTCCGGCATCAAGAGGTAGAGCTGGAATTGTGGGAACTGGATGCGGATGAAGACAGAGACTGCGCAGGCAGCGTACGGAGGAACAACAGAGGGCGGACCGGCAGCGAAGCTTCCACGAATAGAAGAGATCGTGCACGGAGCCGGAGCGGCTATGCGGGGAAGCGGCCGGCAGGCAGCAGAAGCGGATACGCGGGGAAACGGCCGGCGGGAGGCAGAAGCGGATATGCGGGAGGGCGGCCGGCGGGAAGCGGAAGCAGTCAGACGGGACGGCGGAGCCCGCAGCGTGAATTACAGATACAGGACATCCGGCGGTACCAGGACGTCAGAGCGGGGGAGGGCGCGAGAAATATCTACAGGGGCAGCGCCCGGCCGGTGCAGTCGATCAGGAGACGCAGAGCTAAGAGAAGGAAAGCCTATGTCGTACGAACGATGGCGGTTTTACTTGCCGTATCATGTCTGGTTTTGATTTACCTTATGACAGGGGAAATATATCGCTTTACGCATGACCGCGGTCACAAGGGCATCCTGCAGATCATGTCGGAGAAGGCGGTTGATCCGGACAGTAAGGTTGCGCCGCCCGAGATCATAGAGGATCTTCTGGAGGTTAACGACTATTCAAGACCGGGAACGGGGATTAAGAGGGTGAAAAATATTTTCGTGCATTATACGGCGAATCCCGGCACGTCGGCGGCGAACAACAGGAGCTATTTCGCTAATCTGCCGCTGACGAAGGAGCGTTCGGCGAGCGCGCACCTGATCATCGGCTATGACGGGGAACTGATCCAGTGTATTCCTTTTGACGAGCAGGCGTATGCGGTCAGGACGAGGAATGAGGACTCCATATCTATCGAGTGCTGCTATCTGTCAGAGGACGGCGCTTTCACGCAGGAGACTTATGACACGTTGATACATACGCTGGCATGGCTGATTGACAAATATGATTTATCTGCAGAAGATATTCTGCGTCATTACGACTGCGGCGGCAAGAAGTGCCCGCTTTATTATGTGGAGCATGAGGACGCATGGGACCGGCTGCTGGAGGATGTGGCGGTGTATAAGGACGGCAGTAAACAGGCGGATGCCAGGTAAATAAGCATTTACGGGTCTATGGCAGCAGTTTTAAGCATAATGGTCTTATATTGCAACGGAGAAGGAATTTCCTTCTCCGATTTTATTATTTAAAGGCATGGCAAGAATGAATAATTAATGCTATAATACAAATAACAATTAGATTTACTTGATTGGCACTACAGGAAGGCGGTGAAGCAGGCATGGAAGATAGAAAAGAGAAGATCATATTAGAGCAGACCGGAGACATGTCACACAGGAAACATATCCTGATTATAGATGATGATCCGAACATGTTAAAAATTCTGCGTTATTATTTACAGGATACGTATAAAGTGACGGTAGTCAATTCCGGTAAGGTGGCGGTTGATTTTTTGCTGAAGTATACGCCGGATCTGATTCTTCTGGATTATATGATGCCTATGTTTAACGGTGCCGCCGTCCTCAAGATCATCAAGAGCAGAGAGGCGACAAAAGATATTCCGGTCTTTTTCCTGACAGGACAGACAGACAGAGACACTGTCATGGAGTGCCTTTCCCTGAAACCGGCAGGTTATATTGTTAAGCCTGTGGCGAAGGAGGCGCTGCTTGCCAAGATGGCGGAAGCGTTTGCGAAGTAGGAAACGTAAAGAGGAATTGCTATGTGGGGAATTGAGAAGGACAAGGTCCCGAAGTATCTGTTTGGAGCTTTTTGTCTTTATTTAGTGTACTTTATATTTATCATACTATACCTTGGTCTGGGCAATCAGTGGATCGTCGTACCTGCCGTGAGCTTATGCTTAAGTCTTTTGATTTTGAAAGCCGGCGGCGGCAGGATAGAAGTTCAGGCATACACGGTCTCGATATTTGCCTGCCTTAATATTTTTGCATATGGTGTGATACTTGAGGAGTTCACAGAGGTTTTCACGGTTTTCTGCGGAGCTGTCTGTCTGGTCTCCTTTTATCATATTCTGAAAGCCAATTATCTTATGCTGGGGCTGAGTACAGGTTTTGTCCTCTATGAACTGGTATTTGAGGGAGAATGGCTGATGTATCTGTCCAATGACAGCGCCGTTGCGGTCACAAGCCGTATTTTCAGTGTGTATCTGGTGCAGATTCTGCTGATCCTGTTGATCAGGCGGCAGCAGGAGACACAGAGGCTGGTAGAGCAGAAAGCAAGGGAAGCGGAGACCGCGGCACAGGCGAAGGAAGATTTTCTGGCGAATATGAGCCATGAGATCAGAACACCGATGAACGCGATCACGGGGATGGTGGAACTGGCGCTGCGCAACGATGCGCTGCCGGATCAGGAGAAGGAGTATCTGTATAATATACGGGCGGCAGGAGAAGATTTGCTGTCCATTATCGACGATATTCTGGATATCACGAAGATAGATTCCGGTAATCTTGAGATTACGGAAGAAGAGTATGAGATTACGTCCATTGTGCATGATGTGGTGAGCGTGATACAGGTTATGCTGGGTGACAAACCGGTGGTGCTGCTGGTAGACGTGAGTCCGGATATTCCTGCCCGCCTGAAGGGGGACGGCATACGCATTAAGCAGATTATATTGAATCTGCTCAGCAATGCAGTGAAATATACCGAGCGGGGAACGATCCGGTTACAGGTGGAGGCGGTTCCCGTTGACGGAGAGTGCGGCAGGACCGATCTGAAGGTCAGCGTGACGGACACAGGCATCGGTATTTCCGCGGAACAGCTTGAGGATTTGTTTTCGAAATTCAAGCAGGCGGACAGCGGCGTGAACCGGGCAAAAGGCGGAAGCGGCTTAGGACTTGCAATCTCCAAGCGGCTGATCGAACTTATGCAGGGCACGCTTCACGCGCAGAGCGAGCCGGGCAAGGGATCGGAGTTTGCATTTACGGTCAGACAACAAGTTGTGGATGAAAGGCCGTGCATTGAAACTGATCCGCAGATGGTGCTGCAGCCTGCGCCGAAACAGGAAGAGATTGCCGTACATAGAGAGCAGCGCAAGAAAGAGGGACGCCAGACAACCTTTACGGCGCCGACTGTCAGAATACTGCTCGTGGATGATAATAAGGTTAATCTGAAGGTGGCGGAGGGTCTCCTGCGCCCTTATAAGATGTGTATTGAAATGGCATACAGCGGCCGGCAGGCAATAGAGATGGTGCAATCCCGGGTTTATGATCTGGTGTTTATGGATCATATGATGCCGGAGATGGATGGCGTGGAAACTACCCGGAGTATCCGGTCCATGGAGGATGAGCGATTTCGTGTCATGCCGATTATAGCGCTGTCAGCCAATGCTGTGCGCGGGGCGCGGGAGATGTTCCTGGAGGCGGGAATGAATGATTTTGTGGCCAAGCCCATCGAGATGCGCATCATGGACAGGACACTGCGCAGGTGGCTGCCCGCCGATAAGGTGATCTCAAATAAAAACGCGACAGAGGCGGCGCGTCGGGAGGAATACGGGAATGATATGAAGACCAACCCGATGCTGTGGCAGATGGACGGCATTGACGTGGCTGTCGGTATGAACTATTCCGGCGGGGATGCCGGTCTGTACAGAGAAGTGCTGTCTGACTATATGGATACGATAGAGGAGAAGGCGGATCTCATAGAGAGAGCGGTCGAAGATGGAGATCTTGAGACATACACGATCGAGGTACATTCTCTTAAGAGTACGTCCAAAGCCATAGGGGCGATGGAGCTGTCGTCGTTTGCCAAAGATCTTGAGGAGAGCGGCAAGAATCAGGAGTGGGGGACGATTATTGCAAGGACACCGGCTTTACTGCGTTTATACAGGGAACTGTATGATGTTATTATGCCGTATCATACGGCCGCGGAGGAGGAAGAGCAGCAGAAAGAGGCTCTGGATGACAGCGGACTTGAACAGCTTCTGGGGCAGCTTCTGGACAGTGTGAATATGTTCGATTCTATTCGCGGGGAAGAGATCATAGACGAACTATCGGGCTGTGTTTATGCGGATAACTGGGACGAATATCTGCATGCGGTATCGGAAGCGATGGGACGCTTTGATTATGATGAATGTAAAAAACAGGTTATGCTGTGGCGGGATGCGCTGAAGGCAAAGCTGCAGGAGGCGGCGGATTAGTATATGGAGAAAGCATATAAATTGGAGTTTGCCGGGGAACAGACAGGCAGCCTGTATGTGAATTGCTGCGGGCTCTCCAAGACGGAGGGGCTGCACAGTTTCGGTCCGGCATTAAAACCGCACTATCTGGTACACTATATATTGAGCGGTAAAGGCAGGTTTTTGATCGGTGGTAAGGAGTATCCGCTGGAGGCGGGCTGCGGTTTTCTGATTACGCCGGACGAGCTGGCGTTCTATCAGGCGGATGAGAGCGATCCGTGGACTTACGTGTGGGTGGGCTTTAGCGGCACACTGGCCGGAGAATATATTGAGCATATCGGGCTGTCTGTCAGACAGCCCGTTTTCAGATCGGATGCATCGCAGGAGTTGTACCGGATCGTGAAAGATATGATGGAACATAATACATTCGGGTTATCCAACGATCTGCGCCGCAACGGGCAGCTCAGTATTTTCCTTTCGATTATAGCCGAGAGAACAAGACCGGAGGAGAAGAGCGAGGCGGACCGGGCTAACACGTATGTGCGCAAGGCGGTTTCCTTTATACAGAGCAATTATTGTAACCCGATCAAGGTGACGGATGTTGCGGACTATGTCTGCATCAACAGGAGTTATCTGTATACACTTTTCAGAAATTCTACGGGTATGTCGCCGCAGCAGTTTCTGACAACATTTCGCATTACGAAAGCGGCGGAACTGCTGGCGGTTACGGAACTGCCGATCGAGAGTATTGCGCTTTCCTGCGGATATCATGATCCGCTTGTATTTACCAAGGCTTTTAAACAGATGAAAAAGATGTCTCCTACAGGGTACCGAAAAGAGATGCACAAAGGCGGGACACGGCGCAATAAGGAATACCTGAAGCAGGTGGAGGATTTTATCAATCAGATCAACAGTCTATAACATTTTGACAGATTTATTTAACAAAGAGATATTTTAAACAACCCTGATATTTTATATTATAGAAGCAGATAAAAACGGAAGAACAACCGTGTGCGCATAAATAGAGGAACGGAAAGAATACGCATACGGGATTTTTAACAAAAAGGTAAACGTATTATGCGGTGCAAACGACGGCGCATGAAGGAGAGACTGCAACGGCAGAACAGTCTCGGGGGAACATGAAAAGGGAAGGAGAACGGGTATGAAAGAAATGGTACTGAAAAAGTTTGAGGAGCTGTACGGGGATGTGCAGGGTGTGAACGTGTATTTCGCACCGGGACGTGTGAACCTGATCGGCGAGCATACGGATTATAACGGGGGGCATGTCTTTCCCTGTGCGCTTACGATCGGCACGTACGCGGCAGCCAGAAAGAGAGCGGACAGAAAGCTGAACTTTTACTCTATGAATTTCGAGGAGCTTGGCGTAATAGAGAGCAGTCTGGATGACCTGACACCCTCCCAGGCGGCGGGATGGACGAACTATCCGAAGGGCGTTATGTGGGCTTTTGCAGAGAGAGGCATGACGATGGACTGTGGACTGGATATTGTGTTAAACGGCAATATTCCGAACGGCTCCGGCTTGTCTTCTTCGGCCTCGCTGGAAGTGCTTACCGGTTATATGCTGAAAGATCTGTATGGATTTGATGTGACGAATATTGATCTGGCGAAGATCGGACAGTATTCCGAGAACAATTTTAACGGTATGAATTGCGGTATTATGGATCAGTTTGCCTCCGCTATGGGTAAGAAGAATCATGCCATTTTCTTAGATACGGCGGACTTATCTTATGAGTATGCACCGCTTGTATTAGACGGTGCGAAGATTGTTGTGACAAACAGCAATGTAAAACATTCTCTTGTCAACTCCGCGTATAATGAGAGACGAAGCGAATGTGAGAAAGCGCTGGAGGAGCTGCAGACAGTCGTTGATATTAAGGGATTGGGTGATTTATCCGAAGAGCAGTATGAAGCGAACAAATCCGCTATCAAAGATGAGGTGCGTGTCAGAAGAGCAAAACATGCTGTATATGAGAATCAGAGAACAATACGTGCGGTTGAAGCGTTGAAGAGCAACGATTTGAAATTATTCGGTGAATTGATGAATGCGTCACATGTATCCTTACGTGATGATTATGAAGTATCTTGTGAGGAAATTGACGTATTAGTTGACGAGGCATGGAAGATTGAAGGAGTCATCGGTTCCAGAATCACAGGCGGCGGTTTCGGCGGCTGTACGGTCAGCATTGTGCGCGATGAGGCAGTGGATGTCTTCAAAGAGAAAGTGGGAGCCGCATATAAAGAACGCGTTGGTAAAACAGCGGACTTTTATGTAGTAGAGATTGGTGACGGACCAAGCAAAATATAGTGCGCATCAAATTACAGCTTGGGAAGGGAGCAGAGTGACAGATATGATTCAGAAGAATATTAGGAAACTGGTGCAGTACGGATTACAGACCGGACTGATTACAGAAGCAGATAAAATATATACGACCAACAGACTGCTGGAACTTTTTGAATTAGATGAACTGGAAGAAAGTGACGCTGATGTCACAATGGGCGAAGAAGAATTGGAAAACGTGCTTTCAGAAATGATGGATTATGCATACGAACATGGGATTACAACAGAAAACGGCGTGGTATACC
>ERZ777011.1444-NODE-1444-length-24822-cov-4.544999_pt1 | contig 24822 bp, 22 predicted proteins | sample MGYA00374964_ERZ777011 | MGnify/ENA primary metagenome ERZ777011 (study PRJEB29310, sample SAMD00008975) | mouse gut metagenome | study: EMG produced TPA metagenomics assembly of the Metagenome analysis of fecal microbiota from mouse which was promoted... | reverse complement strand
TGCTGGCGGTGGTGTTCGGCGTGCTGTGCGCCATGGCGGTGTGCAGCCACCTCTACAACCCCCGGTCCGCCAACTTCTTCGGGGGCCTGCCCGTACGGCGGGAGGGGCTGTTTGTCACCCACTATCTGGCGGGGCTGGCCTTTCTCATTGTGCCCAACGCGGTGATTTTCCTGCTGGTGCTGCTCATTGAGGCCGTGGGCGGGGCGGTATTCCTGCCGGGGCTGGGGTTCTGGCTGGCCGTCACCTGCGGGGAGTGCTTCTTCTTCTACACGATGGCGGTGTTCTGCGGCATGTTCACCGGGCACATCCTGGCCCTGCCCGCCTTCTACGGCATTTTCAACGTGCTGGCCTATGGGGTGTACTTCCTGGTGGAGACGGTGTTCCGGAAGTTCTACTACGGCTTCACCGGCTTCAGCGGCTGGATGGACGAGGCGGTGAAGTGGCTCACCCCAATCGGGAATCTGGGGAGCTGGAGCATCGAGTTCTGGGTGACTGAAAACGGCTATGTGATTCACGGCCTGGACATGGTGGCGGTTTACGCGGCGGCGGCGCTGGCGCTGGCCGGGGGGGCCTTCCTGCTCTACCGGGCCCGGCGGCTGGAGACCGCCGGGGACGTGGTGTCCGTGCGGCCCATGCGCCCGGTGTTCCAATACGGCGTGGCCTTCTGCGCCGGGCTGGTCTTCGGCATAGGAACCGCCGCCATTCTGGGGGGCGGGGAGCTCACCCTGATGGCGTCCATTCTGGTGTGGGCGGTCATCGGCTGCTTCGCCGCCCGGATGATGCTGGAAAAGTCCTTCCGGGTGCTGCGCTACTGGAAGGGGGCGGCGGCGTCCGCCGGGGTGTTCGTTCTGCTGTTCCTGGTGGTGGGCTTCGACCTCACCGGCTTTGAGACCCGGGTGCCCGCCGCCGGTGAGGTGGAGTCCGTGGAGATAAACGGGTTCCGGCTGGTCCACCTGTACGACGGCGGGGACTACTTTAACGCCTATGAAAACAGTGAGGAAATTGTGAATTATGCCATCCTGCTCCATCAGGCGGCGGTGGACCAGCGGGACGACCGTCCGAACGAATGGAATTTGGCAAACACCACCCTGAGCGTGACCTACCACCTGAAAAACGGCGGCGAGCTGTCCCGGTATTATGATAATATCTGGGTGGACCCCAGCCAGGCGGACCAGGAGGGAACCGCGGCCTGGGCCATCCAGCGGATCTACGACGACCGGGACCTGTACTGGGCGGGCTACGGCTTCGAGCGGGCCGAGAGGCTGCTCGGCGGAGAGAACGGCCGCGTTCTGGAGGCCGTGTATGAGGCGTATGAGGACGATGGGGAGACCCAGACCCGCTACTACGGCGGAACGGAGGCCCGAGCGCTGTACGAGGCGGTGAAGGAGGACTTCCAGGCGGGCCGCATCGGCGTGCGCCGGGTGGAGGACTGGAACAGAAACGCCTTTGAGCGGCGGAACCTGACCGTCTCGTTTGCCGGGGGAGAGAACGACACATGCAGCATTGAGATCCGGGTGCAGGACACCGCGTCCTCCACCCTGGCGGCGCTGGAGCGGCTGGAGCGGGAGGGCGCGGGGCAGGACTATGGGACCTGGACCTACGCCGAGGGGGACCTCCCCCCGGGCATGGAGCATATCGACGGGCCGGAGGTGCTGGAGGACGGCACGGTGGTGGCCTACCCCACCGTGTCCGCCGAACCCACAGCGGAGCCCGTCTCCTGAACGACCGAGATCCGGCGCTCTGGGGCGGCGGTGAAAACCTCCTTGTTTTTCCCCTGTGCCTGTGTTATCATGGGGACAGAAAGGGGTGCTTTCTATGGGCATGACGGATAAACAGTTCCAGAGCTGGGTGCGCTTCCTGCTGAGCGCGCTCAAAGACATGGACAAGGAGACTGATCCGGAAAAGAAAGCGTCCAAACTGTCCGAGATCATGGAGAACCTGCAAAAGACATTGGAGGACTGACCAGGCGCCGGGGTTGCCCCCGGCGTCTTTTTTTGCTATAATGGGGACACACAAAAATGATCCGGCAAAGGAAACCCTAGAAGGGGATTAAAAGCTTCTTTTTGCCCCGCTTTTTCTCTCCAAAGAAAAAGCGGGCCGTCGGAGGCAACAAGGAGGTCACGCTATGCCTGGAAAAGAGGAATTCATCCAAATCTATCAGGAGCACATCCGCCGGGAGGGCTCGGAGGAGCTGCTGGACTACCTGCAAAACAAGAGCGACTTTTTCACCGCCCCCGCCTCCGCCCGCTACCATGGGGCCTACGCCGGGGGCCTGTGCGACCACAGCGTCAACGTGTTCCGCTGTCTGGAGGCGTACCTGGCCCGGGACCGGGTGAAGGAGGTCTACGGCCTGGACTACCCCATGGAGTCTGTGGCCATCGCCGCCCTGCTCCATGACCTGTGCAAGATCGGGTGCTACAAGGCGGGCACCCGGAACGTGAAGGACGACGCCACCGGAAAATGGGAGAAAGTGCCCACCTTCTTCTATGAGGATAAGCTGCCCTACGGCCACGGGGAGAAAAGCGTATACATCATCTCCGGCTTCATGCGCCTCACCCGGGAGGAGGCCATGGCCATCCGCTGGCACATGGGCTTTTCCGGCGTGGAGGACAGCCGTATGGTGGGTCAGGCGCTGATGCAGTACCCCCTGGCCTTCGCCCTGGCCACCGCCGACATGGAGGCGTCCTATTTTCTGGAGGGGAAATAAGAAAGGTCCCTCCCCGCGCTGCGGGGAGGGACCTTTTACATGACTGCGTTCCGAATGGACGCGCCGCCGGCCGCTTTCACTGCGCGCCTACCACCGCGCTACGGCTGATTCACCACCCCGGTGAACAGGGGCAGGCCGGAATCCCCGGTGACGGCGAAGAGGAAGGGCCGGTCCAGGGTGAAGTCCACCTCGTCGTCGGGGGGCATGGCCGCGCCGCAGGTCATAATCATGACGGTGTAGGCCGCCGCCTCGCAGCCTTCCTCGTCCACCTTCACCCGGGCGGCGTGCTTGGCCTTGCTGATATACAGCGGATCATCGGTGGACGCCTCCAGGGGATCGAAGTTGGATACGTTTGGATCAAACACGTCGGTGACGCCCAGCGCCTTTAATCCCTCAATCAGGTCCAGGTCGGAGGACACGTCAAATTTGGGCATGGACAGGTTGATGCGGAGGGATTTCTGGCCGGTCCAGCCCTCCCGGGTCACATTGCCCTGGCTGTCATACTGGTCATGCTTGGGGGAGAGCAGAAATTCCATGGCCTCGCCGCTGTTCAGCAGCTCCTCCACAGAGGACTCCCCGTCGGGGAGGAGGAACCACATATCGCCGCCCTCCTGGAAGGAGAGCCGGACGGCGGTGAAATTGTCCCCCCAATAAAAGCTGCTCTCCATGGTCCGGCGCATGAAGTCCGCGTCCACGTCGCCGGCCGGGGCGTGGAAGGTGTCGGTTTCCGTGCGCTCTTTGCTGAACTCGCTGTCCCAGGCGGCCTTGAAGTAGATGGTGGAGGCCAGGGCCAGGGCCGTGTCCGGCTCCATTCTCAAGCCCTCCGCCTGCTCCGCCAGCAGGCCGTGGGTCTGCTCGTTGATCCAGTCCCGCAGGGCCTGATTGTACTCCTCCGAGCCCATCACACCGGAGAAGGAGGAGGCGTAGTAGTCCTTTGCCAAGGTGTCCAACACGTTTTGGCTGTAGGTAAAGCCGTCCCGCAGCCACAGGGAGTTGCCCAGGATGGAGGTGACGGTGCCGTCGTCCCGGTAGTTGTCCCGCCACAGGGCGGCGGCCCGCTCCCGCAGGGCCTCGACGGAGTCCACCTGCAAAAGGTCCAGGATCTGCTGGCGGGAGTTGTCCCCAGCGGTCTCCGCCAGCATGGACAGGGCCATATAGACGTTGATGGGGGAGTAGACCCGGTTTTCCGTCCCCGCCCCGGCCAGGAACTGGGCGGTGGAGCGGGAGAGAAACTCGTCCATCAGCCCCGTGTAGTCCGTGCCGGACTGGAGGGCCCTCATGTCCTCCCGCCAGGCCGCCATGTCCTGGTCATAACGGTCGTTGTCACCCTCCCAGTCCTCCTCGGAAAAATACTCGTCCTGCCGGGGGTAGGGGTGCATCTCCGGATACTGCGCCGCCGCCAGGGCCGTGGCCTGGGCGGGGACGCCCGCGGTGCGGACCTGCTGGCCGGGGCCGTTCTCAAAGAACGGGACGGGCTGATCCGGGTCCGCGCCGGGTTCGCTGCCGAATTTCGGCCACATGGCGATTCCTCCAATCACCGCCGCCGCCAGCACCGCCGCCACCGCCCCCGCCCAGCGGGGATAGGAGCGGCGGCCGCCGGGCCGGGCGGCCTTTTCCTTCAGTTCTTCGGGGGCGTGGATGCCCTCGTTTGCCTGTTTGTAGCGCTTCATAGCTCTGCCTCCTTCAGCATGTCCCGCAGGAGGGCCCGGCCCCGGCTGAGCTGGGATTTGACGGTGCCCTCCGGCAGTTCCAGGGTTTCGGCCATCTCGGCCACCGACAGGTCCTCGAAGTAGTGCAGATGGATGACGGCCCGGTACTTGGCGGGCAGGGACAGCACCGCGGCGTACACCTCCCGGTAGTCGTCCTCCACGCCGATTTCGGCGGCGGCCTCCAGGGGCACGGTGCGCCTGCGCCAGGGGGAGGCCAGCAGGCTTTTGCACCGGTTCACCGTGCAGCGGATAAACCAGGCCTTGCGGTATTCGTCGGACTGAAACCGGTCCTCATGGCGGAAATAGCGCAGAAAGACCTCCTGGAACACATCCTCCGCGTCGGGGACGCTGGCGGTGCGGGCCAGGGCCAGACGGTATACCATATCTCCCCACCGCTCCACCGCCTGGGTGCGCCGGTCCTGTGACAAGGCCATATCACCACTTCCTTTTCCCGCCCCTCGGCCGCGGCGCGGGTCTGTTTGTGCCTGTCTGCTTTTAACACCCCGGAACAGGGCAAAAGGTTGCATCCGGACGAAAAAACCGCCGCGCCGGCGGCGGTTTTTTTGATAGGAGCGCCCCGCGTCAGGTCTGGGGAGCCTGGCCGCCGCCGGGCTTGCGGCGGTGGGGGCGGTAGCGCTTCTTATGACTGTTCTGCCTGGCCTCGGGCTCCGGCTGAGGGGCGGGCTTGGGCTGGCTCTGCCGCTGGGCTTTGGGCTGGGCCGGGGCTGCGCGGTCCTGCCGGGACTGGCCCTGATTGGAGCGGTTCTGCCCGCCCCGGCCCCGGCGGCTGCCCTGACGCTGGCCGTCGGACTGCTTGGACGGGGTGTTTTCCTCCAGGTAGCGCTCCAGCACCTGGCTCAGGTCGGCGGGGCCCTCCAGCCCGTGCCCGTCCCTCAGCCGCTGGCCCTCCTCGGTGCGCAGGCGCTCCAGCTCCGCCTTGGGAGGGGGCTCATAGCCCTCGGGCCGCCTGCCCTTGCCGCTGCGGACCACCCGGAGCTCCTGGGTGAGGTAGCTCTTGGGCTGCTCGGTGGAGTCCTCCAGCCGCACCTTCACCTGCTCCCGGAGGAGGTTGACGGAGGACACCGTGCCCACCCCGTCGGGGCACTCCACCAGGGACTCCTGCTTGGGGCAGCGCTTCACCGCGTCCTCATAGGCCCCCTGCTCGTATTTCAGGCAGCACATGAGCCGCCCGCAGGTGCCCGAGATCTTGGTGGGGTTCAGGGACAGGTTCTGGGTCTTGGCCATTTTGATGGACACGGGCTGGAACTCGTCCAGGAACTGGGCGCAGCAGAAGGGCTTGCCGCAGATGCCGAAGCCCCCCAGCATCCGGGCCTCGTCCCGCACGCCGATCTGGCGCAGCTCGATGCGGGCCCGGAAAATGCCCGCCAGGTCCTTCACCAGGGCCCGGAAGTCCACCCGTCCGTCGGAGGTGAAGAAAAAGAGAATCTTATTGCCGTCGAAGCTGTACTCCACCTGGACCAGCTTCATGTCCAGGCCGTGGCGCTCCACCAGCTGCTGGCAGGTGCGCAGGGCGTCCTTCTCCTTGCCCCGGTTTTCCCGGACCTGCCGCTCGTCCCGCTCGGTGGCCAGCCGGACCACCGGGCGCAGGGGCTGGACCACCGACTCGTCCTCCACCATGGAGTTGCGGCGCACGCAGGCGCCGTATTCCAGGCCCTTGCCCGTCTCCACGATGACGCCCTGCCCCTCGGCCACGGTGAGGCCCGCGGGGTCGAAATAGTATTGCTTGCCGCCCGGCCGGAACCGGACGCTGATGATCTCCGTCATGGGGATGTCCTCCGATACAAAAATATGAAATCCGCGGGGCGCGCCCTCTGCCTAGAACAGCTGGGTCATGAGCCACCCCAGGGTGTGGCCCGCGCCGGGGCGGTACACCGCGTTCTCCCGGCAGGCCTTCAGGGCCCGCAGCACCCTTGTCCCCCGGGGAAGGTCCCGGGTCAGGCGGCGGGAGACCTGGTTTTCCGTCTCCGCCAGCAGATCGGCCAGCTGGGCGGGCTTGGCCAGCTCCAGCTCCACCAGGGCCTGGGCGGCGGACAGCTCGTCCCCCGTGAGCAGAAGCTGGGCCAGGGCGGCGGCCCGGGCCTCCAGCTCCGGGTCGGGAAGGCGTTCCGGCTGCGGAAGGGAGAGCAGCTCGCACCGGGACCGCACCGTGTCCAGCAGCTTCCCCGGCTGGTCCGCCAGCAGCAGAAAGGCGGCGTAGGCCGGGCCCTCCTCCAGCACCTTCAGCAGGGCGCTCTGGGCGGCGGGGTTCATGGCGTCCGCCGGGTCGATGAGGTACACCTTGCGCTTTCCCTCGTTGGGGCGGATGTAGGCGCCGGAGCGCAGGGCGCGGATCTGGTCCACGGTGATCTCCCGCTTGTCCGGGGCGGGGGCGGTGCGGGACACGTCGGGATGGGTGTCCGCCGCCACCTTCCGGCAGGCCCGGCAGACGCCGCAGGGGACGTCCCCCGGGCCCTCGCAGAGGTAGGCCGCCGTCAGGCGGCGGGCCAGGGCGGCGCGGCTGTCCCCGCTCCCCCCGGCGAGGAGGTAGGCATGGGACAGGGGGACGGGCAGATCCATAGCGTTACTCCTCCCGGTCAACGACATCGCAGTACTCTCTATTATAGCCTATTTCCCGCAAATAGGCCAGATGTTTTTTTTGGATGGCCTCGCCGGGGGCGATCACGGGCACGCCGGGAGGGTAGGGGGCGATCTGACAGGCGGCAATCCGGCCCGCGCTGTCCGCCAGCGGCAGGGTCCTCCGGGGGGCGAACAGGGCCTGACGGGGGGTGAGAACCGCCTCCGGCGGCTCCGGCGGGGCGGGCATGGCGGGGCAGGGTCCGGTGAGCCCCGACTCGTCCAGGGCCCGCTCCAGCCGCCCAAATTCCGCCGCCCCGTCGGCGCAGGTCAGGATGCACACCACATGGCCGGTATCGGCCAGTTCCGGGCAGATTCCCCGCTCCCGCAGGGCCGCCCCCAGGGCGAAGCCGCCGGGGCTGTGGAGGACCAGCCGGGCGGGGTCCAGGGTGAGGCCGTCCCGCTCTGAGAGGGCGGGCAGGCGGCGGCGCAGAGCCTCCGCCAGCCGGATGGTTTCCCGGTATCGGGCGGACCCCTTCCGCTCCATGTAGTCCCGGACCCCGTCCAGGGCGGACATCAGCACGTAGGAGGGGGAGGAGGTGCCGTACACCGCCCCCCAGCGCTGGAGCTCCGGCAGGGGAAAGCCGTTGGCGAAGAGGAGGGCGGTCTGGCCGGGGGCGGGGAGGGTTTTGTGGGCGGACATCACCACCGCGTCCGCCGCCCGAAAGCCCTCGTACCCCAAAAAGGGCAGATGGGCCCCATGGGCCCCGTCCACCATGAGACGGGCCCCATGGGCATGGCACACCGCCGCAATGGCGGGGATATCCGACAACACGCCGTAATAGGTGGGCGAGGTGATACAGACAGTTTTGATCTCCGGGTGCGTTTGCAGGGCGTCCTCCACCGTTTCCGGCAGGATGGGCCCGGCAACCCCCTCTCGTTCCAGCCAGGGCCGGGAGAGAAAATGAGGGGTCAGGTCCAGCAAGGCCAGGGCGTGATAGGCCGAGCGGTGGCTGCTCCGGTCCAGAGCCGCCGCGCCTCCCTGACCCGCCAGCAGGGCTAGCCCCGCGTGAATCCCCTGGGTGGAGCCCCCGGTGAGGAACAGGCAGGAATCAAAGCCGAAGCGGTCCGCCCAGAGCCGCTCCGCCGCCTGGATGGCGCCGGGCTCGTCCCCGTACAGGTCGCCGGTGAAGCCGTTCTCCGTGAAGTCGGTGCCGGAGGGCCAGGGAATCCCCGCCGGCAGGGGCTTTCCGTGGTGGCCGGGCATGTCCAGCCGCAGAAGGTTCCGGTCCGCCAGTGCCCGGAGGCTGTCATACAGCGGGGCGGGCATGGGTCAGCGGCCCTCCAGGAAGGCCCGGGCCTTTTGAAGGGTGTCCCGGTCCGACTGGTGGGTCAGGGCCCCCAGAGCCTCCCCGAAGGGCAGGAACCGGATGGCCGCCACCTCCTCGGGCTGGCAGGCCAGCGCGCCGCCGGACACATTTCCCAGGAAAAACACCACGTCCTTGATGACGCCGGGCTTGGGGGAGTAGGTGATGACCTCCCGGAAACCGTCCAAAAAGTCCACCGTCAGGCCGGTCTCCTCCATGATCTCCCGGGCGGCGGTCTCATGCTCCGTCTCCCGCCCCTCCACATGGCCCTTGCACAGGGTGGTGTGGCCCTGGGTGCTGGTGAGAATCAGGTAATCACGCTCTGTATTATTTTCGCGGAAAATAACAGCTCCGCAGCTTTTCTCCTGTTTCATACGATCAATCCTTACCGGTAAATTCCTTGAGTTCTTCCAAAAACTCCTGGTAGTCCTCCTCCGTCCAGTAGAAGGTGAGCTCGTCCTCGGTGAACTCCCGGTAGGAGGTCTCCATGAAATGGGGCCCCGGGTCATAGCCCAGCCGCTCCAGCACCCGCTGGGCGAACTCCCGGAAGAACATGCCGATGGCGGTGATGACATTGCCGCTGTCCACCACCGGGCGGTGGACAAAGTGGGCGGTGTCGATGAAGGGGAAGGTCTCCGCCAGCTGCATGAAGTATCCGGCGGTGAAGTCTTTGCCGTCCAGCAGCCCCGCCTTGGACAGCAGGGCGGGGGCGGAGGAGATGGCGGCGAACAGGGTGTCCGTCCCCGCGCCCCGGCGGAGGAAATCAATCAGTTTCTCGTCGAACAGGGCGGGCAGGGGGTTGATGGTTCCGGGGAGAATGATGCAGGCGTATCCGGCGGGGTCCGCCTCCTCCACCGTCTTGTTTGGCACGATGGAAAAGCCCTCCTCGCTCCGATAGGGCTTGCGCTCGCTGGCAATCACGTCGATGCCCTCCCCGAACCAGACGGTCAGGGCGGAAGTGAGGCAGGTGATCTCCTGCAAGGAAAAGCTGGGGTAGAGCAGCACGGCGTATTTGTTCTGCTGTTCCATGGGTTTCTCCTTTCTACTCGTCGGTCTCGTCCTTGGCCAGCTCCAGCAGGCGCATCCCGGCGGTGCCGGTGACGGGCAGGGAGAATACGATAGATTTGGCGTCGGTATTCATCCCCGCCTTGGTCATGATGGCCTTCATAATGCGGTTTTTGGTGGCGGTCTTCACCACAATGAACACCATTTCCTTTTCGTTTACCAGGGAGAAGCCCAAAAACTTCTCCGCCTTCTCCATGCCGGTGCCCTTGGCGTGGAGGACGGTGCCGCCGCCCGCCTGCTCCTCCCGGGCGGCGTCCATGATGAGCTCGGTGTGGCCCTGGTTGGCGATGACCACCAGCAGCTCGTATTTGGTGTCCTTCAAGACGCTCTCCTCCCCTGCTTCAAAATCCTGGCCATCGGTGAAAAAGGCCAGAGGCTTTTTCCCCCCGATGCTGCTCACCGGGACGAGAAAGGCGATGCCCGTGCCGGGCACGTCGATGCGCAGCTCCCGCTGCATGGCGGACTTCACCGCCCGCCAGGTGGACCGGGTGACAAAGGAGAAGGTGACTACCTTTTCCGTCTTTTCCAGGCCGAAATAGTCCAAAAGCTCGTTGCCCGCCGTCCCCGCCCCCAGGGCGCTGAGGGTGACGGTGACGCCGTGGGCCGCGAACAGCTCCAGGTACTGCCGGGCGGAGGTCCTGGGCGCGATTGTCACCATTAAATACAGTTCGTTCATATGGATCTCCCTTCAAGTCAAGGACCTTCCTTTGCCAAGCTCCTGTCGCTGCGTTTTCATTCGAAACGGCCGTCTATTCTCCTGCCGCAGCCTTTCGCCCGGCCTTGTATATCAGCCACGCCAGGCCATAGCCCGCCAGAGACAATGACGACAAAGTCAGACAGATGACGATCACCAGAGGGACTAGAAGGAGCTCCCAGCCCGGCGGGACGGCGAGAAAGCACAGCAGGAGAAAAATCACATCCGCCGCTCCAACTAAAATGGGCACGGCAAAACGCAGAGCCCGAAAACGGTTTTCAGTGATAAACAGAAGAGCGAGCTGGATTGCAAAGGGGATCAGAAGAAATGATGCGTACAGCAATAATTCTCTCATACTCATAGATTGCCCTATCCTTTCGCTGTCGTGCGCACTCAATACAAAATTCTCAAAGTTTTTACAGCTCGATGATGGCGTCGTCGTCCAGCGCGTCGAAGGCAGCCCCCGCCGGGACGGACTGGGCTTTGGAGGCAAGACGCTGCCGGGCCTGATAGACCATGCCCAGAATCTGGATGGCGATAAGGGGGGTCATGGCCACCATGGCCACCACGCCGAAGGCTTCGGTGACGATGTTCCCCCCCACGGCCACGCAGGCCCCCTGGGCGAAGGGCAGCAGGAAGGTGGCGGTCATGGGCCCGGAGGCCACGCCGCCGGAGTCGAAGGCGATGGCGGTGAAGATCCGGGGGACGAAGAAGGACAGCACGATGGCAATGGCGTACCCCGGCACCAGGAACCACAAAATGGAGATCCCGGTGAGCACTCGCACCATGGCCAGGCCGATGGACACGGCCACGCCGATGGACAGGCTGGCCCCCATGGCGGCGCTGGAGACGGCGCCGTCGGTGATCTCCTCCACCTGCTTGTTCAGCACGTAGACGGCGGGCTCCGCCTTGACGATGAAGTAGCCGATGACCATGCCCACGGGGACGATGAGCCAGGGGCGGGACAGCCCCGCCATCACCTGGCCTAAGTAGTTGCCCGCCGGCATAAAGCCCACGTTGGCCCCGGTGAGGAACAGCACCAGACCCACATAGGTGTAAACCAGGCCCACGCCGATCTTTTTCAGCGTCCGCACGGACAGCTTAAGGGCGAAGGCCTGAAAGAGGCCGAACAGGGCGGTGATGGGCAGGAGGGAGACGGCGATCTCCCGCATGTAGGTGGGCAGGCCGGAGCGGAACAGGGCCCACAGCTCCACGGAGTCGGCGATTTCCGGCAGGGTGGGGGCGGCGTAGGCCCCGTCCTCGGGCCGGAAGATCATGCCCAGGATGAGCACCGCCAGAATGGGGCCCACCGAGCACAGGGACACCAGGCCGAAGCTGTCGTCCGCCGCGCGGCGGTCGTTTCGGATGGCGGAGATGCCCACGCCCAGGGCCATGATGAAGGGCACCGTCATGGGCCCGGTGGTGACGCCGCCGGAGTCAAAGGCCACGGCCAGAAAGTCGCGGGGCACGAACAGGGCCAGGAGGAACACCGCGGCGTAGAAAAACACCAGCATGGGGGGCAGGGGCACTCCGAACAGCATGCGCAGCAGGGCCAGCACCAGGAAGAGGCCCACCCCCGCCGCCACCGCCAGGATGAGCACCATGTTGGGCACGGCGGGCACCTGCCCCGCCAGCACCTGGAGGTCCGGCTCCGAGATGGTGATGAGAAAGCCCAGCAGAAAGCCCATGAGGACAATGACGGGCAGGCTGCGGGTCCGGGTGACGGCGGTGCCCACCCGCTCGCCCATGGGGGTCATGCTGGCCTCCGCCCCCAGGGTGAAGAACATGACGCCCGCCACGATCATGGCCGCCCCCAGCAGGAAGCACAGCAGAATGCTGGGCGAGATGGGGGCCGCGCTGAAGCACAGCACCAGCACAATGCCCACGATGGGCAGCACCGCCTTCAGCGCCTCCAGCAGCTTTTCCTTCAATTTTGGCAGGGAACCGCGCAAACGCCCCACATCCTTTCCAGTGGCAAAAATCCCACCATTATAACCTTACGCGCTATTATATCAAAAAACGTGAGGTTTGCCAACGGGAAAGCGGAAATTTTTAGAACTGTCTACAATTCGACAAAACAGGCGGAAAAAAGCGGTTTGCGGTTGTTTCCGGCGGGATATTATGGTATACTAAATCGTAATGGAACAAAAGGCCGGACAGACCGGCGGAAAGCGGAGGGGCTTGCATGAAAGAGAACAGAAGGCTCTTTGGATATATGCCCGGCGGCGCCCCGGTGGAGGAGCTGACCCTGCAAAACGGGGGGCTGACCTGCCGGATCATTACCTACGGCGGCGCGGTGCGCTCTCTGGAGGTTCCGGACCGGGAAGGAAACCCCGTGGACATAGCGCTGGGCTTCGACACCCTGGAGGACTACAGAACTCAGGACAAATATATGGGCGCCCTGGTGGGGCGGTACGCCAACCGGATCGGCGGGGCCAGGTTTACGCTGAACGGCGTGGACTATCCCCTGGCCGCCAACGACGGGGAAAACTCCCTCCACGGGGGAAACACGGGCTTCGACAAGCGGGTGTGGACGGTGGAGCAGCTGACGGAGAGCTCCGCGGTGCTGTCTCTGGTGAGCCCCAACGGGGAGGAGGGCTACCCCGGAACCCTGGCCGTGGCGGTGGCCTACACCCTGGCCTTTGGCGGACTGGATATCGAGTACCGGGCCCGCTGCGACAAGGACACGGTGTGCGGCCTCACTAACCACAGCTATTTCAACTTGTCCGGCCATGACAGCGGCCCGGTGATGGGGCAGCATATCCGGATCTTCGCCACCCATTACACCCCCGCCGGGCCCGGCCTGATCCCCACCGGGGAGACCGCCCCGGTGAAGGGCACCCCCATGGACCTGTGGGAGGAGCAGGAGATCGGGGCCCATATCGACGACGATGTGGAACAGCTCAAGACCGCCGGGGGCTTCGACCACAACTGGGCCGTCATCAACTGGGACGGCACCCTGCGGCCCATCGCCCGGGCGTGGTCGCCGGACACCGGCATTATGATGGAGACCGCCACCTCCCTGCCCGGCGTGCAGTTCTACACCGGGAATTTCCTGAAGGGCTGCCCCGCCGGCAAGGGGGGCGCCGTCTACGGTGAACGCTGCGGCTTCTGCCTGGAGGCCCAGTTCTTTCCCGACTCCCCCAACAAGCCGGGCTTTCCCTCCTGCGTGCTGAAGGCCGGGGAGGAGTACCGGCACAAAACCGTCTACCGCTTCGGCACGCTGGACAGCGCCCAGCGGCTGTAAAGAAAGAAGGGACCATATGACCGCCAACGAAAAAAAGACGCTGATGATAAACGCCTGCAAGGTCCGCGTCGGAATCATTGAGTCCACCCACGCCGCCAAGGCGGGCCACCCAGGCGGGAGCCTGTCCTCCGCCGAGCTGTTCACCTGCCTCTATTTCAAGGAGCTGAACGTGGACCCCCGGGACCCCCAGAAATGGGACCGGGACCGGTTCGTGCTGTCCAAGGGCCACTGCGCCCCCGGTCTGTACGCCGCCCTGGCCCTGCGGGGCTTCTTCCCCTGGGAGGACCTGAAAACCCTGCGCCACATCGGCAGCTATCTCCAGGGCCACCCGGATATGAAGGCCATTCCGGGGGTGGATATGTCCACCGGGTCCCTGGGCCAGGGGGTGTCCGCCGCCTGCGGCATGGCCCTGGCCGCGAAGCTGCAAAACAACCCCTGCCGGGTATACACCCTGCTGGGGGACGGAGAGATTCAGGAGGGCCAGGTGTGGGAGGCCCTGATGTTCGCCCACCACTATAAGCTGGACAACCTGTGCGCCTTCATCGACAACAACGGCCTGCAAATCGACGGCCCCGTGGATCAGGTCATGAGCCCCTACCCCATTGAGGAGAAGCTGCGGGCCTTCGGCTGGGAGACGCTCACGGTGGACGGCCACGACTTCGGCCAGCTGGAGAACGCCTTCAGCCAGGCCCGGACGGTGAAGGGCCGGCCCTTCGCCGTGGTGATGAAGACCACCAAGGGCAAGGGGGTCAGCTATATGGAAAATCAGGTGGGCTGGCACGGCAAGGCCCCCAACGACGAGCAGGCCGAGACCGCGCTTCGGGAGCTGAACGCGGAGCTGGCCAGACTGGAGGGGATGTAAATGGCGGACGTGAAAAAGATCGCCACCCGGCAGGGGTACGGCGAGGCCCTGCGGGAGCTGGGCCAGGCCCACGACAACATCGTGGTGTTCGACGCGGACCTGGCGGGCTCCACCCAGACCGCCATGTTCGGCAAGGCCTTCCCCAACCGCCACTTCAACTGCGGCATCGCCGAGGGGAACATGATGGCGGCGGCGGCGGGGGCCGCCTCCATGGGCATGGTGGCCTTCGCCTCCTCCTTCGCCATGTTCGCGGCGGGCCGGGCCTATGAGCAGGTGCGCAACTCCATCGGCTACACCCGGCTGAACGTGAAGATCGGCGCCTCCCACGGCGGCATCTCCGTGGGGGAGGACGGGGCCTCCCACCAGTGCCTGGAGGACTTCGCCCTCATGCGGGCCATCCCCGGCATGGTGGTCATGTCCCCCGCCGACGCGGTGGAGGCCAAGGCCATGGTCAAGGCCGCCTACGAGCACGAGGGGCCGGTGTACATGCGCTTCGGCCGCTCCCCGGTGCCCGTGTTCCACGACGAGAACACCTTTACCTTTACCATCGGCAAGGGCGATGTGATGCGGGAGGGCACGGATGTGGCCGTCATCGCCAACGGACTGCTGGTGGCCGAGGCGGTGGAGGCCGGTAAGCTGCTGGCGGACCGGGGCGTCTCCGCCCGGATCATCAACATGGCCACCATCAAGCCTCTGGACGAGGAGCTGGTGCTGAAGGCCGCCGCCGAGTGCGGAAAAATCGTCACCTGCGAGGAGCACTCTGTGATTGGCGGGCTGGGCGAGGCGGTGTGCTCGCTGCTCAGCGAAAAGCTGCCCACGCCGGTGCGGCGGATCGGCGTCAACGACGTATTCGGCCACTCCGGCCCGGCGGCGGCGCTGCTGGAGGAGTTCGGCCTGTGCGCCGCCAACATCGCCCGGGTGGCGGAGGAGTTCGTCCACGGCGCGTGAACCGCGGGCCGGGGCGGTTTGGAGGAGGTATGCGGAGATGAAGCGGATGCTGGAGGAGCTTACCGCCGCCGGGAAGGAGGACGGGACCGGCCGCTGAGGCGGGCCGTGAAAAAATCGTGGAATTCACGGAAGAAATTCAAAAGAAAATAATTATGTAAACGATAGAGAGACGAAAACAGCCCTGTGCAAGCTTGCACAGGGCTGTGGAAGTTTCTGTTGAAGTTGTGGAAGCCTTGAAAATCCAGGGCTTTCACAAAGAAGGGAGGGAAGGGAGAAGGGAAACCGGGAACCTTTTCAACCCCTTTGAAATTCTCCGATTTGCCCAAAAGAATTATGGGGGCGGGGGAGGGGGCCGGAGGAAAATTTCTTTCAGGGCCCGGCGGTCAGTGCAGCAGAGTGTTCTCCCCGCCCACTGTGTTCAGCGAGCTGCCGGTGGAGAAATACTGGGCCAGGATGCCCGCGGCCAGCTCCGCCAGGTTGCCGCCGGAGGCGCCCTGCTCCGCCACCAGGCACAGGGCCACCTGGGGGTCGTCGTAGGGGGCGTAGCACACGAACACGGCGTTGGCCGTCTTGGCGGCCACCTGGGCGGTGCCCGTCTTGCAGCCCACCTCCACCGGAAGCCGGGAGAAGTACTGAGACATGGTGTAGGTCTGTCCCAGGTTGTACATCCCCCGGAGCACCGCGTCCAGCTCCTCCTGTTCGATGTCGATGGAGTCCAGCAGCACCGGCTGGTACGTCTCCGTCACCTGGCTGTAGTCGGAGGACTTGAACTCCTTGAGCAGGTGGCATTGATAGTGGCTGCCGCCGTTGACCAGGGTGGCCACGTAGTTGGCCAGCTGGAGGGGGGTGAACTGGTTGTTCTCCTGGCCGATGGCCACCGACATGGTGGCGCCCTCCACCCAGGTCTGGCCGTGGCGGGCCGAGGTATCCGGCCCGGCGGCCTCCCCCTTGTATTCCGGGATCTCGATGCCGGTGTACTCCCCCAGGCCGAACATGGCGGCATATTTCTGGAGGGCCTCGATGCCGGTGCGGCGGCCCACGTCGTAGAAAAAGACGTTGCAGGAGTCGGTGATGGCCTTTGTCACATTGTCCCTGCCGTGGCTGCCCCGGACGCTGTCGTAGATCCAGCAGTGGGGCCAGTCGGGGTAGTTGTAGTATTTGTAGATGCCGGTGCACTCCACCGTCTCCCGGGTGTCGATGACCCCCTCGGACAGGGCGGCCACGGCGGTGAGCATCTTGAAGGTGGAGCCCGGGGCGTACAGGCCGTGGGTGGCCCGGTTGAGCAGGGGCTGGGCCTCGTCGGCGGACAGTTCGGAGAAATTCTCCCGGAAGGTGGCCAGGTCGTAGGTGGGGTAGGAGGCCAGGGCCAGCACGCCGCCGGTCATGTCCACCACCGCCGCGGCCATGGGGCCGGACTCCTCCTGGGAGGCGGCGTACTGGGCCAGCAGGTCCTCGGTGGTGGCCTGGAGGGCCATGTCCAGGGTGAGCACCACGTTCTCCCCCGGCTGGGGCTCGGTGCGCCACTGCTGGCTGACGATGTTGCCGTCCTGGTCCTTTTCGATGAGCCGGGAGCCGCTGGTCCCGTGGAGGTGCTCCTCAAAGGCCAGCTCCACCCCCTCCTTGCCCACCACGGCGTTCATGGGGTAGTTCAGCTCCCGATAGTGCTCCCACTCGTCCCCCGGGTCGATGGACCCGGTGTAGCCCAGCACGTGGGCGGCGTAGCCGGTGCCGTATTTCCGGGTGGTGGCCGTTTGGATGCGCACGCCGTCCAGAGCGGTCTCCTTCACCCGGGAAATAAAGACGATGTCCACCCCCCGGGCGAACACATAGGTGTTGTTGTTGATGCCCGTGCTGCGCAGGTACAGCTCGTAAAGCACCCCGGCCAGCTCCCGGTCCAGCTGGTCGGGGACCTCCCCCTTCTTCGCGTCGATGAGGCCGAAGGTGTGGCACATGGAGGTGAGCAGCTGCCCGGCGGTGGGGTCGGCCTTCTCCGGGGCGCTGGGGTCCAGCCATTTGTAGTGGTCCGGCCCGGCCAGCCGGCCCAGGGTGGTGGCCTTCTCCTCCGTCTCCCCCTCCTCGTTCTTCTGGAGGTAGGAATAGGGAGTGTTGGTGGTGAAGGTCCAGGGGGCGGTTCTGGAGATGGGCAGGGTGTCCGTCCAGGCCACCCCCTCCTCCCGGCAGATGGCCAGCAGGCGCTCCAAAATGGCGTTGCGCTGGCCCTTCATGGCGGCGGTGTCCAGCTCCACATTGTAACTCACCTCGTTTGTGACCAGCACCCGGCCGTACCGGTCCAGAATCTCCCCCCGTACGCTGCTGACCTGCTCGGGCTGGACGTTGCGCACCACGGAGTTGGAGCGGTAGCTGTCGCCGTCCACAATCTGGGTCTGGTAGAGCACGGCGAAAAAGACGCCCAGCACGGCGCAGAACAGGACGATGAGGAGATTGCTGCGGAGCTTGAGGCGGCGGGCCTCCCGCTCCGCCTTTTCCTCCTGGATGTGAGACGGGTCAAAGGGGTTATTCATGATAGATCCTCCCGTAGTTGACGCAGCAGAACCGGCCCGCCCAATAGACGGGCAGAATGAACACCAGGGTCCAGAGCAGCTCGGGCCCGGCCACCCGAAGCAGGACAGGCAGGGGCGCGGTGCGGGCCAGCAGGTGGAGGGAGCCCAGTTCCCAGGCCAGGGCGGTGATGACGGAGCAGATGAGGTGGCCCCACACGTCCCGCCGGAGGACGTATTGGGCGGCCAGCCCCGCGCCCCAGCCGATGAGGGACAAAAGGGCGATGCAGGCCGGGCCCAGGTGGCCCAGGCTGGACATGGCCGCCCCGCAGACGCCGCCGTAGACCGCGCCGAAGGAGGCGCCCTCCAGCGTTCCGCCCGCCACCGCCAAAATGGGCAGCAGCAGGGGCAGGGCGATGGGCAGGGGGCCCAGAACATAATAGTTGACCACGGCCACCAGGACCATGGCAGCCAGATAAGAAATCCATTTCAGAATGATGTCGTGTCTGGTCATTGGCATATTGGGGTCTCCTCTTTGCCGCGAAACGCCGGGGCCTGCCCCGGCGGGGTCAGACGAGCTCGCCGAACAGAGCCCAGGTGGAGCAGCCGGTGATTTTAATCTCCGCAAACCGCCCGATGAGGGCCGGGTCCCCGCTGAGATGGACCAGCCGCCCCCCCGCCGTCCGGGCGGTCAGGTTGTTCCGGGGGTCCTCCCCCGCCCCGTCGATGAGGCAGCGCCGCACCGTGCCGGTATAGGCCCGGTGCTTTTCCAGGGAAATGCGGTTCTGGGCCTCCAGCAGCCGCTGGAAATTGGCGGACTTCTCCTCTTTTGACATGGGGTCGGGCAGCTCCGCCGCCGGGGTGCCCCGCCGGGGGGAGTAGATAAAGGTGAACAGCGCGTCGAAACGGACCTCCTCAATAAGGGACAGGGTGTCCTCGAATTCCTCTGTGGTCTCGCCGGGGAAGCCCACGATCACGTCGGAGGTGAGCACCACGTCCGGGATGCGCTCCCGCAGTAAGCGCACCTTGTCCAGGTACTGCTCCCGGGTGTAGCGCCGGTTCATGGCGGCCAGCACCCGGCTGTTCCCCGACTGGAAGGGCAGGTGGATCACCGGGGCCACTTTGGGGCACTTGGCCATCACGTCGAAGAGCTTCTCTGTGGCGTCCTTTGGGTGGGAGGTCATGAACCGCAGCAAAAATTCGCCGGGGACGGACGCCGCCGCCTCCAGCAGCCGGGGGAAGTCCCAATCTCCCTCCAGATCCCTGCCGTAGGAGTTCACGTTCTGGCCCAGCAGGGTGATGTCCATGTACCCCTGCTCCGCCAGCGCCCGGATCTCGTTTAAAATGACCTCCGGCTCCCGGCTCCGCTCCCGGCCCCGGGTGTAGGGCACGATGCAGTAGGAGCAGAAGTTGTTGCAGCCGTACATGATGGACACCCACGCCTTTAATTTGCCTGAGCGGTACACCGGCAGGCCCTCGGCGATGGCCCCGTCGTCGGGCTCCGTCTCAAACACCCGGCCCCGGCGCAGCGCCACCCGGCGCAGGAACTCCGGGAACCGCCAGAGCTGCTGGGGGCCGAACACCAGGTCCACATGGCGGTAGGACTGCCTCAGGCGCTCCGCCACATGGGGCTCCTGGGCCATGCAGCCGCACAGGCAGATGATCTGGCCGGGGTTGCGGCGCTTGCCGTGGACTAAGGCCCCCACGTTGCCGAACACCCGCTGTTCCGCGTGCTCCCGGATGGCGCAGGTGTTGATGACGATGACGTCCGCGCCCTCCCCAGTGGGGACAATTTCATAGCCCATCTCGCACAGCATCCCCCGAAGCAGCTCGGAGTCCGCCTCGTTCTGCTGGCAGCCGTAGGTGTCCACATAGGCCAGGGGGGGCGCGGGACGCTGGGCGTTCATGGCCCGCAGCTGGGCACAGTATTCCTTCTGCCGCCGGATGTCCTCGGGGGGAATGACGGGGGTGGTTCGTTTCAAGGGAAAGCCCTCCCAAATAAAGTTTGTGAGATAAACCGGATAAGTTTTTCTTGACAGCCGTTATGTCACCCTCAACGGGGGGAAAAGGGATTGTGGAAAACTGTGTGGAACTTGTTGAAAACTGTGGAACGGCGGGGGTTTGCGCTGGAGGGCCTTGGGAAAGGAGGACGAATTTTGTCACTTTTTCGGGGCGAAAAACTGGACAAATAAATTATTTTCCCTCTGCCTGGCGTGCAAACCAGGCGTCACACCACCCGTCCCACTTCTCCTCCTGCTCCTCATGAGAGAGGAGCGCCATGTCCCGGACGTGGAAAATTCCCCGCCGCCGGGCCTCCTCCACAAAGGGCAGGATGGTCTGGGCGGCTTCGGTATTGGGGGTGCGGAACACCATGGCGGAACGGATGCCCTTGCGCCAGGCGGCGTACAGCCTGCTGTGGCCGTCCATGGAGATCAGGGCGCCGTCCGCCCCCTCCGTCACGGGGATCACCAGGTCGGCGGCGGTGTGGAGAAAGCCGTCCACGGCGGCGCATTTGTCCGCGTCCACCGAGAACTGGGAGGGCTGGAGGGAATCAAGATCCGCCTCCCACCGCTCCACCGGGGGGAGGGACAGCAGAAGGTCCCCCGACTCATCATAGAAATCGGTGATGTGTCCGGCGTAGAAGCGGAAGTCCTCCGCCATTTCCGCCAGGGCCTCCGGCGTGATGGGCCGGGCGGCTGTCACCACCGCCCCCCGGTCCGACACGACCCGGAAGGCCCAGGGCACGCCGTCCGCCAGGAAGGCCCCGTGCTGGTTCAGCACCTCCTGAGGAAAGCGGGGGTCGTCGTAGCCGTCGATGCGCTCAATGTCCATGGCCGTCACCCGTTGAGCCGCGCCGCCACCACCCGCGCCGCCTTCAGTCCGGAGGCCCCGGCCTGGGCCAAGCCTCTCGTCACCCCCGCGCCGTCCCCCACGGCGAAAAAGCCGGGCAGGGCGGTCTCCAGCTCGTTGGAGAGCTGGATGCGGGCGGAATAGAACTTCACCTCCGCCCCGTAGAGCAGGGTGTCGTAGTTGGCGGTGCCCGGGGCCAGCTTGTCCAGGGCGTAGATCATCTCGATGATGTCGTCCAGCTGGCGCTTGGGCAGGGCCAGGGACAGGTCCCCCGGCACCGCCGCCGTCAGGGTGGGCCGGACGAAGGATTTGGACATACGGTGATCGTTGGTGCGGCGGCCCCCCACCAGGTCCCCGAACCGCTGGACCAGCACGCCCCCAGCCAGCATGTTGGACAGGGAGGCGATGTGCTTGCCGTAGCGGTAGGGCTCGTTGAAGGGGGAGGTGAAGCGGTTGCTGACCAGCAGGGCGAAGTTGGTGTTTTCGCTTCTCAGCGCCGGGTCGGAGTAGGAGTGGCCGTTCACGGTGTTGATGCCCTCCACGTTTTCCGCCACCACGTGGCCGTAGGGGTTCATGCAGAAGGTGCGCACCTGGTCGCCGTACCGCTGGGTGCGGTAGATCAGCTTGGACTCGTACACCACGCCGGTGATGTGCTCGAACACCGCGGCGGGCAGCTCCACCCGCACGCCGATATCCACCTGGTTGTTCAGAAGCTCCAGCCCCAGCCCCTTGCACTGGTTGGCGAACCACTCCGCCCCGGAGCGCCCCGGCCCGGCGATGAGGTAGGGGGCGGTGAAGCGCTCCCCCGCCTCCGTCACAAGGGTGTAGACGCCGTCCCCGGCCTCGATGGACGCCACGGCGGTGTCGAAGAGGAAGGTGTGCCTGTCCCGGATGGCCTCGTAGATGCTGGTGAGGATCTTCAGGTTGTTCTCCGTGCCCAGGTGCTTGCACTGGGCCTGGAGCAGGTGAAGGTCGTACTTCAGCGCCTCCCGCTCCAAGGCGCGGGCCGCCGGGGTGGAGGTAGAGTACACCTCTGTGGTGGCCCCGTGCTTCACGTTCAGCGCGTCCACACAGCCGATGAGCTCCATGACCTCCTTTTCCTCCAGAAAGTCGGTGAGCCAGCCCCCAAAGGCGGTGGTGAAGTTGAATTTGCCGTCGGAAAAGGCCCCCGCGCCCCCAAAGCCGCACATGGTGCCGCACACCGGGCACTGGACGCAGGCGTTCACCTTCCCCGCCACGATGGGGCACTGGCGGCGGTAGATGTCCGCCCCCTTGTCCACCACCAGGACGCGGGCGGAGGGGCAGCTCAGGGCCAGCTCGTAGGCGGCGTAGATGCCCGCCTCGCCGGTGCCCAGAATCATCACGTCGTACTTGGTGTTCATAATGGGTGCTCCTTTCTGGGGCGTCCCAGGGACGCGCCTCCGGCGGGGGTCACTTTCTCTCGCGCGAGAGCAAAGTGACCAAAGAGCGCGCTTAGGGGCTGCGCCCCTAAGAACCCCCTTTTTGTTGACTGTACGCGGCGGTAAAATCCGGCTATTGCGGCTGACGAATAAGCGGTAGCTTCGAGTTCCGGCCCACAGGGGCCTGCGTAGGCGGTGGACCGAGACAAATCGTGTCTCCTGAAAGCGCCTCCCGGGATGGGGCCATAAAACACGGCGGAATGGGGGGCGTATAAACAGACACTATATTATAGCATCAAAAAACGCAGTTGTACAGGCGGATGTTTGCTCCCGCGTATAATTTACCGTTTATTCAGAAATGCTATGGTCAAAAGGAGGCGGGAGCATGGGTATTTTTGGCACAAAAAAGCGGACGCCGCCCCCCCATCCCCGGCGGGAGCCCCGCTACGACATTTCCCTGACGGCAGACAGCGTGGCCGGGGTGTTCGACAAGTGCGCCGACTTCAACCGCCGGACCCTCTATCTGAACAACGACCCCGCCCGGCAGGTGGAGATGCTGTATATCGCCGGGCAGGTGCGCAACGAGCGGGCCTGCGACTACGTGCTGCGGCCCCTGGCCCAGAACGAGGCCCTCCGGACCGCCCCCGACATGGACGCCGCCTTCGACCTCATGGCCAAGGGGGGGCTTTACTCCCTGTCGGTCCAGACCCGGGACGCCGCCGACCAGGTGATCTTCGACCTCATCGACGGGTCCGTGGCCCTGTTTTTCCCGGGGAAAGCCCAGGTCCTCACCCTATCGGCGGGGACGGAGGAGAAGCGGTCCGTCTCCGACCCGGAGAACGAGCCCGACGTGAAGGGGGCCCGGGATTCCTTCGTGGAGTCCCTGCGGACCAACACCTCCCTGGTGCGGCGGCGGTTCCGGGCCCCGGAGCTGAAGATCGAGGAGCAGATCGTGGGGCGGCAGTCCGTCACCCCGGTGGACGTATTATATGTGGAGGGCATCGCCGACCCAGCCCTGGCGGAAAAAGTCAAGGCGCGGCTGGAGAACATCGACATCGACGCTTTGCTGATGACCGGAAGCCTGGAGCAGTACGTCACCGACGAGAGCCACACCTCCTTTCCCCTGACGGCCTATACCGAACGGCCCGACCGGTTCTGCACCGGGCTGGCGGAGGGGCGGGTGGGGGTCATTGTGGACGGCATCCCCATGGGGTGGCTGTTCCCCGCCACCCTGGACAGCTTTTTCCGCACCGGGCAGGACCGGAGCACCAGCTGGGCGTTGGCGGGGGCCTTGTCGGTGCTGCGGTATGTGTGTATGCTCATCACCCTGTTCCTGCCGGGGCTGTACGCGGCGGCGGTGCTGTTCTACCCCCAGCTGATCCCGGTGAAGCTCACCCTGTCCATCATCGCGGCCAAGGCCAGCGTGCCCTTTTCCACGCTCACGGAGGTGCTGGTGATGCTGCTGGCCTTTGAGGTCTTGCAGGAGGCGGGGCTGCGCCTGCCCTCCTCCATCGGGCAGACGGTGTCCATTCTGGGGGGGCTGGTGGTGGGCTCGGCGGCGGTGGAGGCCAAGCTGGTGTCCCCCGCCGTGCTGGTGGTGGTGGCCATCGCGGGCATCGCGGGGTATACCGCCCCCAGCCAGGACTTCGCCGGGGCCCTGCGGCTGTGGCGGTTCGGGCTGACGCTGGCGGGGGGGCTGCTGGGGCTGACGGGGCTGGCCCTGGGGGGCGTCGCGCTGGTGTACCGGCTGGCTAAGCTGGAGACCTTCGGCATCGCCTACCTGACGCCCTTCGCCTCCAACGCGGGGCGGCAGAAGGAGGGGCACACGGTGCTGCGGGAGCCTCTGCCGGAGGTGAAAACCCGGCCCGATTACTTGAACACGGAGAACAGGAGGAACCAGGGGTGAGAAAGCTGGCGTTGGTGGGGATTGGGCTGGCGGTGCTGCTGGCGGGGTGGCGGCCCGCCCCCAGGGAGCCGGAGGGGATCGCGCTGGTGCGGGCGTTGGGGGTGGACGGCGGAGGTCCGGTGGTCCTGACGGCGGTATGCGGCGGGGAGGATCAGGAGAACCCCAGCCGGGGGTCCTGCGCCGGGGAGGACTTCAACGGGGTCTTGGCGTGCCTGCCCTGGGCGGGGACAGAGGAACTGTCCCTCACCAGCGTGTCTTTTATTATTGTGGGGCGGGATGTGGTGCTGGGGGAGGTGCTGCTGGCCGCCCTGCGCAACGAGGAGCTGGGGGCGGCGTGCACCGTTTGGCTGGCGGAGGAGGGGGCGGCGTCCCTGCTGGCGGCCTGCGGCGATCCGGCCTCCGCCCTGGAGCTGATAGAACGGCGGGGGGTGGAGGCCCCCACGGTGGTGGAGGCCCTGGCGGCTTTGCGGGCGGGGGAGGAGCTGTGCCTGCCCCTCCTCGCCGGGGAGGAGGACGGCCCGTGGCTGCTGGACTGGGAGGAATGGAGGGGCGCGGTTTGAACAGTGAGAAATTGTCCCCCCGGCAGCTGTCGGCGGCGGTGATGACCGGGGGGCTGTCCGCCGGGGCCGCCTTCGCGGGGCTGGCGGACTGGCGGTGGCTGCTGGCCTGCGTGCCCGTGGGGGCGTTGGCGGGATGGCTGCTGCTCCGGCGGGTGGGGCGCAGACCCATGCGCCCCGTGCTCCAGGTGCTGTACGGGGCCTGGGGGGCGGTGCTGCTGGCGGGGGTGCTGGAGCGGGCGGCGGGCCGGGTGCAGCCGGCGGCGGGAGGCCGGGGGAGTACGGTGTGGCTGCTGGTGCTGCTGGCCCTGCCGCTGTTCTGGATGGGCTGGGGGAAGGGGGCGGCCTTCTTCCGGGCGGTGGAGATCCTGTGGCTGGCGGCGGGGGTGACGGTGGCGGCGGTGCTGCTGCTGGGCCTGCCGAGGGCGGACTGGCGGT
>ERZ777011.1443-NODE-1443-length-24823-cov-4.836160_pt1 | contig 24823 bp, 19 predicted proteins | sample MGYA00374964_ERZ777011 | MGnify/ENA primary metagenome ERZ777011 (study PRJEB29310, sample SAMD00008975) | mouse gut metagenome | study: EMG produced TPA metagenomics assembly of the Metagenome analysis of fecal microbiota from mouse which was promoted... | reverse complement strand
GCCTAAATAAGTTTAAAAAACCGCCGCCTATAATATTGTACCATTGTTTTTCTGTATTGTCATTCTGAACGTTAGTGAAGGATCTGAAAGATTGCTCGTTTCACTTTGCACATAATTATTGAATAGATTCTTCACCCCGTAAAGGGGTTCAGAATGACAAAAGCTTCGTCCAGAATGACGGTGGATACAACCGCTTTGGTGAGTCGCAGGCCGCACAGAAAACCGACGTGCGCCGTAGGCATTGTACCAGTGCCCTGATGAAGTCATGTAATAAGAGAAGTACGCATCTTCGGTAATGCCGGAACGCAGCCAAATAAGTTAAAAAACCGCCGCCTTGTTTATTATACACCGCGTAATTTTAAAAGCAAACTAAAAGCCTTTCCCGACGGGAAAGGCTTAACATTTATCAGTAGTTTTTTGTTTCCAGTTCGAAATAAGCTTGGGGGTGGTTGCACACCGGACAGACGGCGGGGGCGTCTTTGGAAACTTCTATATGTCCGCAGTTACGGCATTTCCAGACGTTAAGACCTGTCTTTTTCTTGAAAACCTCGTCCTTTTGGACGTTTTCAAGAAGCTTTCTGTATCTTTCCTCGTGGTTTTTTTCTATTGCCGCCACGCCGCGGAATTTTGCGGCAAGCTCTTTAAAGCCTTCTTCTTCCGCAACCTTGGCAAAACCTTCGTACATGTCGGTCCATTCGTCGTGTTCACCGCCTGCCGCGGCTTCCAGGTTTTCCGCAGTGCCGCCTATGCCGTTAAGTTCTTTAAGCCAAAGCTTTGCGTGTTCCTTTTCATTTTCCGCCGTTTCGAGAAAGATACCCGAAATTTGTTCGTATCCCTCTTTCTTCGCCACCGAAGCAAAGTAAGTGTATTTATTGCGCGCCTGGCTTTCGCCTGCAAATGCCTTTAAAAGATTTTCTTCCGTTTTCGTCCCTTTATATTTGTTAGCCATTGAAAAATCCTCCTTCAACTGTTAACAATTATAACATAAAATTTATAAATTGCAACAATTTTTATAATATTTACATATGCCTTGACAGGTGTAAAGTTTTAGTGTAAACTTTTTTTAATATGAAAAACAGATATGACGTAATTATCGTCGGCGCGGGCGTCGCCGGACTAAACTGCGCATTGCATCTGCCGTCGGACATAAGCGTGCTTCTTATATGCAAGGACGCGCCCGAAAAAAGCGACAGCTATCTCGCGCAGGGCGGGATATGCCGTCTGGCCGACGAAGAAGATTACGAAAGTTATTATTCCGACACTATGCGCGCAGGGCATAACGAAAACGACCCCGCCGCCGTCGAGTGTATGATTAAAAATTCGCGGGCGGTTATAGACGAGCTTGTCTCTCTCGGCGTGGATTTTGCACGCAACGCGGACGGAACGCTTGCCGCCACGCGCGAGGGGGGACATTCAAAAAACCGCATATGCTTCCATAAGGACTGCACGGGCAAGGAAATAACCTCGCGCCTGCATGAAGCCGTCCGCGCCTTGCCCAATGTTGAAATACGCCCCATGACCGTTTTGCTGGACGTTATAGAGGGGGCGGGCGCCTGCCGCGGAATTATAGCGCATGACCGTATTTCGGGCGAAGTGAAAGCGGTGTATTCCGATTATACCGTGCTTGCGTGCGGAGGTATAGGCGGAATATTTTCCAAGTCGACCAATTTCCGCATACTGACGGGCGACGGCGTTGCGATATGCCTTAAACACGGCGTTGCCGTGGATAACGTCAATTATATTCAGATACACCCCACGACGCTGTACTCGGAAAAAGAGGGAAGAAGTTTTCTTATTTCCGAGTCTGTGCGCGGCGAGGGCGCGGTTCTGTTGGATAAAAACTTCAAACGCTTCACCGACGAATTGCAGCCGCGCGACGTGGTCACGGCGGAAATTTTGAAGCAGATGAAAAAGGATAAAACGCCTTACGTTCTTCTGGATATGCGCCCCATACCCGAGGAAGAAGTGCGCTCCCACTTCCCCGGGATAGTAAAGCGCTGTGCGGAGGAGGGCATTGACGTGTTCAAACAGTGCGTGCCCGTCGTACCCGCCCAGCATTATTTCATGGGAGGAATTCGCAGCGGTCTGGAAGGGCAGACCACGATGCCGCGGCTTTATGCCGTAGGGGAAACATGCTGCAACGGCGTCCACGGCGCAAACAGGCTTGCCTCCAATTCTCTGCTGGAAAGTCTGCTGTTCGCCCGCCGCGCCGCAGCGCATATTGCTGAAAATTACCGAAAATCTTCTTCCGCGCCTGCGGTCGATTTGCAAAGATATGCAAACGCGGAAAAAATACTTGCAGATTATAAAAAGCTTTTACTGAAAACGATAGAGGAGGCGGAAAATGTTAAACCCCATAACGAACGCGGTTAACGCCGACGAGCTTATAAAGCTTGCTTTAAAAGAGGATATTTCAAGCGAGGACGTTTCAACCAATGCCGTAATGCCTGACTTTTGCGCGGGTACGGTGCAGCTTATATGCAAGCAGGACGGTATAATATGCGGTCTGCCGGTATTCGGTCGGGTTTTTGAAATTCTCGACGCGCAGACACGGATACAATACTTCGTCAAGGACGGAGACAAAGTAAAAAAAGGTCAGCTTCTCGCCGAGCTTTCGGGCGATATACGCGTCCTTCTTTCGGGCGAGCGCACGGCGCTGAACTATTTACAGCGCATGAGCGGCATAGCCACTTACACGGCGGAAACGGTCAAACTTCTCGAAGGGAGCAAGACAAAGCTTTTGGATACGCGCAAGACGACGCCCAATATGCGACTTTTCGAAAAATACGCCGTAAAAGTCGGGGGCGGCAACAACCACAGGTACAATCTTTCGGACGGAATTTTGTTAAAGGACAACCATATCGGCGCGGCGGGCGGCGTAAAGCAGGCTGTTGAAAAGGCGCGCGCTTATGCCCCGTTTGTCAGGAAGATAGAGGTAGAGGTCGAAAATCTGGAAATGTGCCGCGAGGCGGTCGAAGCGGGCGCGGACATAATTATGCTTGACAACATGACCGCGGCTCAGATGGCGGAAGCGGTAAAGCTTATCGACGGCAGGGCGCTTACCGAGTGCAGCGGAAACGTCACTAAGGAAAACATAAAAAACGTAATAAGCGCGGGCGTGGACTACGTTTCAAGCGGTGCGCTGACCCATTCGGCGCCGATACTCGACCTGTCGCTTAAAAACCTGCGCCCGACGGAGCGGAAATGAAATCCGAAAAAAGGCGGCAGGAAATTTTAAGCCTTCTCGGCAATGCGGAAACGGCGGTTCCCGCCGCGGTTCTTGCGGAAAGATTTGACGTTTCGCGTCAGGTTATCGTGCAGGATATAGCCATCATGCGCGCCAACGGTTACGACATAATTTCCACCAACCGCGGTTATCTGCTTACCGCGCGCAAACAGGTCACGCGCGTTTTCAAATGCCGCCACACCTTTGAGGAGCTTATGGAGGAGGGCGGAATAATAATCGACGCGGGCGGCGCGGTTGAGGACGTGTTCGTCAACCACCGCATTTACGGCAGAATTTCCGCGCGGCTGGGTCTTGTAAGCAGGACGCACGTGGAGGAGCTGTACCGCTCTCTCTTTTCCGGTGCGTCGAAGCCGCTTATGAGCGTTACGGACGGCTATCATTACCACACCGTATCCGCCGCGGACGAAAGTACGCTTGACGAAATAGAAAGCGCGCTGAGAAACGCAGGTTTTCTTATAGAAATATAATACATTAATATATACAACGCCCCCGCAGTGCCTGCGGGGGCGTTATTTTGTGTAAAAAAAGATGAAAAGTTTAGTAATTAACATTTTTTGAAAAATATGCTCATAAAAGTCTTGACAGATTTCGAAAATATGATATAATAATTTTCGAAAACTTTTAATATCAATTAAAATTTTTCGTACTACAAATAATATCAGGGGGCTTTATGAAGAAAAGATTTCTGGCAATTTTGTGTATGATTTTGTCGGCAGTGTTCGTCTTTGCTACGGCTTGCAACAAGAATAGCGGTGGCGGCGACTCCGACGGGGACTATAATGTTGAAAAAGAAGAAGGTTGTAACCTGCTTACTATTTATTATAAAAGCGATTCGGGTTACGATGATAAAGACGTCTGGCTTTGGTACGGCAGCGTGAACGGCACGGGATATAAATTCCACAGCTGTGAATACGGCGGCAAAGCTATGTTCAATATTCCCGAAGAAATAGAAGAGGTGGGCTTTATCATAAGAAAGAACTGCGTTCCCGGCAGCTCGTCTTGGGGCAATGCGCAAAAAGACGGTACCGACGCGGACCGTACAATAAATATGAAGGGCAAGGGCGACGTTGAAATTTACACCAAATCGGGCGACGGCAAAAATTACAGCAGTACCGACGGCGGCGTAACGCTGGAAGAAATGAAGTTCCTTGCTTTGGCGGATATGACAGACCTTACCCATATCAAAATTACCGCCAGCAATAACGAAAATATAACCAAAGACCGCGTAAAGGTAACCACCGCTTCCGAAACGGGCGCTGCGGCGGAAGTTGGGGTGGCTTCGGTTTCAAAAAATATCGTAACTATGGCTTCACCGTTGGAGCTGTCTAAGGCGTACACTCTCGAAGTGGAAGGATTCGACGACCCCGTGGGCGTTGTTCCCGCAACTTACTTCCAGAGCAAAGAGTTTGAACAGGCTTACACCTATGACGGCGAACTGGGCGTAGAACTTCAGGAAAACAAGACTATCTTCCGTCTCTGGGCGCCCACAGCAAGCAGCGTTGATCTGAACCTTTACGGCGACGGCAGTTTCGGTAAAGCGAAAGTTTATCCTATGGAACGCGGCGAAAATGGCGTATGGACCTACACCGCAGACAGCAATCTTAACGGAAAATACTACACTTATACCGTTGCGACTTCTGCAGGCGTCAACGAAGCGGTAGACCCCTACGCGCGTTCGGCGGGGCTTAACGGCAAGCGCGGTATGATACTCGACCTTGACAAGACCGACCCCGAAAACTGGGCGTATGAAACTTTTGTAAACAACGGCGTAGACAACTATACCGACGCGCAGATATGGGAAGTACACATCCGCGACTTCTCAAACAAGATTTCTTCCCTTAAAGAAGAATACAGGGGAAAATATCTCGGCTTTACGGTAGACGGGCTTAAAAACAAGAACGGTATTTCCGTAGGTCTCGCTTATCTTAAAGAACTGGGCATTACCCACGTTCACCTGTTGCCTTCGTACGACTATTCTTCGGTTGACGAAAGCGCGATAGACGAAAGTTTTAACTGGGGTTACGATCCCGAAAACTACAACGTTCCCGAAGGCAGCTATTCAACCGACCCTTACGACGGCGCTGTCCGCGTGAACGAATACAAACAGATGGTTCAGGCTCTGCATAACGCGGGCATCGGCGTAATTATGGACGTCGTTTACAACCACACTTATTCAATAGACTCTAACCTTAACAAAGTAGTTCCTTACTACTATTACCGTTACGGCTCTGACGGCAACCCTTCGAACGGCTCCGGTTGCGGCAACGAAACCGCTTCCGAGCGCTCTATGGTCCGTAAGTATATTGTTGATTCGGTAAGCTACTGGCAGAACGAATACAAACTTGACGGTTTCAGGTTCGACCTCATGGGCGTTCACGATATCACCACTATGCAGGAAATCGAAAAGACCGTTCACGCCGCAAACGAAAAAGCAATCATTTACGGCGAAGGCTGGACGGGCGGCGGCGTTGCGCTCGACTCTAAGGAGCAGGCTACGCTTGCAAACCTGCAAAAACTCAATACCGGCGCGGGCGTCAACAAAGACGGTTTGAACGGCGTTGCAATGTTCAACGACGTAATCCGCGACGGCATAAAGGGTTCCACTTTCAATCTTGACGACAGGGGTTATGCTACGGGCGGCGGCGCTACCTATATCGAAAACGTGTTGTTCGGCGTAACCGGCAGCACCTACGGCGGCGGACGCGACAAGTTCACCAACTACACGGGCAACTGGTCGGCGGCAAATCCCACGCAGGTAATAAACTACGTTTCCGCGCACGACAACAACACCCTTTGGGACAGAATTTGCCATATCTACGGCGAAGGCAACGAAACTCTGGGCAAGCGTCTTGCGATGAACAGGCTGTCTGCCGCGATAGTGCAGACTTCGCTCGGCATTCCCTTTATGCAGGCTGGTGAAGAAATGCTCCGCGCTAAAAAGAACGAAGACGGCAGCTATAACGAAAACAGTTACAACGCGCCCGACTCGGTAAACAATATCGACTGGGATTTACTGACGACCGAGAGCGAGCAGTACAAGATGATGCAGTACTACAAGGGGCTTATCCAGTTCCGTAAAGCTAACGAAATTCTCCGTCAGACCACTGTGGGCGACTATGAAACGGGCAATGTTTGCAAACTTGTTAAAAAGGAAGGCGCGTTTGTTGCGTTCACAATGACGCATACCGTTTCGGGTAAAAAGTTACTTGTGATTTACAACCCGACCGAAAGCGAGAAAGATTTCAAACTTCCCAAAGGAAGCTGGGATTTGTATATCAACGGCACGACCGCGGGCGTTACTAAACTTGCAAGCGCGGCGGGCGAAAGCACCGTAAAAATTGCAGGCATAAGCTGCTACGTCTATAAACAGGCGTGAAATTAAGGAACTAATACCCGAAAGGGCAGGTTTAAATAAATTTTATTAAATAATATAATGGAGGAAATTATGAAATCAAAGAAGATTGTTGCTCTGGTTATGTCAGCGGCAATGGTAGTCGGCGCGGCGTCAATGTTTGCGGCGTGCAAACCCGAAAAAGACGGTCCCGGCGGTACTACCGGTCCTGAATTCCAAGTAGACAACGAAGTATACCACTGTGCCGGATCCAGCAAGGGTCCCGAAGGCTCTCTGTACGAACAGGGCTGGAACGAAAAGGCTGAAGGCGCGACAGAAAAGGTTACTTTTGTCAAGGACACCGCAGTCACCAATGAAAACGTATTCAAACTCGAAATGAAGCTGTATGCAGGCGACGAATTCAAAATCGTCAAAGCAACCACAGGCTGGACCTGGGAACTTACTACCGCGGCGTTTGTAGACGCGCAGGAAGACGACACTTATAACTGGGTTGTTAAAAACGACGACGACCAGATAGTTTTCAGAAGCGTAAGCAGCTCTAACAGCAACATTACCTTAAACGAAGGTATGGACGGTATTTACGAGTTCACTCTTAAAACCAATCCCGCAGCGACAGAGCATGCGGACCAATACAAAATTTCTTACAAACTTGTTGAAAAAATCGACAAACTCAGGATTCCTTACAATATGGAAGTTTGGGGCGATCTGAACGGTTTCGGCTTCGGTTCGAACAAGATTGCAATGACCAATAAGGACGGCATCTGGTCGACCGTAATCGACATCACCGAAAAAGACCTTGTAAGAAAAGGAGACGGTACTAAGATTACTACCGGCGAAGAATACACCGGCACGAAGTACTCGGCGGTTTACGTATCCAACGTTGGCGACGGCGAAACCGACGCAGACGTCAAAGTATTCGTTGACGAAAACGCTAAGAAAGCTACCGTAAGGGTTGACGGCGAAGACGTTGAAGCTAACCTTCTTACCGCAGGCAAGTGGAACGTAACCTTCGACCAGAATACCAAGACAGTTACGTTTGCTGCAATCAAAGACGACTGGAACATCGTTGCAGGCGCAAAAGAAGTAAAACTTCAAGCTCAGACGGACGGCACATGGCAGGGTACTCTTGAACTTACCGAAGCTGCTACGGGCGTTAAACTTGTAAACAAGGGCGGCGAAGACGCAGATGTTACAATCGGCGATCTTGCGGCTGGTACCTGGCTTGTTCAGTACAATCCCGAAACAGGTAAAGTAAGATACGATACAAACAGCAACTACTATATTGCCGGCAGCATAAACGGCTGGAGCGACGCTCCCAAGGCTGAAAATCCGCTTAAACTTACCGAATCGAATACCGCGGGCATTTGGGAAATAACCGTTGACTGGAGCGCTGAAACCGAACATATTCAGTTCAAGGTTGTCAGGGGTAACTTTGTTGCAGGCGCTATCGACTGGTACGGTCACTGGCAGAACGATCAGGGTACAACCGGCGATAACGACGGCGAAAACTTTAAACTTGCTCCTGGTAAGTATCATATAACTCTTGATACTAACAACCGCAACAAGATCGGATATGAATTGATTACCGAGTAATCGGCTCAGACCCTGAAACAAAATATTTCGGCGCGGAAATTTTTCCGCGCCGATAATATTTGTAGGGGCGCTTTGCCGCCCCGCGCCGTGACGGCAGGTATTTAACGGTTTTTATTTATGAAGAATTTTGTTTTTGATTTATACGGCACTCTTGCAGACATACATACCGACGAAAAAAATCCCGAATTCAGAAAGCGCGTTGAAAAACACTTTAACCGCGCCGATTTCTGGGAACGGTATACTTCGCTGTGCAAATCGCTGGAAACGGGCGACGAATACTGCGAAATTGACCTTTTTAAAGTTTTTTTACAACTGTTCCCGTCCGACGCGGCAGGCGCGGCAAGGTATTTCCGCGGGAAGTCCCGCCGGAACTTTAAGGCATACCGCGGCGTACGCAGGCTTTTAAAATCGCTGAAAGACAGGGGCGCAAAACTTTACATTTTGTCCAACGCGCAGGCGTGTTTTACGCGCGGCGAGCTTGAAAAACTGAAATTCCTGCGCTACTTCGACGGGATAGAGCTGTCTTCCGACTTCGGCAGGAAAAAGCCGTGCAGGCAGTTTTTCGAGTACGCGGTTGAAAAATACTCGATGGATAAAAGCGAAACCGTATATATCGGTAACGACTTCCGCGCCGACGTTCTCGGCGCAAAGAGTGCGGGGCTTGGCACGGCGTATATAAAAAGCAACCGTTCGCCCGCGGGCGACAGTCTTGAATTGGCGCAAAATACCGCGGACTTTGCAACCGATAACTTTAAACAACTTTCGGAATATTTGCTTTCATTGGTATAAAAAATTTTTAAAATGAAAAATTGCGATATATCAAATCTTTAAAATAAAAAACCGCCCCCGCCGCAATTGCGGCGGGGGCGGTTCGGTTTTTATCAGTTAATAGTTTTTACCGTTCCGCGTTCTATAAGTTTACAGTCCAGCATTACCTGTTGCGAAGTTCTGCCTTCAAGCATATATTCAATCTGCCTGAACGCCTGCTCTCCGAGACGGTTAAAATCCTGTTTCATAGTGGTCAGCTCGTAGGACGTGAATTTAAGCAGATTCAGGTCGTCAAACCCTATTACCGAAATGTCGTCCGGCACCTTCTTTTCGCAAGCCTTAAACCCGTCTATAAGCCCCATAGCCATTATATCCGAACAGCTTATGACCGCGGTTACGTCGGTTTCGGCAAAAAACGTTGCCGCTTCTTCGCCGGAAGATTTCGTAAAGTCGCCGTAGTAAATATAGTCGTGGTTGTATTCTATCCCGGCGCGCGCAAGCCCGAATATGTAGCCCGCAAGCCTGTCCGCCGACACCTGAGAATCGTTTTCGCCCATTAAAAAGCCTATTTTTCTGTGTCCGCGCTTTGTAAGGTATTTTATCGCCTGCACAATCGCGTTGGTGTTTTCGCTTGAAACGGACGAGATTAAAGGCACGTCCGAAATTCTGTTGTCCAGAAGCACAAGGGGAACGGTGGTGTTTTTAACCTGCTTGAAGATTCTGCTTTTGTAGTTCATTCCCACTATAAACGCCGCGCAGAAATTGTTTTGCAAAAGGTAGTCGTTAAGAGAAAAGTCTTCGGGCTTGGAAACTACGTAATCAATCATAACTTCGTAATTGTTTGCAATCGCAATATCCGTGAACGATGAAATTACGTGGCTCAAAACGTTGTTGCGCGTGTCGGAGTCAACTCTCTCGTACATCGCGCAAATGCGCCGCGGCTTCTTTTTCGTTTTTAAATGATAGCCTGCTTCGGTTGCGTATTCTATTATTCTGTTTTTGGTTTCGTCCGCTATGTCTGAAGCGTCGTTCAGCGCCTTTGATACCGCGCTTATGGAAACGTTCAACGCTTCGGCAATTTCCTTAATGGTCATTTATCATACCTCGTACTTATAATTATACTTTTTTGCGGCGTGCAAGTCAAGTTTACTGCGCGGCGGTCAACCGCCTTTTTGGCGTCATATTTGAAAAATATATACATTTTTTTAGATTTATTAACATTTTCTATTGACTTTTGCGAAAATTATGATATAATATTTTCGAAAATTAATTAGAATTTTCGAACATAGGTTCGGTAAGTAAAATCGGTTATGGCGAAAGGCAGAAATTTCGGAATACTGTTGCCTGTATCTTCATTGCCGTCGGGCGAGGGGATAGGTACACTCGGTACAGAAGCATACAACTTTGTTGATTTTTTGTCGGAATCGGGCGGAAAGATATGGCAGGTTTTGCCCCTTAACCCCACTAATTACGGCGACAGCCCCTATCAGTCGTGTTCGTCCGACGCGTTGAACTATTATTTTATAGACTTGCAGCAGCTTGTATGCGACGGACTTCTGAAAAAGGGCGAAATAGTCCTTGAAGAACTTTCTGACAGTCCTTTGAAAGTCAATTACGGCAAACAGTTCACGCAAAAGATTGCGCTTCTGAAAAAGGCGTTTTCAAGGTTTGACGGCGGCAGTGAATTCGAAGATTTTGTAAATAGGGGCGAGTACTCCGATTTTGCCGTGTTTATGGCAATCAAGCAGAAGTTCAATCACGTTGCCTGGACCGAGTGGGAGCAGCCTTTCGGCGTTTACGACGAAGATACGGTTGCAAAGTATGTCGAAGAAAACAAAACAGAGTATCTTTTCTGGCAGTTTACACAATTTATTTTTCTGAAACAGTGGAACGCGCTTAAAAGTTACGCCAACTCGAAAGGCGTTTCGATAATGGGCGATATTCCCCTTTACGTCGCATACGACAGCGTGGAAGTGTGGAAGTACGGCGAAAAACTTTTCAAAGTGAACGCAGACCGCAAACTGAAATGCGTTGCCGGTTGCCCGCCCGACGGATTTACCGAAGATGGTCAGCTCTGGGGCAATCCCGTGTACAACTGGGAAGAAATGCGCAACGACGGCTACGCCTGGTGGAAAGCGAGAATTGAAAAGTGCTTTAAACTGTTCGACGTTTTAAGGATAGACCACTTCCGCGGTTTTGACAGATACTGGGAAGTACCCGCAGGCGACAGTACGGCAAGATACGGACATTGGGAAGACGGTCCCAAGGAAGAGCTGTTCAAAGACATACTCGGCTACAAAATTGTGGCGGAAGATCTGGGAGTCATAGACGACGGGGTTCGCCGCCTTATGAAAAACGTGGGATACCCCGGTATGAAGGTTCTGGAATTCGCTTTTGACGGAAAGGCGGACAACGAGCATAAACCTTCAAACCATACCGAAAATTTTGTGTGTTACACAGGCACGCACGACAATATGCCGCTTAAACAGTATATAGACGATTTAAGCGAAGAGCAAAGGGCGGTCTTTGCCGAAGACGTGGTAAAAGAGAGCGGGATTTTAAATATTACCGCGAAAACCGCAACTTCGAAAGAGCTTTGCCGCAGCGTTGTAGAACTTGCTTTTGCAAGCAAATCGGACACGGCGATAGTCCCTGTCTGGGATTTGCTGGCGCTTGGCGGGGAAGCAAGGATAAACGAACCTTCCACCGTGTCGGACAAAAATTGGAGCAGAAGGTTTTTAAAGGAAGATTTTTCAAAAGAACTTTCCGGTTATCTTAAAAAAGTTTCAAAAAGGTCGAAAAGAGCGTAAATGTTCTTTTAAATAAAAATTAAAGTTTTATTTTCTTAATAATGAGGAGGAATTTATGAAGAAAAAAGGCATTATTTCACTTATTGCCTGCGGCGCAATCGCCGTTGGCGCAACGCTTGGCATGACGGCTTGCAAATCGAACAAGGGTATAACGGTATGGGCGTCGCAGGACGAACAGGAAACCCTTAAAAAGATGATTGCGCAGTTCCAGGAAGCGAACCCCGATTTCGACACCCCCATCAATACGGGCGTTGTCGGCGCGGGCGACGCGGTTTCAAAACTGTCCACCGACGCAACTGTAGGCGCGGACGTTTACTGCTATGCGAACGACCAGCTTGTCGAACTTATCAACTATTCGGCTCTCGCTCCCATACCCGATACTACGGTAGCAAAACTTAAAGAAGAAAACGACGCAAATTCCGTAGAAGCGGGACTTTTCAACGGCAAATATTACGGCTATCCGTACGCTGCGGATAACGGCTATTTCCTTTATTACAACAAGAGTATAATGACCGAAGAAGATGCGGGTTCGCTTGACACTCTTCTTGCTAAGTGCGAAGCGGAAGGTAAATATTTCATTTACAATATGCCCGAAGCATGGTACACGGGCGCGTTCTTCCTTGGCACGGGTGAAAACTGCGTGGGCGGAACTTATACCGTAGAGTACGAAGCCAAGGTTGTTTCCAAGTCGTACACCAATTTCGGCGAAAAAGTAAGCGGCAGCGACTATACCATAGCGCAGGTCGGCACGCAGGCAATGATAGAATTGAATAAAAATTCTTACTTCGTCAGCGGCGACGACAAAACAATTTCCGACTATCTCAACGGTAACGGCAAAGTAACCAAATTCGGCGCGTGCATTTCCGGTACCTGGAATGCTGAAACCATCCAGAAAAAGTTGGGCGACGGCTATGCCGCTACAAAGCTGCCCAAGTTCCACAGCACGCTCACAAATAAAGATTATCAGATGGGTTCGCTCACCGGTTACAAACTTTTCGGTGTAAACCCCAACTCCAAGCATCTTGCCGAAGCGCACCAGCTTGCCGCTTTCCTTTCCGGCGAGCAAATGCAGGAATTGAGATTCAACGATTTGCAGACGGGACCTTCAAACAAGAAAGTCGCGCAGCTTGACGCAGTAAAGCAGAACATTGCTCTCTCCGCGCTGGTTGCACAGGCTCCCTATGCTACCATGCAGGGCGCGTTCCCCGGCTCTTACTGGGACGCAATGAAAGGTCTCGGCGGAAACGTACAGGGATTGAAACCCACCATTACGACCGTAACCGTAAGCGATACCGATTTAAGTATGACCGACGCGCTTAAAAAGTTCATAAAAGATTTCGAAACAGGAATGGACGAATAATTTAATTAACACAATATACCGCGGGGCAAAGTTTACTTTGCCCCATTGCGGTAAAACAGGGGTGAAAAATAATGACTCAGAACGTCACGGAACTGGATTACCTTAAAATGTCGGCGTGGCAGAAATTCTGCTATAAATTCGTATCGTTTTTTAAGGCTATCCCGTTGTTGTTTTTAAACTTTTTCAAAGTCAGAATCCCCGCCGCGGCAAAACGCGTGGGGCTGTGGTTTAAAAACTTCGGTCTTACAATTTATTCGGCGGCAAAGTACGGCGACTGGAAAACGAGATTTTCATTCGTATTATTCGGCTTTTCGCAGCTCGCCAGAAAGCAGTGGTTAAGGGGACTTCTGTTTTTAGCTTTCGAGACAATGTTCATACTGTATATGGCGTTGTTCGGCTGGCAGTACCTTGGAATGATGGGTACGCTGGGTACGGTTGAAAGCCAGTGGGTTGAAAATCCCTGGACGGGGCTTGAAGAACTTGTCCCCGGCGACAACAGCCTTTTAATACTGCTGTACGGACTTTTGACCATTATATTTATGCTGGCGTTTGTTTACGCCTGGTATCACAGTATCAGGTCTGCTTACAACACCCAGCAGATAGAAGAAGCAAGGCAGCGCCTTGCAACCGCGAAGGACGACGTTAAATCGTTCGTGGACGATCAGTATCACAAAACTCTTCTGGCAGTGCCTTTGGCGGGACTTACCATATTCACCATATTGCCCATAATCTTTATGATTTTTGTGGCGTTCACAAACTACGATAAAGCACATACGCCCCCGGGAAGTTTGTTCACCTGGGTAGGATTTCAGAACTTTATCAAAGTGTTCGGCGGCGGTATGGCAGGCGGCACATTCGGGCGTACATTCGGCAGAGTGTTGCTGTGGACGGTAGTCTGGGCGTTTTTTGCGACTTTTTCAAACTATATCTTAGGTATTATAGTTGCGTTGATGATAAATAAAAAGGGCATACGGTTTAAAAAGCTGTGGCGTACTGTTCTCGTTATGACGATAGCCGTTCCGCAGTTTGTGTCCTTATTGCTGATGGGGCAGATGCTCGGCGACCACGGTATTATAAACAATATGTTGAAGTCGTGGGGGCTGGTCAAAGATTATATACCGTTCCTGTCCGACGGCTTGCTTGCAAAGGTCACTATTATAGTAGTAAACATCTGGGTAGGTATTCCGTTTACGATGCTGATTTCAACGGGAATACTTATGAACATTCCCGAAGATTTGTACGAGTCGGCAAGAATAGACGGCGCGGGTCCCGTAAAAGCCTTTTTCAAGATTACGCTGCCCTATATGCTGCACGTCACGGCGCCCTATCTTATAACCCAGTTTATAGGCAACCTTAACAATTTCAACGTTATATTCCTTCTGACTTACGGCGGCGGTCCGTCGTTGCCGTTACTGGGGTACGACGTCACGGCGACGGATACCGATTTGCTGATAACCTGGCTGTATAAGCTGATTTTCCGCAACAACGACTACGGCGTAGCTTCGGTTATAAGCATTATGATGTTCTTAATGACGGCAGTTGTTTCGCTGGTGGTTTATAACCGTTCAAGCGCAGTAAAGAACGAGGAGGATTTCATGTGATGACAAAGAAATTCCGCAGTAAAAAAGCAGCAGAGCGCGGCGCAAACGCGGCGATATATATAATTCTCGTAATTATAAGCGTAATCTGGCTGTTCCCGTTCTTCTTTCTGGTAATACAGTCGCTTCGCGGCGAAGAAGGCGCTTCAACAATGTATTTCTGGCCGCAGCAGTGGACGTTTGACAACTATATCGGGTTGTTCACCGATACCGATAAGTTCAACTTCCCGCGCTGGTACGGAATTACCCTTGTAATTTCGGTAGTGGTAACGCTTATCCAGACCACGATAGTGCTTATAACCAGTTACGCGCTTTCGCGTCTGCGTTTCAAAATGAGAAAGCCCTTAATGAACCTTATGCTTGTTTTGGGCATGTTCCCCGGCTTTATGTCAATGACGGCAGTGTACTTCATTTTGAAACTTGTGGGACTTACGCAGAATATGGGACTTGTGGGTCTGATTCTTGTGTACGTGGCAAGCTCTTGTATGGGTTACTATATATGCAAAGGCTTCTTTGACACGATCCCCAAATCGCTGGACGAAGCGGCAAGAATAGACGGCGCAAACAGGCAGACGGTATTTTTCAAAATCATTCTGCCGCTTGCAAAGCCCATAATCATATACACAATACTGACCGCGTTTATGGCGCCTTGGGGCGAGTATATGTTCGCGTCGCTTATAGTTAACGGCGACCCCGACAACTTCAACATTGCGGTAGGTCTGTGGGAGATGCTTAACAGGGAAACCATAAACGAATACTTCACGCGTTTCTGCGCGGCTTCGGTAGTCGTTTCCATTCCTATCACAATACTGTTCTTCTGCCTGCAAAGGTACTACGTTCAGGGCGTTACGGGCGGTTCCGTAAAAGGGTAAACTATGAAGAAAAAATTAACGGCTATAATATGCACGGTGGTTGCGGCTTTAACATGTTTTTGCGCGGTAATAGGTTTTTCAGCGTGTAAAAAAGACGGCGGGTCGGTGACCCTTCTCGAAGAGAATATAATAGACGACAACTACGACAACTATTACGAAATTTTCGTGTATTCGTACTGCGATTCGGACGGGGACGGCTACGGCGATCTGAACGGCATAACCCAGAAGCTGGACTATATACGCGATATGGGATATACGGGAATCTGGCTTATGCCCATAATGCCCGCCGCAAGCTATCACGGTTACGACGTCACCGACTACTATTCGGTAAATAAAAAGTACGGCACGTTGCAGGATTATTCAAACCTTATAACCGCGGCGCATGAAAAGGGCATTAAGGTCATTATCGACCTTGTGGTAAACCACACGTCTTCGCAGCACCCCTGGTTCACGTCGGCAGTCAATTATAAAAACGGTAACGGCGGAAACGGCGCATATGCGGACTGGTACAATTTCTCCGAAACCCAGTTGCCCAAGTATTATAAAAACGGCAATATCTGGTACGAAGGTCAGTTTGACTACGGTATGCCCGACTTGAATCTGTCAAACGAAGCCGTCAGGGCGGAAATTGACAAAATTATAAAATTCTGGCTTGAAAAGGGTACCGACGGATTCCGTCTCGACGGCTGTCTGTACTACTGCGACGGCAGGGAAGCAAGCGTTGAAGTTTGCAAATTCATCAAAGATACGGCTTCCAAATACAATAAGGACGCCTATATCGTAGGCGAAGCGTGGGAAGGAAAATCCACGATAGAGCAGTTTTACGAAAGCGGCGCGGACAGCTTTTTCTACTTCCCCGCGGCGGGTAAAGGCGACATTGTTTCAGCCGTGAACGCAAACTCGGCGCTTTACGCTTACAGGGCGATGAACAACTGCGCGAAAGCCGCAGGCGACTATATTCCCGCGCCCTTCCTTTCAAACCATGACAACGGCGTTGCAAGAATTATGGGAAGAATGGCAAGGAACGAAGAAAAAGCGAAATTCGCTTACGGACTTTTGTCAATGTTCTCGGGCAATACGTTTACCTACTACGGCGACGAGATAGGCATGATTGCGCAGAATCCCGCCAGCGACCCCGATTTAAGAGTGGGTATGCTGTGGGACAACAAGCAGACCAATATGACGACGTTGCCGACGGGCGCAGGTTCGCAATACATTTACGACGGCGTTGCAGAGCAGCTCAAAGACAAAAATTCCATACTCAACTATTACAAACTTTGCAACAATGCAAGAAACGCCTTTCCCGCAATTATGCGCGGCTCTACCGAAAGAACCGTTCTGGAAGACAGCGAAGTTTTGTATATAACGAAAACGTATAAAGAACAGAGCCTTAAAATAGTAATCAATCTCGGCGCGGAAAGAAAAAAGGTTGAAGACATACAAGGTACGCTTGCGCAGACCATCTGCGTCACCGGCGGCGTAAAAATGAGCGGAACAACTCTTTCTATGCCCAGATACTCAATAGCAATTTTAACTTAAAAGGAAGGGGAAAATATGGCAGGATTAAGTCTTAAACATATTTACAAAGTATATCCTAACGGCACCAAGGCGGTAAACGATTTCAATATGGAAATCGCCGACAAAGAATTTATAGTTTTCGTCGGACCGTCGGGTTGCGGAAAGTCTACGACGCTCAGAATGATTGCGGGGCTTGAAGACATAAGCGCGGGCGAACTTTTGATAGGCGAAAACGTGGTAAACGATATGGAACCCAAGGACAGGGACATTGCAATGGTTTTCCAGAACTATGCGCTCTATCCCCATATGACCGTGTTCGAGAATATCGCGTTCGGACTCAGACTCGGAAAAATGCCCAAGGACGAAATAAACAAACGCGTAACCGAAGCGGCTGAAATTCTGGGCATAACCGAGTATCTCGGTAAAAAGCCCAAAGAAATGTCGGGCGGACAGAGACAGAGAGTTTCGCTCGGACGCGCGATTGTGCGCGAACCCAAAGTTATGCTTCTGGATGAACCGCTGTCAAACCTTGACGCTAAACTCAGAACGCAGATGCGTAGTGAAATCGCTAAACTTCACGCAAAATTGCAAACGACGTTTATCTACGTCACCCACGACCAGATTGAAGCAATGACTATGGGTACGAGAATAGTCGTAATGAAAAACGGCTTCGTACAGCAGATAGACTCTCCCAAAAACCTGTACAACTACCCCGGCAATAAGTTCGTTGCGGGCTTCATAGGCACTCCGCAGATGAATTTTTTCGAAGGCACGCTTTTGAAAAAAGGCGACGAAGTTGAAATTAATTTCGAGTATTCGGAAGCAAAAATTACCGTTCCCTATTCGATGATGTACAAGGCGAAGCCTTCCTATCTCGACGGCAAGTCAAGGGTATATATAGGACTGCGCGCCGAAAGCGTTTCAATCAATCCCGAAGTCGTCAAGGCGAGCAAATCTAAAATCAAAGTCAGGGTTTCGCACAAGGAAGAGCTCGGAAACCAGACCCTTGTATACGGCGATATAAATATGCAGGGCGACGGCTATACCGAAAGCTCTACCAGAATTATAATCAATATGGACGCTGCCTGCGACTTTAAAGCGGGCGACATAATTGACGCGGCTCTGGATATTACAAAGGTACATCTTTTCGACAAAGAGACCGAAGTCAGCATTCTTCCCAGAATACCCGAATTCAATTATCTTGACTGCGAAGTAAACGACGGCAAAATTATTTTCCTTGGTACGGAGCTTAAACTGCCGCCCGCAATAAAGTGCGAAAACGGCAAGTACGAACTTTTAATCCCCACCGACGCAATCACAATGCACGGCTCTGCTTCGGCGGTAACCGTGAGCGAATGCGAAGAAATCAACGGAAAATACGTTGTCGCGTTCGGGCTTGGCGACAGAAGAATGTACGCCGTTGCGGATGAAGCCGTTAAATGCGGAAAGGCAAAAATCGGTATCGATTTAAAGAAGATTTCACTCTTAAAAGACGGGGAGACGGTTGTTTCCGCAATGCCCGAAATTATCAAGCTGGAAGGTAAGCTGGTTAAAGAAAAAGTTGCAGAAACGGTGGAAGTAAACGGAAAGGAAAAGAAGAAGAAAGTTATAAAATTCTTCTATGACGTTGAAGGTTACAAACTTCCCTGCCCCGATACTGCCGCAACCAAACTCATTACGGCGATGGGCGTTAAAAGAGCGTTTACCGAAAAACTTTACTACGAATGCACGCCGTACGATTTATCGTTTGCCGAAGACGGAATTCCCGCGGGCGTTCTCAACGTGCTTGATTACGGCAAGGAGAAATTCGCCGTGTGCGAAGCGGGAGGAAAGACCGCTTACGTGCTGTGCGAAGGCGCTGTCGCGGACGGGGCAAAACTCGTGCCGGACGTTGAAAAACTTTCCGTAATAGAAGCGACGCACAATATCAGAATTATTTAACTCATTATTTTTTCCGGTTTGCATTTCCGGAGAGAACCTCCTTATTACTATCTGAAAAGCGGGGAAGTATTTCCCCGCTTTTCGGTTTTTTATTTACAATATGTGCGGCTGGTGGTATAATAGTTTCGTAAATTTTAATTCGGGCGTTGCAAAACACGGACAATTTTATAGCGTACGGGTCAATGAGAAATAAATATCACCCCGCCCGAAAGCGTTTTCGGGCGGGGTTTTGTATGTGTAATATTTAAGGATTTGTTAAAGATTTATACCTGTGAAAGCGGTATAATAATTTCGGGAGAAAAATTATGAAATACGGTTGTCTTATAGTCGACGACGAAAAAGTGCTTGCGGACAGCACTGCGGAATACTTCAATCTCTTCGGCGTGAAAACGGCGGTAACCTACGGCGCGGACGGGTGCCGCAACTTTTTTAAGGAAAACTCCGCCGAACTTATTCTGCTTGATATAAATTTAGGCGACGGAAGCGGCTTCGGTCTGTGTAAGCAATTGCGGGCAACAACCGATATACCCATTCTTTTTATTTCCGCGCGTACAAGCGACGACGACAAAATCGTCGCCTTAAATATCGGCGGCGACGATTATATTCAAAAGCCGTATTCGCTTGGCGTTCTTCTTGCCAAAGTGAAAGCCGTGTTAAAGCGGTACGGACAAGCCGCAACTACTAAATATTCGGACGGTTATTTGACTGTCAACTTTGCGGCAAAGCAAGTAAATGTAAACGGAAGTACTGTAAAACTTACCTCGCTGGAATTTAAATTACTTGTCTATCTTATGGAAAACAAAGATAAAGTCGTATCCAAACAAGAACTGTTTGAAAAGGTTTGGGAAGATAAATTTACGGGCGACGGCACGTTAAACGTGCATATACGCAGGATAAGGGAAGCTATCGAACCCGACCCTAACAAGCCGAAATATATTTTAACCGTCTGGGGCGACGGGTATAAATTTACGGGAGGTAGCGAATGAGAAAGCAAATCTTTTTAATCGGCGTTCTTCCCGTACTTATAGCGGAGATAATAACGCTTATCGTTTTTGCCGTACAGACGCCCGACTTTACTCAGGATACCGTGGCGGTCAACGAGGTTGTGCAGTCGGTAACGGAAGATTTTAACGATTTGGAAGAACATAAAAATTCAACCGCTCTCGACTACGTTGTGCTGGACGAAAACGGCAATATTCTGTTCAAAACCAAGGCGGGACTTTCCGAAAGCTTAAACGCGGCAATCGCGCACAGGGATACCGTGCTGGATATCAAAACCGACGGCGGCGCCGTCGGCAAAGTTATTATTTTCAACGACGGCGCGCAAACTCTGCAATCACAAAAGCAGACGGCAATTATCGTTTTGGCGGTTGCAATCGTTATAAGCGGCGGAATTTGTATCGGGTATGCCGTGTATACGCACTTGACGGTTATCAGACCGTTTTTCAAGCTTAAAGGCTTTGCCGAGCGGGTCGCGGGCGGCAATCTGGACGTTCCGCTGGAAATGGACAAACGCAACCTTTTCGGCGCGTTTACCGAAAGCTTCGATATAATGCGTGCGGAACTCAAAAAAGCGCGCATAGCGGAAGCTAAGGCAACCGCAAGCAAGAAGGAGCTTGTCGCCAAGCTTTCCCACGATATAAAAACGCCCGTCGCAAGCATTAAAGCGGTGTCGGAGGTCGGACTTGCCGTTTCCGCCGATAAAAAGAACAGGGCAAACTATACGCAAATTATAGGTAAAGCCGACCAGATAAACACGCTTGTCACAAACCTGTTTACGGCAACGCTCGAAGAATTACAGCAGTTAAACGTAACTCCGTCTAATCTGGAAAGCGGTCAAATTAAGGCGATGCTCGAAAACGCGGACTATCTGCACAAAGCAACGATACCCGATATTCCCGAATGTCTTATTTACGCCGACTCATTGCGCCTTCAACAGGTTTTCGACAACGTATTCGCCAATTCGTACAAGTATGCAAAGACGGAAGTTGCCGTCACCGCGGAAAAGGACTGTAATTCCGTCAAAATTATTATAGAAGATTTCGGGGGCGGCGTTCCTGCGGAGGAATTGCCGGTTTTAAAGGAAAAGTACAAGCGCGGACGTAATGCTGAGAATATAGAAGGAGCGGGGCTGGGGCTTTATATTTCGGATTATTTTATGAAAGAAATGAAAGGCGGTCTATCCGTCGAAAACGGCGAACACGGTTTTAAAGTAACGGTTACGCTTACTTTAAGCGGAAAATAAATTAACGGCGCAAGCAAAACCACGCTTTTGCGCCGCGCAACCCAATTTGCGCATACTTGCGACTCGGCAGTGTGAATCGGTGCAATTATAATTTTGAGCGCCGATAATATTGCGCCGAGAGCGGCGGAGCTGCTCAATTCACGAAATTTTTTGACATCGCCGAACGTCAAAAAATTTGTGAACTTATTTAAGAAAAATTTAAGAAAAGCTTAAAGTCATTTAATATTTTTGAAGTTAAAATGGACGTGTAAAAGGAGTTTTGGATATGCAACGGCAAATATTATTGAAAACTGAAAACCTCAGCAAGACCTTCTCCAACGGAGGTCGGCAACAACACGTCCTTAAAAATATCGACCTTGAACTTTACCGCGGCGACTTCACCGTAATCATGGGTGCAAGCGGCGCGGGCAAATCCACGCTGTTATATGCCCTTTCGGGAATGGATACCCCCAGTCTGGGCAAAATTACTTTCGGCGATAAAACCATATCCGATTTATCGCAGGACGGTCTTGCGGTTTTCCGCCGCGAGCACTGCGGATTTGTTTTTCAGCAAATTTATCTTATAGACGGAATGTCGGTTATGGACAACGTGCTTTCCGCAGGATTGCTTGTAAACAAAGATAAAAAGGCTGTCGTATCACGCGCCAAAGAATTGTTTGCGGCGGTTGATATATCGGAAGAAACGCAAAAGAAATTCCCTACGCAAATATCGGGCGGCGAAGCGCAGCGCGTCGGTATCGTCCGCGCGCTTATAAACAGTCCCGAAATTCTGTTTGCCGACGAGCCTACGGGCGCACTTAATTCAAAGACGGGACTTGACGTTCTGGATACTCTCACGAAGTTCAATGAGCAAGGTCAAAGCGTTGTAATGGTTACGCACGATATGCGCTCGGCGCGCAGGGGCAACCGTATTCTCTACTTGAAAGACGGCGTAATCTTGGGCGAGTGCAATTTGGGCAAATATGCGCACGGCGATACAAAAAGGCACGAGAAACTTTCCGCTTTCTTAAAAGAAATGGGGTGGTAAAATGGGGAAACTATTTTTAATTGCCCGCTCCAATATGCGGAAAGGCAAAGGACAGACGGCGGCAATAGTAGGGCTTATTTTGCTTGCCGCGATACTTCTCAATCTTTGGCTTATGCTGTCTATGGACTATAAAGCCAATTTTGACAGGTATCACGATAAACTCAACGCCGAACATGTTACGGTTGCGGTGCATGACGCAGACGGTACGGTTTCACAGTATTTATCTCAAACCCTTAAAGACGATTCCCAAGTGCGGGAGTACCGTCTGGACGAATGTATGTATATGTTCGGCACGTTTCCGTATAACGGCGGAACGATAAACGGTCAATTTGTTTTTTTGGATAAGCAAACGGCAACAACGCGCACAATCGGTAAATCCGAAATTGTAGAAGAGGGTAGCGAAAACAGCGGCGTTTATTTGCCAATGCTATATAAAACTGAAGAGATTGACGTAGGTAAACAAATTGAAATTGCCATAGGCAACAATCCTGTAAATTATACGGTTTGCGGCTTTTTCAACAGTGTTATGATGGGTTCGCACAACTGCGCTTTAACCCAAATTATCCTTACCGAAGATAAATATGCCGAGCTTGAAAATTTGAATTACGCGTCCAAAACCACGCTGTGTTCGGTGCGGCTGAAAGATATATCCGCCAACCTCACCTATGAAGCAAAGTTAAAGTCAATCGTCTCCGAACATTTTAATAATACTCAAATGACAAGCAACTGTTACGATATAGTTTCGCAGTCGCGCTATATTTCGCAAATGATTTGTTCGGGAATAATCAGTGCAATGGCGTTTTTCGTTTTATTGATTGCTCTTGTCGTTATAGTATCGAATATTGTAAATTACATACAAGTCAACATAAAAAATCTGGGCGCGCTGAAAGCCGTAGGTTATACGTCCAATCAAATAGTCTGTTCGCTTTTATTGCAGTTTTCGGGGCTTACCGTGATTTCCGCGCTTGTGGGCGCGGCGCTCTCTTACGCGCTATTCCCTGCAATAAATTCAATGATGATTTCGCAGACGGGCATACCGTACGCGATCGGTTTTTTACCCTTGCCTTTGCTTATTGCGCTTTTGATTTTAAGCGGAGCGGTTGCGGTTTCCGTTTGGCTTTCCGCACGAAGAATTAAAAAAATAGAGCCTATCGTTGCGTTGCGTTCGGGCATACAAACGCATAATTTCAAACGCAATCCCGTTCCTCTCGAAAAGACGAAAGCTCCTCTAAATTTCGCACTTGCGCTCAAAACTACGCTGTCGGGCGTTAAGCATAATGTAACCGTTTGCATTACGATGCTTGTTCTTTCGTTGGTGGTGGTATTTTCGGGACTTATGACCGAAAATATAATAGTCGATATGACGCCGTTCGTCAATCTCATCGTCGGCGAAACGGCGGACAGCTGTATCAATATGAACATTGATACGGAGCAGGAATTTTTATCGGAAATAAAATCGGACGGCAGAGTTGAAAAAATATATCTTTACAATTCCCTTAATGTTTCGCATAACGGCGGTGCCGAGCTTATGGCTACGCTCTGCGACGATTTTTCCAAAGCGAATAATCAAAGCGTCGTATTCAAAGGCAGATTCCCCAAATACGACAACGAGATAGCAATTGCCGCCAAATATGCAAAATCAAACGGGTTTAAGGTGGGGGACGAAATAGAAATTACCGTGAACGGTAAAACCGAAAAGTACCTTATCAGCGGATTTACGCAAATTACAAACAATCTCGGCAGAGACTGTCTTTTGACGAGGCAGGGCTACGAACGGCTTGGCGAACTTTCAACCTTGACCTATTATTTAAACCTTGCGGACGGCGTGGACGTTAACGCTTTTAACGAAGAGTATAAAGTGAAGGACGGCATAAACGGGGTTATAAATGTGGACGAGGTGACGCGCAGTATGGGAAGCGTTTACGTTTCTCTTATAACGATTATCGTCATAGCAATTCTCGTTATTTCTGTGATTATCGTTGCGTTCGTGCTGTATCTGCTGGTGCGCACAATGCTGACGAATAAAATGCGCGATTACGGAATACTTAAATCGCTTGGATTTACAACGAAGCAACTTATTTTGCAGACTGCGCTTTCGTTTATGCCTGCTATTATTATTTCAACCGTAATAGGACTTATTATAAGTTGTCTTATCATCAATCCGCTTTTGTCGCTGTTTTTAAGTTCGCTCGGCATTGTAAAGTGTACGTTTAATATTCCTATCCTGTTCGTTACGATTGCAGGAATCGCGCTAATACTTTTGTCGTTTGGCATAGCATGTCTATTATCGCTTAAAATTAAAAAGATAGCACCCCGCACATTGCTGTCCGGGGAGTAAAAAATTTCTTATAAAATTATTTTGCGACGGAGCCGAAAGACGGCTCCGTCGCTGCATTTTAACAGCAAAATAAAATGAGTCGAACCTATGTGTTCGACTCATTCCCAAATGGCTGGGGTAGCTGGATTCGAACCAACGAATGACGGAGTCAGAG
>ERZ777011.1442-NODE-1442-length-24830-cov-3.411302_pt1 | contig 24830 bp, 17 predicted proteins | sample MGYA00374964_ERZ777011 | MGnify/ENA primary metagenome ERZ777011 (study PRJEB29310, sample SAMD00008975) | mouse gut metagenome | study: EMG produced TPA metagenomics assembly of the Metagenome analysis of fecal microbiota from mouse which was promoted... | reverse complement strand
GGGAAGCGCACGCTACGCGTATCGACCCCGAAACGCTGATGGTAATAGTCGCCGAGCAGCTCGCCCGTCACCTTGCACACGCCGTAAATGGTGGTGGGACGCATCACCGTATCCTGCGGGGTCTTCTCCTTCGGCGAGTTGGGGCCGAAAGCACCGATCGAACTCGGCGTAAAGAGCGCGCAGTTGTACTCACGGGCGATCTCAAGCGAATTCATCAGGGCACCCATATTGATCTGCCATGCCTTCTGCGGATTGGCCTCGCCCACTGCCGAGAGCAGCGCCACGAGGTTGTAGATCGCATCTACCTTGTATTTCTTAACCACTTCGGCATACGCCTCGCCATCGAGCGCATTGAGCTGCACGAACGGACCGTCGGCTGCCAGCGCGGGACACTCGCGCATGTCCGTAGCCACGACGTTGTCGTTTCCGTATACGCTCCTCAGCCTCGTTGTAAGCTCGGAACCGATCTGACCGCCGGCACCGATGATAAGAATCTTTTTCATTTCTATATTCGTATTTAAATACTACCTCTCTGCAAAGGACTCCGACCGGCTACCGGCCTTCTCCCTTCCCGCGGTCTTCCCCCTCGCGGATAAGCCCCAGGGAAAGCACGGCGAAATAGAGCACCACGACAGCCTGCGTCGCCGCCACGGCCCAGGTCAGGAACGAGCGCACGGGAATCATGAGCAGAAGCAACGCCAGGTCGAGCACGAACAGCACGATCAGCAGCGCCACCACCCTGCGTAATTTCCTGAATCTGTCCATCGTTATAATTTTGGCTCAAAATTAGTAATAATTCTTACGTTTTATTATCCTGCCGCCCCCGAAAAACGACAAACGGCAACACCCGGTCCGCTCTCCCCTTCCTGCCGACCGCCTCCCCTCCGCCGCGCAGACCCCCCTGCATTCCTCACCCCTCCGCATCCGCCGGAAAACGAATCGGCCCACCCCCTGTTCCGCCCTCTTTTCCGCCGGCGGATACTCCGAAACCCGGCCCGGCCCCGCCCACTCCTCTTTTCCGAAACTTCACCGCCCCGGCCCAACGCATCGCCTCCGCCCCCTCCGTCGGAGGGATGGCCCCGCACCTTCTTCTTCCGACCGCACCTCCTCTCCGTATCCCTCTCCGCACCTCCCCTCCGCCTTCCGACCGACACGGCCAAGGCACGCTTTTCAGACAAAGGAATCCCGCTTCCGAACTGCGCCGACAGCCCGTCTTTTATGAATAACAGCAAAATCATCCGAATATCTGCCCGTACTGTTGGAAATTTGGAAAATGATGCCTATTTTTGTCCCGCTTTCAGGAATCTTCCTGAAAAGATGAATGCTGTTGTAGCTCAGTGGTAGAGCACTTCCTTGGTAAGGAAGAGGTCACGAGTTCAATCCTCGTCAACAGCTCGACAAAGCAAAAATTGCCTTGCGGCAATGAAGCACGAACGAAACCGCCCTCAACTTTATTCGAGGGCGGTTTTATTTTGAAATGAATGACCCTTGTGCTCTACTTCCGAGCAACTCTCACAGTGCCAGAGAAGGCACCGGTCTTTGTCAACAACTCCACTCATCAATGCTGGCGCAAATCCATCGCCACAATAAGCACCGCTTCTCAAACAAGTTGAGAGCGGTTCTGTTTTTAGGCCCGAGCAAAACCCAGGAACCGTTTTACCGAATTCACCACAACACACCGAAAAATCAAAAAACGATTCCCGTCGACCACTCGAAAACAAACGTTAACATATCTCAGACACACATTAGAGTTGATAACTCAAAACTTATCCATATAGATCGTTTTGTTATCTCTACAACTGCAGCAATTCTATATGCTTAGGACAATAAAAACCCTGAGGTAAACCTTCCCAAACTTTTTACTTTTCCTTTTTATTTGACCACCTATTTGACCACCTATTTGACCACCTATTTAAATTCTTTGAGAATCTTAAAGTAGCTACCTTTCGTTCGTCCCACTTTCGCAATGCACCCCATATTTATTAAAATAGCAATATGCTTTTGAACTGCGGACTGAGCAATACCAACTCTATGCGCCAATTCTTTTCTAGAAATGCGCTTATTTTCTACTATCAGATTATAGATTTGATAACGAACATTATTAGGCTGATTCACTAAATATACTTGCTCTGTCTGAACGGAAGCCGTTTTGCCTACGACCATTTCATCAACACAATACAATCGAAATTCATCATTGATTTTATAACGGGTTCCACGACCGATACCAGAAGGAATAAGATAATGAGCATTACAAAGTTCTTTCAGCAGCCTTGTAATATCGGTACTATGTTTATCTATCACCAACTGTAGACGATCATTAGTTACACTTCCCTCACTATAACAAGTTGCTAACGTTAGTAATTTATCCGGCTCGATTGTAGTGATATCATTGCCAAATAAAGTCTTTAAATAGAGAATAGCCTCTTCCGACAACAGACTCACAAGAGGCAATTCCAATGTGACTTTATCCGGATTAGCATTCTCTACGACTTGAGGTTTTCTAAAATTGGCTTGCTTCCAACCTTGTAAGATTTTATCTATTCCACTACCTGCTTTTTCTGCAAATCCAATCAGCATAAACATTTGTTGCAATGCTTTGTTGCGACAAACACTTTCGCCCCCTTGGTAATATTGCGATATGGAAATAAGCAGTGATCCTGGATTTGAAAAGGTATATCTATCTTTATATAAATTAACCGTTATATGGGAGTTCACAGAATAGTCACAGTGAATCAATGCATTGACAAATGCTTCTCTTAAAGCAATGTGCGTAGGCGAGTCCTCTATACGTGCACCATTCTGCAATGTAAAAGGCTTCGGTAATGCAGCCGAAAGTCTCTGAAAGACTTTGATATAAAACTGAAATAAGTTCGCTTCCCAAGTACCGTCCGGATATATTCGAGCAGTCCAACGGTCTTCCGGATGCGAACTAAAGTATTCTTTATAATCTGGAAAATACGCAGGACATCCGTCAGGATCCACGATACTGTTATATCTACCAAACATCAATAATCCCGCTAATGTCAAACCCTCTCGCCTCTCTGTACGACTTATTCTATAACCTCCCAACTTTATCAATAGGTCTTTATCATCCAAAGACAACCAGGGATGCGTCGGATTGATAGACACGAACCGTTGTCTGTATTGCATTAATGACTCTCTATCTATATCTTCTAAAGTAAAGCCATGTAATATACAAGAGTCTGCAGGTCGATTATCTATGGAAGCATCTGCAAACATACGACGCACTTCCTCCATAGTACATAAATAATCCCCATCCTGATTACGTTTATAAGAATTGTCAGGATTACCTTTCAGATAGATTGGTCTTTGACTTCTGTTAGCACGCGGAATGTCGAATACCAATAAATAACTTCCTTATATTCTCCTTCTACAACATCTTCATCTCTGAGAATATTAAGATTAACGCATTGCTTATTGTTAACATTTCGCCAAAATTCTGTCTTATATTTTTTAATATCCTCCTGAGATAAATTATCGACACTAAATTTGTTATCTTTTTCTTTAACTCCGAGAATGATCGTTCCTCCATAAGTATTGGCAAACGAAGAATATGTCTCCCAAAAACTGCGTGGAAATCCGCCTTTTGCCGATTTAAATTCAACATCTATAGATTCGCTATTTTCTTTTATTAACGACTCTAACGCTCCACAAATGCAATGTCATCAAATAATGTCGGCTCTTTTATATCATTTTTCATCTGAATCATTTTGAATGTATCTAGTTTTTACGTTAAAAGTACATTATTTCCCCGACATTTATAGAAGTCCAACCAAATACAGGGTCATGCTCGCACTCGGAGCAGATTCGGCAATACGGTCGAATGCACTTTTCACAATTACCATCGTCCACTTACCACTTTTCAAATCTCATAGCAGCCCATGCCCTCCCTACGGTACCATCGACCATCGCACCGCCACCTCCCATGCCGTCGCCCAGGTCGGTTCCGTGCCCGCAAGCCGCCGGGCGGGACGGAAGATGCCGGGCAAATCCCGCATTCCTGCGGACGCCCCCTATAAAACCGACAAAAGCCGTTCAACGTTGTTGAACGGCTTTTTCGTCGAGCGAAAGAGATCCGCAATGCGGCTGGCATTCCCTCCTGCGAAGCTCCGGGAAAAGCATTCCCCTCGCAACAATCTATTCTCCGACAATCCCGACACCGCTCCCGGCGGCAGCTCCTTCCGGCGTATCCCCTTTGCCGTTACGCCGGGCGGCGAACTCCGCATCGAGCGCCTCGAACGGCGAGTTCTTCGACACGAACTCCGGAATCACCTCTTTCATCAGCATCACCGTACCGCGGACATCGACAGACAGCCCCCGCCGTTCCAGCTCTCTGAATGCCAGGCGAACCTCTTCGTAGCCATACTTCCGCACCTTGGCGAGCTTGATCTTCTTATGGATCGTGGGAGTGGTGTTCTCCATATCGCTGAGCACCTCTTCGTAGAGTTTCTCACCCGGCCGCAACCCCGTATACTTGATCTCTATGTCCACGCCGGGCACATAACCGGCAAGCTCTATCATCCGCTTGGCCAGATCGGAGATGCGGGTCGACCCGCCCATTTCGAAGACCATGATTTCGTTGCCTTCGCTGATGGTCGCCGCCTCCATGACCAGGCGACACGCCTCCAGAATGGTCATGAAGAAGCGCGTGATCTCCGGATGCGTTACCGTCACCGGCCCGCCGTGCCGTATCTGTTCCATGAACCTGGGTATCACGCTTCCGTTGCTGCCCAACACGTTGCCGAACCGGGTGGTGACGAAACGCGTACGACCCGGCGTGCGCCCCTCGGCTATCGACACGCCCAAGCTCTGTACATAAACCTCGGCCAACCGTTTGGAGGCTCCCATCACGTTGGTAGGATTCACCGCCTTGTCGGTGGATATCATCACCATCTTCTCCACGCCGTACTCCACGCACAGGTCGGCCACATGCTGCGTACCTATCGCATTGACGACCACCGCCTCGCAAGGATTCTCCTCCATCAGGGGGACGTGTTTGTAGGCGGCGGCGTGGAACACCACGTCGGGACGGTAACGTTCGAAGATCATCCGCACCCGCGCCTTGAGCCTCACATCGCCTACCACCGGCACGAACTCCAGATGCGGGAACCGCTCTTCCAGCTCCAGCCGGATGTTATGCATCGGTGTTTCGGCGGAGTCGAACAGCACCAGTTTTCCCACGCCGAACGATGCGAGCTGACGGCACAATTCGCTGCCGATACTCCCCGCAGCCCCGGTAACGAGCACCGTCCTGTTGCGAAAACCGGCCGCCACCACCTCTTCGTCCATGTTGATCTCGTCGCGCCCCAGCAGGTCCTCTATCTTGATCTCGCGGATGCCGGGAACGAGCTTGTCGCCGCTCACCTCATCCACCGGAGGCGCTATGAGCATCCGTACATGGTGCATCTCGCAGTAGCGGATGAGCCGCTCCTTTTCGACACGGATACTCTCGTAGTCGGGAAAAACAATCCCCTCGATATTGTGTCGGGCGATTATATGGACGAAATCCTGTTCGTCGTTGAAATAGTAGACGGGCAGGTCGGCAAGACGATAGGATTTGTAGGCCTTTCCGTAATTGTAGAATCCGCCTACATGATACTGTTTGCTGTTGCGCATGCGGGTTTCGAGCGCCACGCTCCTGTCGTCCACCCCGTATATCAGCAGGTGACTGTGGCTGTTGCTGTTGGATATTTTGGAAACGATGACGTCGTACCCCAGCACCATGCCCACCCGCATGCAGATCAAGACCACCGTGGTCATCAACAGGTCGAACAACCCACCCACGAGCAGCTGCCGTTCCGGCTCCATGAAGACGAGCACCACCGCAGCCAGCAACGCAATCTTCACCCCGGAGGCCGCCACGAGCCGCCACAGCTCCCTCAAGGTGGAGTGACGGATGATATTCCTGTAGATGCGGAAGAGGTAGAACGACAACCCGCTGACCGGAATCGACAGCAAAGTTATCTTCACCATGGACATCATTCCCGAACCGCCGGAAACGAGATGCCCCGCCAACAGACAGGCCAGGAACGTACACAGCACCGAGGCCACCGTATCCAGTATCAGCACGATCCAGTGGTTGAGATAGTGCATTCCGACAATCCGTTCCCGCAATTCGCTTATCATATTTTTCTACATGCTTCCTTTTCAAAATCCGGCACGCCGGGGAGCGGAAACCGCCGATCGAGCCCTTATCCGCACGATCGGCCGGGCTTGCCCGCGTCGCTTATCTTAGCAAAGATACATAATATCCACCTTTTATAATTATAAAATAAATATTTATAATGTTATCCGTCCCGGCGGCCGGACGGCACGCCGAACCGGCCGTGCAACGACAAAACACGGGAGGGAGTGCATCCGGTTCGGGACACGAACCGTACCTGCCCCGGCCCGCTCCGAAAACAGTCCGCCCGCGACCCGACGGCCCTGCAAAAACGGGGTGCCCGCAAACAGGCACCCCGCAAAAACAACAGGCAGGATGTTTCATCCCGCCTGCCGCAATTCCTATCAATCGGTAAACTCGTTCACCTGATCGTCGTAGAGGTTGTCGAGTTGGAATACCAGCTCGTCGTACTCCTTCCGCCACTCCGCCAATACTTCCGCCGGCGTATCCGACGGAGCCCGGTCGAGGCGTTCACGAGCCTCCCGGACCTGTTTCTCAAGTTCCGCCCTTGTACTCATACCAAACGTTTTTGTCGGTACAACGGCAAAAAGGGTGCCGCGTCCACTTTCCGGCCGTAATGGTGCGGACCGGAGCGCAACGACCCCGTCAGAAGGGAAGGTCGTCGGCCGGAGCGTTGGAATAGGCGGGACTCTCCTCCGCGAAAGGCGGCATGTCGACCGCATCGGGCATCGGCGGCTGTGCGGCAGCCCGTGTCATCTTCCATCCGCGGGCCTCGGTGAACCACCGGCCGTTATACTCGCGCGACTCCACATTGATCGACACCGCCACCTTCTCGCCCTCGCGGAGCGCTCCGGCATCGTGTGCCTTGTCGCCCCAAAAGCCCACGCATATCTTCCTGTTGAACTCGCCCGGCAGTTCGAACACCACCTCCTGCTTCATCCATTCACCGCGCTGGCTCGTTCCCTTGACCAGCGGCAACACTTTATAAACCGTTCCTTCGAATTCCATAACACTTGAAAATTTACCGCAAGATACGAATTATTCCCGTACCGGGCGCATCCGTCCCCGCGGCTTTCGCACCCGGCCCACCCCGCACCGCACGGAAGGCAAAGGAACCCCAACACCGGCAGTCGTACGACAACGGAGGCTGTACGATAAGAACTCGCACAGCCTCCGCTCTTCATTTCCAGCAGGTTTCACAAAATCCCGGATAGCACGTCCCCCCTCCGCAAAGACGAGGAAACGCACGCGGGCACGCGGCCGAATCACCGGAGAAACCGGAATGTCGCATGCGGGCACCGCCCCCGACGACCTCCGTCGCTTTTCCCTCCGGGGAGCGGCCCCTACTCCTCCACGATCCGTACGGCGAGTATGAGGTCGCCGGGACGAATCGCATCGATCACATCCAGCCCTTCGACCACCTTTCCGAAGCAGGTATGCACTCCGTCGAGGTGCTGCGTATTCTGCCGGTTATGGCAGATGAAGAACTGCGAACCGCCCGTATTCCTGCCGCCATGGAGAGCACGCCCCTGTCGTGATACTGTCTAGGGGCATCGGTTTCGCATTTGATGGTATAGCCCGGGCCGCCCGTACCGTCGCCCTCAGGACACCCGCCCTGTATCACGAAATTCGGAATCACCCGATGGAAGGTCAATCCGTCGTAGAATCCGCTCTGGGCGAGCTTGATGAAATTCTGCGCCGTTCCGGGCGTTTCGTTGGTGTAGAGTTCGGCCTTCATATCGCCCTTCTCCGTACTGATAATCGCGTAGGTCATAATCTTCTCTTTATCTTTCTGAATATCGACATGCTCTCCCGCCTCCCCGAGCGCGACATCCCCGCCGGGGAGCGCGGTACGGATCGCAGGCTCCTCCTGCATCCGCGAACGGCACGAACGACAGGAGCAGAGAGAAAGTGCGGCAACCCCGACGGCTGCCGCACACACTGCAAAAACGATCTTTCCGATCCTCATCGGTCGGGTTTATTTCGTAGCTGCGGGCTCGACGGGCTCCGCAGGAATCACCTCTATCACGTCGACATCGAACACGAGCGGTTCGTTCGGGCCGATGATGGTGCCACGGCGACCCATTGCGCCGTAACCGAGGTCGGAGGGGATGTAGAGCCTGATCTTACCGCCCTCGCCCACGAGCTGCAAGCCTTCGCCCCAGCCCTTCACGACACGGTTGAGTGCGAAACGGGCGGTATCGGCCTTCTCGTAGTTGTTGTCGAAGTCGCGACCGTCGCGCAGATAACCGCGGTATTTGACCTTCACTTCGTCCCTGACGCTGGTAGCCTTCTTGTCGCTGCCCGGAACGAGAATCTCGTAAAGCAGGCCGCTCTCGGTCTTCTGCACGTTGGGCTGTGCGGCCATCTCCTCCAGCCATGCTTCGCCCGCCTTGCGGTTCCTTTCGGGCACCCGCACGGTGAAATACTCCTGCATGAAGGCGAATCCTTCCTCCTGGGTCAGCGTACTCTTGTCCTCCATCGCCTCACGGATAGCCTTCAGCACCACCTTTTCGTTCAGGTCGGCACCGATCGTCTCCTTCGCATTCTTGAGGTAACGGCCGTAATCCGCACCGATCGCATAGGAGATCGAATCGGATTCGCTTTTCAGCTTCATGCCGGTTTTGCGTTTCGCCGTTTCACCGTTCTCGACGGTCTGAGCATCGCCTTCGCCCGTGGCAGCGGTCTTCGAATCGCAGGCGGAGAAGCCCAGCGCGAAAACCGACAGAACGATCAATAATTTTTTCATCTCTCTGTTTGTATTAAAGTTAAGTTCCGAAATCACTTTGCGACGGACCTCCGCCGCAAGATGCAAACTTAATGATTTTTGTGGAAGATTCGTCGCACGCAACCGATTTTTATCACCTGGGCCGCACAAAGCCCTCATTGGCCCTCGCCGGGAGCACCCGAACGCCCGCGCCCGGCACCGTGCACCGCCCGGATCGCAACCAGACCCGTAAGGGAAGCCGCCACCGACGCGGCGAAGATGGCGATTTTGCCCGCCGCCATGAATGCAGGCTGCGCGGCGAACGCCAGCGTATCCATGAAAATGGACATCGTGAATCCGATACCGCCCAGGCACGCCACGGCAATGAACATCTTCCAGGAGGTGCCGGCAGGCATCACCGCCAGTCCGGTCTTGACGAAGACAAAGCTCAGCAAGGTGATCCCCAACGGCTTGCCTATCCACAGTCCGAAGAGTATCCCGATTCCCTGCGTGGTGGCGAAGAGGTTCAGGTCCGCAGCGGAAGTCACCTGCACACCGGCGTTGACAAGGGCGAAAAGGGGCAGTATCAGATAGTTCACCCACGGCGAGAGCAGACGGTCGAAGCGTTGGGACAGGCTCATCGAATCGGCCGCGATGACGCTTATCCTACGCAGGTCGAGCACCTGCGCTTCGTTCTCGGTAACGGGCACCTCGCCCCGGTTCCGGTTCACGAAGTCGTCCAGAAAAAACCGCACCTTGTTCAGAAAATATTTCTTATTGTATTTGGGCTCCGAGGGGATGAACATGGCCAGCAACACACCGGCAATGGTGGCATGCACGCCCGAATGGTAGAAGAGCAGCCAAAGCGCCACGCTGATCAGTACATAGGGAAAGAACGTATTCACCTTCAGTTTCTTCAGCAGCCAGGCGAGGAAGAGGAACACCGCAGCCGCCAACAGGAGCTTGAACCTGACGGAGGCTCCGTAGAAGACGGCGATCACGACGATGGCGCCCAGGTCGTCCACCACGGCCAGTGCGGTCAGGAACACTTTCAGCGACACCGGCACCTTGTTGCCCATCGTGGAAACGATGGCGATGGCGAAGGCGATGTCGGTGGCCATCGGGATGCCCCATCCGGCAGCGTACTGCGTGCCGTGGTTGAAAAGCGCATACACCAGGGCCGGCACGACCATGCCGCCGAGCGCCCCGGCCACAGGCAGCAACGCCTGGCGGAAGGAGGAGAGATGACCGGAAACGACCTCCCGTTTTATCTCCAGCCCGACGGTAAAGAAGAAGACCATCATCAGGCCGTCGTTGACGAACCTCTCCAGGTCGAACGTGAAGTCGAAACTTCCCACGGTAATGCCCACGGGCGCTTCGAGAAGGGCGTGGTAAAACTCCGCGGTGGCGGGAATATTCGCCAGCAGCATCGCCACGACCACGAAGAAGAGCAGCACCACGCCGCCCGCCCACTGGGTGCTGAAAAACTCCCGCCACTTCCGATACAGCAGATAGGAACGGCGCTTGAACCCGTAACCGAACGCAAAACCCATAACGATCCTTTTTATCCGTTATCTTACCCTCAATTCGTCTTCAATGCGATGCCGCACAACCGGAACAGGACCCGGGCTCCGACGTTGGCGTCCGCAGTCCCCTCGCGGGCCGGCGCCACCTCGCACAGGTCGAACCCCACGATCCGGCGACCGCTCTGCGCAATCCGGTCCACGAGCCACACGGCCTCGTTGAAGGTCAGTCCGCCCGGCACCGGAGTCCCGGTAGCGGGACAATGCTCCATCGCGAGCACGTCGATGTCGAAACTGACGTAGACCCTCTCCGGCAGGCGTTCGACGATGGAGTCGCAAACGGCATTCCACGTCTCGCCCGCAAAACGGCGGGTACACAGCGAGAAATCGTCGAACAGTTCGACGCGGGGCGAAGAGAGTGCGAGCCGGCGCTCCTCTTCGGAGTAGTCGCGCTGCCCCACCTGCACGATCTTCGCCACTCCCGGCGCCTCCTGCAACACGTTGTACATGATGGAAGCGTGGGAATAGTCGAATCCTTCGTAGGCCTTGCGCAGATCGCAGTGGGCATCCAGGTGCAGCACGCCCACTCCGGGCTCCCGTTCGGCCACCGCCTTGATAAGGCCCAGCGGCGTGCTGTGGTCGCCGCCCACCAGCCCGACCAGATGCCCCGCATCCAGCCGTGCCGCCGAGGCTTCGTAGACCGCCCGGTTCAACTCGGCCGATGCGGCATTGATGCGCTCCAGCCGCCGCGGCGCCAGGTAATCCTCGAAAGCGATTCCGCCCTCCTCCAGGCTCTCCATGATCTTCTTCGCGTCGGGCCGCAGGCGGGTACTGCGATCCTGCAGGGAGTAGTCGATCGGCACGGTGGCGATCCCCTTCCGCCATGCTCCCGGCGATACGGGATCGTAAAAATCGAGTTGCGTAGAGGCTTCGATAATGGCATCGGGCCCGAATGCGGCTCCGCCGCCGTAGGAGGCCGTCACATCCCACGGCACGGAGAGCAACACGAGCCGCGCCTCCTTTTCGTCGAACGGAAATCCGAAATAATTGCCGTTATCGACGCCTACCCCATCCGGGTCGAAATCCTTCATATTCATTTTTAGGAGATTTTATATTACACAACAGCCACTATTTATCACTTTAGGTATAAACCCGATAAATATTTTCAGTCCTTATGATTTGCAATTAATAATTTCTTTCCTATTTTTGCAGTGCACACAATAACTGAAGCTGCCGGGCGTTTTCTTAATGAACCGCAATCATTATTGACGCTGATGGTTGTTTTAGTGATTCTTTCATAATCAGTATTTTAAGTTGGGGGGTCCTGTAGTCGTGAGATTATGGGACCTATTTATTTTCCCTTCCGGCGATACCTCTTGCGAACCACGCCCGCGGCCGAAGGCAAAATTAACCAAAAAGGACGAGATTGCAATCCGCCGCCGCTCGCTTTCCGGGGAGCGGCCGGGTGCCGAAACCGGGGATTTCCGCCCCCTTGCGCCGGCATCAACGGCTGCGGAACTTCGGGGTGATCTCCAGCGAGAACCCGTAATTGCGTCCCGGCATAGGGCGCGACAGCTCCGTTTCGTACTCCTCGTCGAACAGGTTGTTCACCTTGAAACCGACCGACAGGTCGGCCCACCGGAAACGGAACTCCTTCCCCACCGAAAGATCGTTCATGAAATAGGGCACGATACGCCCCGTAATCATAGCCGAATTGTCGGTGGTGGTGAAACGCTCGCTGTAGTAGTTCCACCGGTAATCCGCCCGCCACGACCGCCACTGCAAACGCACGGTCACGGCACCAGACCACACCGGCACATAGGGCAACTGTTTCCCTACGGCATTGTCGGCCGCATTCAGGGGCTCGCGCATGTTGAGCGACCGCGTCCACGCCAGTTGGGCATCGGCCCGGAACGACCACTCCCGCCCCCACTCCACGGCCGCATGCGCCGAAGCCTCCGCCCCGAAAGCATGCACCAGCCGGATATTGGTCGGCAACCACTGCGTCGCTCCCTTGTCGGGATACCAGAATATCCAGTTGCGGATGTAGCTGTCGTAAAGCGTCAGCGTCGCTCCGTACGCCCCCCTCTTCGACTTCCCTTCCCACTCGATGCCGCCGTCGTAGGTGAATCCCTCTTCGGGGAGCAGCCGCCCTTTGGCGAAATGACGGTCGTTGAGGGTGGGAAAGCGGTAGTTGCGGGCCACGGAGGCCTTCAGGAGTACGTTGCCGAGGGGATTCCAGTCGAGCAGGAGCGCCGGAATGAAAGGGGCGCCCTCGTTGCCGATCACCTCCTGCCGCAGGTTGAGGGCGACACCGAAACGCTCCGCAGGACGGTAGCGGGCCGATACGAGGGCCGAAAGTTCCAACCGCGCATCGTCGTACGCACGCGGCTCGGAGGTATTGCGCACCGGTTTGTCGTTCACGGTATAGACGAAATGCTGGAGTACCGACAGGTCGGCCACTACATAGAGGCGCTTCCCGAGGGCCGCCTCCCAACCCGCATCGCCGAAAAGGGTGTGGATGTAGCTGCGCCAGTCCGACCGTGTCTGCACCTCCGGCGCGAGGGCCCCCTCGTAGCTGCGCTGCGACTGCTCCAGATAGCGCATGTCGCTGTAATGATATCCCGCCTTGGCCGACACCTTGCCCCGGCCCGCATACTTGTCCCACCGCAGCACGCCCCGAAAGGTCTTCTCCGCCTGATGCGAAAAGGAACTGTTGCTCTCCGTATAATCCGTATTGAGCAGCGGCAGTCCCCGGGAGGAATCCATATACCAGGCCGACAGCCCGAAGTCGCCGCCCCGGCCGGCATCGTAATAGAGCTCCTGCAACACATGGAAATCCCGGTAGCTGCAGTTGCGGTTGCGTTCCAGCGGATAGCTCCATCCCGTCACGTTCCCGTTGCCGTCCAGCACGAAATCCTTCTTGGCGTAGTTGCGGTAGGTGAAATCGTTCTCCGAGGTGGTCAGCAGCACGCTGGTTTCGCTGCGCACCCGCTCGCCTCCGTAAGAGAGCCGGAGAAACTCGTCGAACGTGCCGTACGACGCCACCCCCTGGATGTATTTCATGCCGAATCCCTCCGAATCGGCAGGACGCGTGTCGAGTGCGAGCGCCCCGCCCAGACCGCCTCCCGTCACCCCCACCGAACTGGCTCCGTTGTAGAGCGCCGCCCCGTCGATGAAATAGGAGGGGATATAGGAGAGGTCCATCATGCCGAACAGGGGAGAATTCATCCGCATGCCGTTCCACGTCACGCGCGTATGCGAGGCGCCCGTCCCGCGGAGCGACACGGTGGCCGCCGATCCGCGCCCGTGCGACTTCACGAACACCGGCGTGCTGTGGGCCAGCATATCGGCCAGGGAGAAAGAGACATCCTCCCGCAGGACCGACTCGCCGAAGAGCGTTTTCTGAATGCCTATGTCGGCCAGGGAACGCCCCGCCGTCACCGTCACCGCCTCGATGGCGCCGCTCCGCTCCTCTCCGGCGGCATCCCCCTCCGCGGGCGGCAGGGAAACGCCCCGGACAACGCCGTCGGCCGCAAGAACGACCGGCGATGCCGACGCTTCCGCCCGACACACCGCCAGCAACGCCAGCAGGCATACGATCCACTCTCCCTTCTTCATGCTATTCCTATCCGGACACACCCCGCACATTCGGCGCGACGAAGAACCCGCCGGCCGACGGAGCCCCGGTTCAAAGATTCTCGTCGCGGAACCTCGCCACCTCCGTGGAGAGTTCGCCGGTTCCCGCGCCCCCCTGAATGTTGACGCCGGTCTGCACCTTCACGAAATCGATATACTTCAGCCCTGCCGGAGCGCCCGAGGCATCCACGGCATCGGCAATGCGGAAAAAATTCTTCTGCTTCGGGGATTCCGCCATATCGCTTCCCCAGTTGTCGGCATACCCCCAGCCGTAATCGCCCGTGGTGAAACGGCCGCCCTCCAGCGTTCCGCTTCTGTCGGGCAGCAGCGTACCCGAGAAGGTACAGGACTCCTCCTCCATCCACGCCGGGTAGTAGCCCTGCGGATGGGCCGAAACCCGCTCGATCACCCCTTCGCGCCCTTCGCTGTCACGCCACCGGACCGGCTCATCCTCCTCCCGGGGACGGTAGTAGGTCACCGAATAGTCGCGGAGGGAGGTGTCGTAAAAGGCGCCGCGGAGCTCGTACCACGCGCCGTCGTCGGGAAGCCCGTTGCCGTTCGTATCGGGCATCACCCACACCACGCCGGGTTCGGAACTTCCGGAAAACTGGTTGCCCGCGATCGAGAAATCATATCCTCCGTATCCGCCCGACGCCTGGATGCTGTGGTCGAATCCCACCACCACATAACCGCCGAACCCGCCCAGCGAGAGCATGCCCCGCTCCGAACTTTCGGAAGCGTGCAGCCTGCGGTCGGCATACTCCAGCGCGGCCTGCGGGGTGCGCTCGCTCCCGTCGAACCCCATCAGGGGGCTGTTGAGGAACTGCCCCGGCGCGGGACAATAGGCGATCACCCGGTCGCTGTAAGGCGAACTGCCTTCGTGAGGCGGCCTGGGACCGTAGGTGTCGGGCATCACCACACCGGAACGATTGCACCCCGGCACGGTGCCGGCCAACAAGAGCAAATATACGTAAAGTCTTTTCATGGTCATCTGAAACAAAAAGCCGTCGGGGTGATCCCCACCTTCAGCGTATCCAATCCCCGTCCGTCGGGGGCGAAACGGTATACCACTCCCTGCTGCTGATAATCGATCGCGTCGCCCACATAGACATCGCCGCGGTGCGGGTCCACCCCCAGGGCATAATAAATGGTATTCGAAGCCGGGACGAAAGGGTGCTGCGGCAACTCATCGGCCTCCGTATCCATACGCCATACGGCCCCGTTGAGGAAATAGAGCGTATCGCCCGCCGCCCCGACGCAGAGCCCGCGCGGGGTATCGCCCATGCGGAACACGAACTCCCGTTCGATCCTCCCCGAAGCCGCATCGATCCGGTAGAGGGCCGGCGGTCCGGGAGCGGCCCCTTCGCCGTATCCGCCGTCGGTCAGCACCCACAGCTTTCCGGCCCCGTCGAGCGCCATCTGACGCGGCTGGCTGCGCACCTTTATCTCGCCCGCAACCTCCCCGGCAACCAGGTCCACCATCAATACGGTATCGTCGTACGACCAGCACGACACGAAGAGCGTATCTCCGAAAGCCACCATCTGTTCGGTAGAAGTATGACCGGGGGTGTCGATATAGCTCTCCACGGAGGCCGTCGCCACGTCCACCACGGCGATGCGCGGCTCGTAGAGCGAGGTCACATACGCCTTCCCGCCGCGGAACCAGATATAGCGCGGCGAACCGATCCCCCGTATCACCCGTCGGATGCGGAAGGTGACCGGATCGATGCCGAAGATAACTCCCGAATTGTTGACCACCACATAGGCCGTCCCGTCATGGATGGTCATCGACTGCGCCACGTCGCCGAGCTTCATCCCGTTGGCACGGGCGAAGATCTCGTTCTGCAACTCGCCGGTGGAGGGGAGGTAAAAGGAGAGCGTGGCGTTGCCGTACATGAAATTGCCTTCGCACACGATAAACACCCCCTCGGGCACCTCTCCCGGCGGCGTGGGATAGGAGAAATCCTCCTCGGGAATAGGGCCGTACTTCATGCAACCGCCCGCAACGGCCAGGGTCCCCCACAACAAGACCCGCACCGCCCTTCGGAGAATATGTATAATGTTCTTTTTCAACACGTAGAATCCCTGCCTTCCGGCACCCCTGTCGCACAAATATACCACAACGCCCCGATATAACCAAAACCGCCCGCAGGGGCACCCGCCACGAAAACGGGGACGGCCCGCAGGCCGTCCCCTCCCTTTAACCAACCAATCAAACACATGAAAAACTATCTCTTTTCGCGCACTCGGTAGGCCTTCGCCGCCGCGTTGTAACGGACGAAAGGTACCCGATAGAGCGACTGTACGGCGGCAGCCGGATCGACGAACTCGGAGACGGGCGATGCGCCCTCTTTCGTAAAGGTAGTGGTGAGCCGGAGCACCGGACCGTTGTTGTCGTCCTGGCCTATCGCCACACCCAGCACGGTATATTCCGCATCCCATTCGCACCAGAAGAGCTTGCCCGTCGGACACCACGTGCCGGAGGTCGTGAGAGTCTCGGCTATTTCGGCATCGGAAACCGCACCGGTGGGGTCGGACGGATCCTCCTTCACCATCGCCCCGTACCACACCGCCGCCTTGTCGTTGGCGCTGAAATTCACCTGCACGTAGGCCATCCCCTGCCCCTCGGCATACTTCTCCGGATCGAGCGCATAGAGGTCGTCACCGTTGAAATACTTGCCGATCGAAACGCTCACCACCGCGTCGCTCACCTGGTTGGGCAACGTCGTGAAAGGTTCGCTGACGACGACGTCCGCCGCAGGCTTCCCGAATTCGTCGATGCAGGCGACCCAGACGTAATAGGTGGTCCCGGGCTCAAGCGCCTTGGAAAAGAATTCGGAACTTTCACCCGTTTCGCGGTTATAATCGAGATTTTCGATATCGTCCGCCACATATTCGGTAACGTATTGCGCCATATCGTCCCGGAAGTGCCGGTAATCGGCCTCCGCGATCAGGTCCCACATGTAGGCCGACGTCTCATCCGAAGGGGTGATCGTAACATAAGCGCTGCGCGAAGCAATTCCCGTTACCGATATGTCGAAACGGCACTCCGACGGCGGGATGTTCGGTTCAAGCGTCCGGAAGGGAAAGCGACGGATTTTGGAGACCGCCGCACCGTCGGCCCAGCCGAAGACGAGCACCAGATAGCCCGTATCGGGCAGCCATACCTCCTCGTTCTCATATTCGGAAACACCGGTAGCGGCCCAGTAGTCGATCATGAAACCGTCCTCCATGACGATCTTCTCCAGCAGCGCCTCGTCGGAAAGCTCGTCGTACTGGAAAGCGGGCCTTATCGCATAATAGTATCGGTACTCCTCGTCGGAAGGGGTAATGGTGAAATCCGCGCCGTTGTGGTAGAAGGCGGTAAACTCCACCTCGAAAATCGCCGCCTCGGAGAGCTCCTCCGTACGGAACGACCGGCTGACCGCTTCGGTATTCACCGCACCGGCACCATCCAGCCCCACGGCAAAGGCCACGTGCTCGGTAGCCGGCGCCAGCCGGGCGAACGAATGGTTCTGCTTCCCTTGCGAGGCGAGGTTGGCGAGCGCCTCCTCCATGCTGCCGTAGAGCTGCTCGGCCTCTTTCATCATGCTCTCCATCATCGTAGCGACACTCCCGCCGTGGTGCTCGTCGAGGGTGGCTTTGGCGATCACATCGAAATAATACAATCCCTGCGCATCGCGCGGCACGACCTCCATGTCGGCCGTAGTGGCCGTAACCCCGGAAAGCGTAATCACAAAGGGCGGTTCGGCAGGCAACACCTCCTCGACGCCGCGCTGGTACACCTCCAGCACGACCGTTTTGGCATGCACCCCCGTTCCGGCCGTAACGGAAACCTTCGCAGGAGGCATCGCATCCGGAGTCTCGTTCACCGACGCAGTCACCACGAAAGCGAAATCGTCGCTTTTCCGGACCGCACACCACGCCTGGTCGGAATCGACATCCCAATCGTTGCGGTTCGTTTCGACGGCAACGGTTTCCGTGCCGCCGCGTGCCTCGAAGATGATCGCCTCCGAAGGCCGTATGGACAAAGTGGGAAGCTCCTCTTTCGGCTCATCGCCTGTGCACCCTCCAAGCAAGAGCGCCGCTCCCAGAAGAAGCGACGACAAAAACAGATTCTTTCCGGTCATCATAGTCATTAGATTAGCAAAAATCACAAAATAAGAGTATTAAAAACAAATAAACGCCGTTAAGTTTATCTACAAAATCAAACGTAATAAATAAAACCGACAATAACAAATAAATCGGGCAATTTTATGGATAAAATATCGTTCTCTCGGGATGCTCCCCATTGAAAAAAAACACACAACTCTAATAATCAATAAATTACACCCAAACAGCTCCGAACCGAGATTTCCGGCGACACGACGCGTCCTCCGGCAATCGTCACCGACTCGCTCGAAAAAGGGCCATACACCCTGCTCATCCGCCCGCACGCTCCGATCCGTCGCACGCAACGGACCGCAAGAAGCATACTCCATCTGCAACGAACGGCCGACGCACGAAGAGCGCCACCGCAACTCCGCCGCAGGAGTTCGGAGCAGCTTCCCCGAACGAGAACGCAAACGAAGGCGTCCCGGCAACGGGCCTGCATTTCGACGGCCCTCGGCAAGCCGACGGACCGGGCATAGAACCGGGCGCAGTTTTTACGGAAACAAGCCGAAAAAAGGGAAATAACTAATAAAAAGAGAAATTCAAGGAAAGAGATCCGGACAACGAAAAGCAGGACGGGGCTCCCGAAAAGACCGCCCGCATCCGCTCCCCCGGCCGCAGAAAACAGCACCCCTCGAAAGAAGATCTTCTTTCGAGGGGTGTCGCCTGGTAGTCCCGACGGGAATCGAACCCATATCGTAAGAACCGGAATCTTATATTCTATCCATTGAACTACGGGACCGCGATTGCGTTTGCAAATTTGCGACTTTTTTCCGGTATTTTCCAATAAAATTAGGGATAATCTCGCTATTTTTGGCCTGAAGAGGGCGACAAGGCCCTCTGAAGGGGATAAGGAAGCGGCAAAAAGCGACTGTCATCCCCCCTCCGACACCTCACGCACACCGTTTATGTTGCTGGACGACTGGCAGAGAATAGAAAAGATAGTCCGCTGGACGGGACTCTCGGTAAACTCGTTCGCACTGAGCATCGGGTTGAACCGGGGCGAGAACCTCTACCGCATCAAACGGGGCGACAACGGCATCAGCAAGGAGCTGGCCGAACTGGTGACGACCAAATACCCGGAGATCAGCCGGGCATGGGTGCTCACGGGCGAAGGCGGCATGTTCATCGGCAACACCGAGGAACGCAGCCTGATACCCGCCTACGACATCGACGCAGTGACGCTCGCAGGTATGGAACAGTTGCCGCAGGCCGCCCATGTACTCTCCCTGCCCCGCGCAGGACACGTGGACTTCGCCGCACCGCTGCTCGACCGGGCCATGGAGCCGGAGATTCCGGCAGGCTCCACCCTGCTGCTGACGGCCGTCGAGGAGCAAGCGGTGATACCGGGCTATCCCCACCTCGTAGTCACCGACTGCCTGACCGCCGTCCGCAACCTCTTCCGCTGCCCCGAACGGGGCATTCTCCTGCTGCGGGCCGCCAATCCGGCATTCGGCGAAATCGAAACGGCCCCTTACCGGATACGGAAACTCTACCTCGTCAAAGGACACATACATTATAATTTACAATAAAAGGGCTCCGGGCACCGTCGTCCGGAACCCGAAAAAACAGTACGACTATGTTTTCAGGGATAGTAGAAAGGATGGCGACCGTCGTGGCCGTCCGCGAAGAGGGACGGAACAAGACCTTCACGATGCGCAGCGAGATCGCCGGGGAGCTCCGGATAGACCAGAGCATCGCCCACAACGGCGTCTGCCTGACGGTGGAATCCATCGAAGGAGACACCTACACGGTGACGGCCATCTACGAAACGCTCATCAAGTCCAACCTCGGCCTGCTCCGCCCCGGCGACCGGGTGAACATCGAACGCAGCATGCGCCCCGACGCCCTGCTGGACGGCCACATCGTCCAGGGACACGTGGACCAGACGGCCGTCTGCACCGCAGTGGAGAGCGCCGAAGGCAGCCACTACTACACCTTCCGATACGAGCAGCAGGGCGACAACGTAACGGTCGAGAAGGGCTCGGTGGCGGTCAACGGCGTCAGTCTCACGGTAGTGAACTCCCGCAACGGCTCCTTCCAGGTGGCCATCATCCCCTACACCCACGAACACACCAACTTCAAAGACATCCGTCCCGGCTCGACGGTCAACATCGAGTTCGACATCATCGGCAAATACATCGCACGCCTGATGAAGAACTACACCGAGGAACGTTAATCTCTCCTCGCCGCGGGACGAAACGAAATACGAACGTGCGGGGCCGTGCAGGGCTCCGCACGTTCGTTTGTCAACGGCACGCCCCGCACAGACCATTCGCAAAAAAACGGTGCCGCATCGAATCGCTCGGTACGGCACCTCCTAAAAACCTGTCAACCAACTTTGCCTCAACCTACGCGGAGGTCGAAGCATCCTTTATAGGAACCCTTGACCACATAACCGGCATCGCTCCCGAAATCGAAACGTATCTCGTATCCGTCCCCGCCGCTCCGGATCACGGTCATGGTTCCGGAGCCGATGCACGCTTCGCCGTCGTAGATACCGCGTCCCATCCGTACGAACCAGGCGAAACGCGGCCACACGGGGTGCATGTAATTCCCCGCCACGCCGGCACTGATGTGGCCGGGACGCTTCAGGTCGGGATTGTCGTCGAAGTTCGCCACGACGGTATAGACCCCCTCCGGCAGGAGATACTCGTTGTCGTCGTTCCGCTCGATCGCCTCGGTCACCACCGAGAGGGTGATCCTGCCGCCACTCCCCTCGAAACGGGGCTGCTCGGGGAAAGGCGGCGACTCTACGAACTCCACGCCTTCGCTCCAGAACATCAGCTCCCATTGGGTGACCTCGTCCCGGCGCCACTCGCCGTTGGGAGCGACGATCACCCGACTTCGGGAGAGTTCGCCGAAATCGACGTCCTCCTCCAGCGTGCTGATGAAGTCGGGCTTTCCCTCCTGGGTCACCTTCACCTCATAGGGCCCCACGCCTGCCGTATCGGAAGAGACGACCACCCAGCCCACACGCGGGTCCGGAGATTTGTTTTCGACGCCGCCGCGCACGCTCACACGGGTGTCGTCGGCAAAATCAATGACATCGGCCGTGAGCCATCCCTCATCCGCACCGGATTCGTACCGTACCGAGGCGTACCACCCGACATTGACGGCAGCGACCCCGATGTTGCAATCCCCCTCCGTTTCGCCCCGGTAACCGAAAACGAATCCCTCTTCGGGCGTCGCGCCGTTACTGAGCGCCACGGCGAGCGAAGGCGGAAACACCCGCTCCCGCTGGGTCACGTGCACCACCTTCGGCGAAGCGGCCTCGTGGCTCGGCACGACCGTGATCCTGCCCGAACGGGGCGCCTGGGCGGGATTGTCCGCAACGACCACCGTAAACTTGCCGCCGCTCTCCGAAACGGTGATCCACCCGCGGGCGGCCTGTTCCACCTCGGTACTCCACGTGAGTCCCTCGCCGAGGGCCGTCACCGCCACCTCCTGCACCGGGGCATTCTCGGCCTCGAAGGTGAGTGCGGCGGGCTCCACCGTGAGCGCCCACACGGCAGGCGTATCGCTGCCGGCCTGCACGAGGGCGACGCTTCTCGGCTTGACCTTGGCATTCCCCTGCGGATTGACCGCCAGGTTGGCGGTTCGCTGCTCTCCGGAGGGATTGTCGGTCACGGAGACGGTCAGTACTCCTTCGCGGCTGTCGTCCACCGACACCCACTCCGAAGCGCCGCCCGAAAGGGCCCACTCCCACTCCACGCCGACGGCCGCGACCGTCACCTCCCGAGGCAAAGCACCCGATGCCTCGTAATCGATCCGCAGAGGCGTTACCTCCAACGAAGCCTGCACGCCGGGGTCCTCCCCGCCGCAAGCGGCCAGCAGACAAACTGCGGCCATATATGAAAATGAAAGTTTCTTCATGATTCGTACGATTTAAGTGGGAACGTCATTTCGCTACGGGCGGAGCCACATACCAGCCGGGAAAACGCATGTGCCCGCCGGCCGAAGCCTCCAGGTACCTGCCGAATGCGACCTTGCCGTCGGGCGAAAGAGCGGTGACGTAGCCCGACGGAATGATGATACCGTAATGCTCGTATATCCACTCCTGCGTCGTCCCCAGGTCGGTCCGCGTATTGCAGTCGTACACGCGTCCGGAGGAGATGGCCAGCGTGCCGAGCCCCACGAACCCGATGCCGTCGTCGGTCACGTACACACCGGTCGACTCGCCGTAGTCCTCCACAACGACGGTCGTCTCCGTTTCGGTATTGTAGAAGGCCGCCACCTGCGAGGTCTCCGCATCCATGCGATTCTCCGCGAGCCCCCAGGTGCGATACGACCCGGCGATCCACCGGCCCGAAGGGCTGATGTTGGTGCGGTTGGCCTGACAGATCACCCCGTCGGCACAGAGGTAGTCGAATTCGAGCCCCTGGCTGTCGAGCGCCTTCTCGGTCTTCCGCACATGCACATCCTTGCCCACGTATTTCGCCGCGCCGCCATGTTGCCAATCCGACCAGTAGACCATGCCGAAATCCCAGTTCTCCCAGGTCGTACCGTAGACGACGGAACCGTCGGCGGAGATGCCGCGCCCCAGGATGCCGTACCAGAAATCCTCGCCGACGAAATTCGCCTCCGGCATCGGGAGCCGCTGCAGGAACGCACCGTCCTCCCACACCAACGCATAGTGCAGGCCGTCGCCATGCTTGGCATAGCCCACCCAATAGCGCCCGTCGGCGGAGGAGGCCTGTATCTCCGGAAGGGATTTGTACCCCTCGGGCATCGGCACCACCGACATGTTCCCCGAAAGATCGCAGGCGATCACGCCTCCGTTCTGCCCGTCGGCGATGAAGAGCAATCCCTGGTCGGTAATCGCCACAGGCTCATGAAAAACATGGAGCGACTGGTGTACGGGACCGTGCACGATCCGTTCGTCGGTTTCCACATCCACGATGACCGGCCAGAACTGGAAGGTGTTGCCATCTTCCAGCAACGTCGACTCGAAACCGCCCACGTACCTGCCGCCGGGGGAGAAGACGGCGGTTCCGTTGTCGAACGAGGAGGTGGTGCGATAGCGGGCGATCCCATTGTCCGCGGGTAGCTGATGGATCGCAATATCCCGGACCGCCGCACCGGCCCGCAGGGTAACGTCGGCCCTTCGTTCCGCCCCCGTATCGTTGTCCTCCACGCGCACGGTAAGGGTATTGGCATCGGTACGCTCGGCCTGCACCCAGGAAGCGCCCGCCTCCGCCGACCACTCGGTCGGCAGGGCCTCCACAGCGATCGCGAGGGGCTCGCTCCCCTCGCCCGGGAACGAACACATCACCTGGCTCACGTTCACATACTGAAGTCGGCCCTCCTCCCCGGTCCGGCACCCGGCCAGCGAGGCGCAAGCGAGCAATGCCGCAATCAATTTTGCATTTTTTCTCATCGTTTCAAAGGTTTATTCGTTAGGTTTTCGATTCAGCGGAAAGCGACCTCTGTCGTCACCATCCAAACACAAAGCTAATGAGAAAACAACATAAAGTATATTCGCGTTAAAACATTTTCATCTTTCCTCCGCTGTGTCTTTTTCATTCCCGACGCCGCAATAAATCGACAGAATAAACCACAGAAAAGAAGAACGATATAAAAAACACACGCCTCCTCTCACACGATGTTCAATTACCAACACACCCGCCCTGCAGCCCCGCCCCTTCAGGCAAGACGCATCCCGTTATTTATGCAGCTCCCCTCCCCGGGAAAGCCCGTACCGCATGCCGGAACGGCCGCGCAAAATATCCCGCTCCGCGATACGTTTACAGTATGGGAGAATGATTCTATCTTTGCATCCGTCACACTTCCCGTCTTATGGCCGAAAACGAACCGCACACCCCTTCCGTCCGAGAACAGGTCGCCCTGCTCCCCTCCACTCCCGGCGTCTACCAGTTCCTCAACCGCGCCGGGGAGATCATCTACGTCGGCAAGGCCAAGAACCTCAAAAAGCGCGTATCGTCCTACTTCATGGAGTCGCGCGACCACGCCCCGAAGATCCGGGTGATGGTCCGCCAGATAGCCGGGCTGCGGCACATCGACGTCCCCACGGAACAGGATGCGCTACTGCTCGAAAACTCGCTCATCAAGACTCTCCAGCCGCGCTACAACACGATGCTCAAGGACGACAAGACCTACCCGTGGATCGTGGTGCGCAACGAGCCTTTCCCCCGCGTAATGTCCACCCGAAGATTGGTACGCGACGGCTCGCAATATTTCGGTCCCTACTCTTCGGTGACGGTACAGAAGAACATGCTCGAACTCATCCACGGCATCTACCAGCTGCGGACATGTTCGCTGAACCTCTCGCCCGAGGCCATCGCACGTGGCAAATACGGCGTGTGCCTGCAGTACCACATCGGCAACTGCAAGGGCCCCTGCGCAGGGCGGCAGAGCGCCGAAGACTACGCCGCCGACATCGAGCGGATCAAGAAGACGCTGCGGGGCGACCTGCGCTCCACGCGCGAGTTCCTGCAACGGCAGATGACGGAAGCGGCGCAGGAGCTGAATTTCGAAGCGGCGGCCCACTTCAAGAACCGCCTGGCGCTGCTGGACAACTACGGAAGCAAGTCGGTCATCGTGAGCGCCACCCTGCAACGGATGGACGTCTTCTCCCTGCTGGCCGACGAAACGGACGGCACGGCCTACTGCAACTACGTGAAGGTGGTCGACGGCACGGTCG
>ERZ777011.1440-NODE-1440-length-24847-cov-10.970636_pt1 | contig 24847 bp, 14 predicted proteins | sample MGYA00374964_ERZ777011 | MGnify/ENA primary metagenome ERZ777011 (study PRJEB29310, sample SAMD00008975) | mouse gut metagenome | study: EMG produced TPA metagenomics assembly of the Metagenome analysis of fecal microbiota from mouse which was promoted... | reverse complement strand
ACGAGCTCGTCGCCATCGGCTACGGCAGCCAGAAGCGCGCCAACCTCACCGGCGCCGTCGCCACCGTCGACGTCGCCCGCACAATGGAATCGCGTCCTCAGCAGGACGTTATGAAGGCTCTTCAGGGTGCAGTCCCGGGCCTCACCGTGCTTAACAACACCGGTAATGTGAACGGTAGCCCCGTGGTACAGATCCGCGGCGTCGGCTCCTTGTCCGGCGGCAGCACATCGCCTCTTTTTGTTGTCGACGGCGTGCCGATGGACGATATTTCGTATCTTAATCCTGAGGAAATAAAAGAAATCTCGGTACTGAAAGATGCATCGTCTTCTGCAATCTATGGTTCGCGAGCCGCTTTCGGTGTGATTCTTATCAATACCAAGTCCGGCAAGAAGACCGACAAGATTCAGATAAAGTACTCCAACAACTTCGGTTGGAGCCAAGGTGCCGTACTTCCTGAAATTCAGGGATCGGTAGAGCAGATAGAAGCCTCTATCGAGTCTGCCAAAATGTTGAGTGCTGCCGGCGGAGAGTTCTTCGGAATCTATTATACCGATGTTCTGCCTTATGCAAAGAAATGGCGTGAGCAGAATAGCGGAAGAATTACCGAATATCGCGAAGCCCGTCTTTATCAGGACGAAAACAATATCGGTGACTATTATCTGAACGAGCAAGGTTCGGGATTCCTTCCGTATGCGGATTATGACATAAACAAGATTTATCTGAACAATGCGGCTCCGAGCAACCAGCACAATGTAAGCCTTACCGGCACAACCGGACGCGCTACGTTTAATGCCGCATTCGGCTATGCCAAGCGCCAGAGCCTTGTCAATTTCAATCCCGACGAGGTAGCGCGCTACAATGCCAAGCTCGACCTTACTGTGGATATTGCCAAGTGGTTGCAGGCCGGTGCACGTATCAACTACACCCAGCGCAATGTAACCACTCAGAACGTCGGCTCCAATATATGGGGTACAATATGGCGTTTCCCGGGATATCTTCAGATGCTTGGTTACAAGTATGATGACGAAGGAAACGCATACGACTTCCGCAATCAGATTTCTTATCTTCGCGGAGCTTCTCCCATTCCAGTAGTAAACCAATATACGAGAATGCAGGCATGGGTTCGCGCCCAGATTCTTCCGGGACTTTCGTTGAACGCCGATTATACGCATACACTGTTTAATAATAACTGTTCTTACGCGTATCTGCCCTACATGCAATGGAACAGCTGGGGCCGCAATCTTTCCTCGCCTGTATATGCCGTAACTCCGGCATCGTCTACTTCGACAAAGGACAATACACATAGGACACGCTGGACATTGAACGTTTATGGCACATACGATCTGACTGTTGCCAAAGACCACAATTTCAAGCTTATGCTCGGTTCTAACGTGGAACAGGACAGGTCCAGCTACTTTATGGCCCGCACGAAAGAACCGCTTGACATCAACCTGCCTGCTTTGAATCTTTATACAGGAGAGCTTGTAGCTCCTAACAGCAACGATTCACATTGGGCAACAGCCGGCTTCTTCGGCCGTTTCAATTATGACTATAAGGGCCGCTATCTGTTGGAATACAACGGTCGCTATGACGGCTCGTCCAAGTTCCCGGAAATGGACCAGTGGGGCTTCTTCCAGTCGGGATCTGCCGGTTGGCGTTTCTCCGAAGAAGAGTTCTTCGCTCCGATCAAGCACATCTGGAACAATGGTAAGATACGTGCTTCCTATGGTGAAACAGGCAATGAAAATATTGGTACAGATATGTTCATTTCTACTATTTCCACTGTTAATATCGACTATATCAACCACGCTACAGGCGTAAAAATCAATGCTGCCACTAAGCCGGCATTACGTTCGTCGTCCCTCACCTGGGAGCGTATCCGCACCACAGGCGTAGGCCTTGACTTTGGTTTCTTCAATAATCAGCTCAACGGTAGCTTTGACTGGTTCCAGCGTGACACCAAGGGTATGCTCGCCCCCGGCCAGACCCTACCCAATGTACTTGGCGCCACGGCTCCTAAAAAGAATACCGGCGAACTTCGCACACGCGGTTGGGAACTCAGCCTGTCGTGGAACCGCTCTTTCGGTGATTTCGATGTGTATGCCACATTCAGCATTGCTGACAGCCGTACTACTGTCACGAAATGGGAAAACAGCACAATGTCGCTCACTTCGAATTTCTCGGGTGCTGAATATGGTGCGATCTATGGTTTGGAAACAGACCGCTACTTTACCAAGGATGACTTTCAGGCTGATGCCAACGGAAATCTTCTGAAAGATGAAAACGGCCGTTATATCTTCAAGGAGGGAATTGCAGATCAGAATGGAATCCGTCAGGGTACCTTCATCTTCGGCCCCGGCGACATAAAGTATAAGGATCTCGACGGCGATGGTGTGATATCAGGCGGTAACTCCACTATGATAGAGCTTAACGGTAAATATTATGTGAAAGGCGATCCAGGCTACGAAGAGGCTCTCAAAAATGAAGACCACAAGACTGTGGCTGTAGGCTCTGTCTATAATCACGGCGACGTTAAGAAAATAGGCAACAATCTCCCCCGCTACGAATATGGCTTCCATCTCGGAGGCGCATGGAAGGGCATAGACCTCGATATTTTCTGTCAGGGTGTAGGCAAGCGTGATATGTGGACCGTTTCATCTATGGTGATTCCTTTCACTCAGGCTCCCAACGATATCTACTATGCCGGAATGGAATCGCACAACAAGGTTATCTACGACGACAACTGGAACATTATCGACTACGTTGTAGACCAGTCCAACAAATATCCTCGCATCTATCCGGGTCTTTATGCCAATAACAGTGTCGCAGGTATTTCAGGTGCAGGCCAGAACAACTATATCCCTCAGACACGATATCTGCAGGACATAAGCTATCTGCGCGTGAAAAACGTCACCCTCGGCTATACTCTGCCTGTAAACTGGACAACCAAGGCTTATATACAGCGTGCACGAATATATTTCAGCGGCGAGAATCTTTTCTTCCTGCACAGAGGCAACAAGGGTACAGGCTTCGACCCCGAAATCGTAACAACCGAATGGTCCGGAGCTAACACCGTTGGCCGTGCCAACCCGATTCAGCGCACATTCTCCTTCGGTATTCAGGTAACCCTCTAATGATTTAAATCAGTCTGAAAAATGAAAAAAACAATTATAATCTCTGCTTTGGCGATTGCTTCACTGGGGCTGTCTTCCTGCGACGACTTCCTCAACGAGAATCGCTTCCCCCTCGACAAGCAGACAGATAATCCATCATATTGGAACAACGAAGCGAATGTGCAGAAACAGTGCGACTATCTGTATCTCAACTTCGCCGGATACGCTTCTAGCGAATTTTATTTCGCAACTCGTAGTGATAATAATGCGTCTGGAACAGGAGGCGGCTTTGTCGACTGGATCAATACCAATGTTCCGAGCGCAAGCGCGTCATGGAGCGCTCCTTACGAGGTAATCCGCCAGTGCAACTATATAATAACAAAAGTGCCGGGCTCGACACTTACCGAATCTCAGAAGGGTAAGTATATCGGTATTGCCCGCCTGATTCGCGCACAGCAGTACTACTGGCTTGTACGTGCATATGGCGATGTACAGTATACCGACGAGGTTATTGATCCCGCCAATGAAGAAGCCCTGATGTCGCCCCGCGTAGACCGTGACGTGGTGATGGACAAGGTGTATGACGACCTCGATTTTGCCTGCAAAAACATCGGAAATGGCTCGAAAACCACTTGGAGCTCCGATCTTGCTTACGCTATGACTGCTGAAATCTGTCTATACGAAGGCACTTACTGCAAATATCGCACTCTCGCAGATAACGGCAAGGCTCCTGATGAGGCGCGTGCCAACAAGTTCCTTGGATACGCCGCAACGGCAGCTAAGGCCGTGATGGATAAGAACTACTCGCTGAACTCCACTTACATAGGTAATTACAACTCGGTTTCTCTTGAAAACAACCCCGAAATGATTTTCTATAAGGAGTACAAGATAGCTCTTCTTACCCACAGCCAGATTAACTATATTGTTCAGACAACTATGATAGCCGGTATGAGCAAAGATGCTTTCGACAGCTATCTTTTCAAAGACGGCCTTCCCCTCAGCAAGACAAGCTGCAATAAGAATGATGCAGGCTTTGTTAAGAAAGGTATCATTGACGGTGTTGGGGCTACAGCTATTATCGGCGACGAACTTTACATCGGCGATCTTCTTGCAGAGCGTGACCAACGTCTGTATCAGACAATTGACACATGCCTTGGATATGGCTCGACTCCGACGCCTCAGAAACCCGATGCAGGTATGACTTGGGCCCGAGTAGGTTCGGCTCGTCTTTTCTCAAGCTCCGGCTATCTTACCCGTAAATTCGATAATCCCGAAGATATTGACTGGCAGTATCGCCAAAGTGGAAACTACACCTGCGCTCCCCAGTACTGGCTATCGTATGTATACTGTATGTATGCAGAGGCTAAGGCCGAACTCGGAACTCTTACCGACGAAGACTTGGACATCTCTATCAACAAACTATATGCTCGTGCCGAACTTCCCAAACAGACTGTGGCTTCCTTGTCGTCTATCAATGATACGGCAAACGATATGGGTGTAAGCAGCCTTATCTGGGAGATCCGTCGTTGCCGTCGCTGCGAACTTATGTTTGACCGCGACTTCCGCTACTGGGATCTCGTTCGTTGGCATCAGCTCGACAAACTCGATAATGTCAAGAATCCTGATATCCGTCTCGGAGCCAATATCAAAAACGGTAATGCTCCTTATGCTTATATGAGCGGTGACTATATGCTCGCAACTCCGAATAACAACCGTATCTACGATGCGCGCCAGTATCTCTATCCTGTGCCGCAGAATCAGATCAACCTGACATTCGGAGCAGTAACCCAGAATCCTCTTTGGAAGTAATACGTTACAACTCTATAAATTTGGAGGACGCCTTTTTCGGGCGTCCTCCTTTTGTTTTTACCGATTTGTGGAGAATCAAAATATTTGCTAATTTTAGGTCATTTTACGCTTTATCATTATGAAACGACTTATTTTTGGGATTTTGCTCGCGCTGCCGGCTGTATGCCAGGCCGGGGTTGTAAGCGGGCGCGTTTGCGACAGCAATGGCATCGGCATAGGCGGCGTGCCTGTGTCGGACGGGTACGAGATAGTGACTACCGCCTATGACGGCCGGTACTCGATCGATACCAAGAAAAAGCTCGGCCTGCTTTTTATCAGCACCCCGTCGGGCTACGAGCCGGCGACCTGCCACGGCAACCGTCCTGATTTCTGGCGCTTGCTCACCACGCCTGCCGACGAGCCGGAAACGGTCGATTTCGCGCTGCGCAAGGTCGATGACAGCCGCTTTGCCTTCCTCGCGCTTGCAGACAACCAGATATCGAACCGTGGCGGGGATGTAAATTGCTTTACTTCTACCACTGTGCCTGATGTAAATGCCACTGTCGGCGAGCTTAGGAGTGAAGGCTATGAGCCGTTTCTGATACTGCTCGGCGACCAGAGCCACGACCGCTTCTGGAAGGATTATCGCTACGGGCTGCCGCAGGCGTATTCCGACATCGAGCGTATGAATGCGCGCGTGTACAGCGTGATTGGCAATCACGACCACGACCCGACGGCGACAAACGATATTGATGCCGGCGCAGAGTGGCGCCGCTTCATAGGTCCGGAGTATTATTCTTTCGACAAGGGCGGCGTGCATTTCGTGGTGCTTGACAACGAGGAAATTGTAGAAAACGGCCCTTCGCTGAGCCAGGACGGGGAGTGTGTCTATAAAAACAAGGTGCGCAAGGCGGAGCTTGAATGGCTCGCCAAAGACCTTGCCCTTGTGGATAAGTCGACACCCGTGGTGCTTGCCATGCACGCGCCTTTGCTTGCAGCCCCGGGCATGGAGGAAGAGTTCCGCCTTGTCAACGGAGCCAAACTTGCCTCGCTCCTTGCGAAGTTCGATACCGTGGAGGTTATATCGGGCCACACGCATGTAAGCTATGCCGCGCAGAACGGGAATATCCACGAAACGAATTATGGCGCGGTATGCGGCTCGTGGTGGCTTAATGCCCGTATAGACCTCGGAAACGATAACAATATTTGCCGCGACGGCACTCCCTCGGGTTATGCCGTGTGGACGCGCACTCCTGAGGGCTTCTCGAATTATTTCAAAGGCACGGGTTTGGACAGAAGCAGGCAGATGCGTGCTTACGACCTCAATTGTGTCGAAATCGACAATGCCGAACTTACCGAGAGCTTCCTGCCCGGGCGGAAGAAAACCAACGAGGTGCTCGTGAATGTGTGGAGCTACGGACCGGGCTGGAAGGTTGAGATGTTCGAGCGCGGAAAGCCGCTGAAAGTTGAGCGGGTACGCTCGCAAGACCCTCTTTTCCTTATGTCGTGCTCTGTGCCGTATATCGCAAAGGGGAAAAAGCTTACCGGCACGGTACGCCCCGTTTTCAGCTGGCATATGTTCAAGGCTAAGGCCTCCAAGGCCAACAGCCCTATCGACATCAAGGTGACCGACCGCGAGGGTCGTGTGTATACCCGGCGTCTGGAGCGTCCTCAGCCTATGACATTGGATATGTAGCCCGGACCATAATTCCGAAAACGCGGCGCGCCGCGTCCCTGCTATATTGGAGGCTATATAATTATTTGTTAGCGAGCCTGCTTGCGTGAAAGCGCTGAGCAAGCTCGCTGTTTTTCGCCAAAATGTGTTTTGGCATATTCCAAATTAGGAGATGGCGCGCTTGCAAAAATAGAGTTTTGCACAACCCCTTATTGGGGGCTGAAAGTTATTTTAAGTTATCGGGTGAGCCAGTGCTTGCGCTCGGAGGGGGACATTCGTTCGATGGAGTAGCGGAGCGTGGTGCGCGCCATAGCGTGGCTGTTCGCTTCAAGATAGTCGTGCAGCACATCGATATCGCGTTTGCCCACTTCGCGCAGCATCCAGCCTACGGCCTTGTGGATAAGGTCGTGTGGGTGTGAGAGCAGGAGGGAGGCTATGTGGAGGGTGTCCTCGAATTGGCCGGCGCGTATGAGTGCAGCTGTCGACACGATGGCTATCCGATTCTCCCACAGGTTGCTGCTTGCGGCGAGTTTGTCGAGCACACCGCGCTGTTCCGGCTCGTGCAGCAGATATTGCCCGAGGATATAAGGCGCAGACAGATCTACAAGGTCCCAATTGTTTGCCCGGTGCCCGCTTTCAAGATAGAAGCGGGCTATCTCGCGGCGGCGGGCCGCGCTCTCCGGCTGCACTTTGCGCCGTTTTGGGAGAGCCGCCGACATTTCTTCGACAAGCAGAAGGAATCCGGCAAGGCGCGCCTCGTGGTATTCACTGGAAAGTAGCTTACTGATTTCGGCAAAAGGCACTTGGAGCCGGGCATGCCGCACCACGGCGCGCGTCTGCGGCACTTTCAGTCCGAGAAATCGGTCGCCCTCGCCGTATTCGCCCTTGCCGGTTTTGAAAAAACGGCATAAAATCCGGCGTTGCTCCTCGTTCTCGAAACTGCGCAATGCCTCCAGTATCTCTTCGGCCTGTATCATCTTTTTTATGCAAAAATAGCAAATAAGAATGATTATTCACTCTGCTGATTCCACCTAAATGATACGTCAAATGCCACTATCCTATTTCTATGGCTGTCTACCGCAATCTTATATATTTGTCTGGGCAGTTCTTTGACATTTAGCAAGTTGCCCTGCAAATCGAACTGAAACAGACGGCTCTTGGCGCTTCCCCTGTCGGAGTCTTTGCGCATATCGGCATAGGTCTTACCCCAGTACAGGGCATACAGCCGGTCGGAGGATTGCGCCGTGTCGATAAAATGGAGTATGTTGGAATCCTCCGCATCGGCTTCTACAAGGGTGGCGGGGTCGAATGTTTCGGAAGCTACCTGCACAGATGCTATGGTATCACCTGCCGTGGTGAAGAAATCAATGCAGGGGTAGAGCTTGTAAGCATAGGCGCATATGCTTTTGGAGGGCCAACAGGCGAGTTCGCCTGTATTCGCCACCCACGATATTTCATCAGGCAAATGAGCCAGGCGCCTCACCGGGCTTATCTTGTTTGTGGAAAAATCGGTGGTCATCGCCCAGACAGCACCTCCTGCAGGCTCACGTGCCGTAAAGATATAACGCTCATCAGCCAAGGCGAATATATCTCCCACATAACTCGTTAGCGGAAATGGCATATTCATACCTGAATCGATCACATACTTACGCATCGGCTTGACCGACAGATTGTCGGCAATGGAAAACAAGGCGCATTCGTCTTGGCTTACCACCCCCGGAGCGCCGCCGGGCATCGCGAAAACGTATGGCATATAGCTATGGTAATAGCCATCGTCGCGACGGCATGGCTCACCGATATATTTCAGAGAGTCGCATTGATAGTCAATGCTGTATGCCCTGAGGAAACGCTGTCCCATTCCCGAGTGCGTTTCGTAAGACAGCCACAGGGTATCGCCCATAATCTTCATGTCTATAACATGCGCAAGCTCCTGAGGTATGGAATCAACGCTCAACTCACGCCACAAGCCGGAGGCATTGGCACACGATGCCACAAGCAAGGCCAAGGCTATTAGAGATGTTTTCATTTCTTCACACGGATTTCAATCGGTTCATAGGGAATTGCGACGTCTTCCACTTCGCTTGACTTGCGCCACTTGCCGTCTGATGCACGCACCATGATACGTGAGCGGTCTATCCCTCCGTCGGCGGCTATAAAAGCAAAGTATGAGCTGTACAGGCGTGCCACTGTCTTATCGGCCTGCTCGGAAGTGCAATCTTTTTCGTTGTTATATTCATAGCTAATAATGGGCTTGGACGATTTTTCCAGACCGACGCATTCCCATATAAACTGACCCTTGGCGTCCTGAATGCGGAGTATGAGGCCGGGAAGACCGCCGAACTTGTATGGCCCGTAAGGCAACGGAAGTTCAAGGGCGAACCATACCGAATATGTTCTTCCGGCAAAGTCGACTGTCGCTTTTCGGCATTCGTACCCGAGGATTGTTTCGCTTTGCAGAGCATCGAATTTCCAATCAAGGCACGGCAAAGAATCCTTGTAATGCAGAGTACTTTGCATAGGCAGTCTGTACTTTGTTTCTGCGGTCCGATTGCGCTCGTTCCTTAGAATTTCCAAAGGCCACGGATTGCCGGAAATGTTTGAATGGGAGTCGGCTCCTTGACGTATCTGTTCGGTTGCCAGCGAATCGTAGTGGTATATAATGTAGCTGAAATCTTTCACATGCCTGCGTCCAATCTGGAGTATGCGGGTGTCGTCCTTAAAGTCTTTGTCGGCGGGGTGGTCCTTGAAGCGCAGGGTGTAGGTCGCCTCGTACTTTGCGGTGTCGACGACAGTGCCATTTTCTAATAATTCGGAAAACGGGGTCATTGCACCGGCGCATACAGCCGGTATCAGCATCAGTAGAATTGCAAAGTGTTTCATAACCTTATGAGAGTTAGAGTATTTTGAAGCGGAGTTTGAGTAGCACGCTGCGCGGACGTATGGCGTAGGCCGATTCCGATTCTGTCAGGGCTGAGATATTTGAGTAGACATACGACCGGCGGTTCAGCAGATTGTCGCACGCAAGGACGATGGTAACACGCTGTATCGAATATTTTGCCTCAGCTCCGAGCAGGATAAAGGATCTGTCGCCGTCGTTGAAATTATTGTAATAATGATATAGCTCGGCAGTAAATGTCAGTCCACGTGGCATTGCAAAATCGAGAGAAGCTTTGTTGACCACCGTGCGCAGCCACGGCATACGGTCGAAGCCCTGCTGCCGCGCGGCAGTCTGCGAGTAGCTGCCCTGATATGAAGCCGACAGCCATCTGAAAGGCGCAAGACTGATATCGGCACTCAAGGTTATGGCTTTTCCGGTGTATCGAATCACTTCATTCTGCACCAATAAGGGGTTGTCATACCGGGAATAAGCAAATGCCGCCCCTATTTTGAGCCGCCGCCAGTCGAAGCCTTGGCTGCCGTGGAGCTTAGCCGAAAGCATGTTGCCTTGTTCCGATGTGCGACAGCTGATGGTGCGTTCGGCAATACCGTCGTAATACGAACCATAGAGTACATCGGGCGATTGCCGGAGCCACGACAGTTCGATACAGGCAAAGCTCATCGACAGTATGCTCTTAAAATTGTAGGATACAGATGAATGCCAGTTCGCGCCCTCGAACAAGCCGCCGCCTTCGTACGCCGACAGGCTGCGGTATGATGTGAGAATATAATTCTGATACAGCTTTTCGACCGAAGGACTCTGGTATGAAAGCGAAGAGCGCAGTATGAGTTTGTGGCTGCTGTTGATATTATAGTACAGATCGAATGAAGGTTCTGCCCGGAGCCGCCTTTTAGCGGTGCGACTGTCGTCTAAGCGGTTGTTCAGCCGGAACAATCTGTATTTCAAGGGAAGATAGAGAGAGGCGCGCACTTTGCGTGAACTGTACGATATTTCCGTGCTGATTCCTGCGTCGAGATGTTGTAGAACCAAATTGTTGCTAAAGTCGGCAAGACGGCTGCTCAAAGCGTCGTTGCGGTAATTTAATATGGCTGAAGGGTGGACGGAGATTCTACCTGCCTTGAATGCGGACAAGAGGCTGAAACTGTTTTCTGCCGAAATATTGCGCAAGTCGGCTCTTTGGGTTAGTCGGTTGCCAAGGATAAAGACTGGAAACAGATTGGGCTGTACAGACAGGCTGTGAGGTCGTTTTTCAACATTTATCAATGAATGAAGCTCGAAGCCCTTGCCGTCGGCGTTGCGATGCGTCATATGAAACTTGTTGAGCAAGCGGTATGTGTCGGTTTTTCCTGTTTGCACTATGTCTTGATTGGCGGCTGTTATTCGGCTGTCTGCATTGTAAGCGCCCCAGTCGAATTTCAACTGCTCTTTGATATAATCGTTGTCGCCATTGCTTATGTACGAAAAATCGCCGTAAGCTTTCCGCGTGCGTGACGTGGCTGCCATTGATTCGTCAACGGTATTACAGCCGCCGTCGGGCAGAAAGTTCGATGTCGCAGACATGCTTTGTCTGCGGTCGCGATCGTCAAAATAAGCGGCATTGACGCCCAGCTCGCCGTCGGTGCCGATTTTGTACAGATTGTTGAAAGTGGCGCTATGCGAATTATTGAAATAGTAGAACCGCTTGTCAATGCCGGGCACTCCGGGCATAGCTACCGAGAGTATGTTGCCCGTCCGAGCGTAATCATCATCGTAAGAATATAGTTCCTGCGACAAATCCTCCCCGGTGTTATTGCCCTTGTAAGTGGCAAGAAACTGGCTTTCTCGCTTGAAATATGTGGCAGTCGCAGAATTATTCCACAGCGCATTTCCGTCATTCCCGCCTCCAAGACATGCTATCAGGCCGAACACTCCCTTAACGCCATCTTTAAGCCGAAGATTTATCGAAGCACGCTCCTCAGGACGCAATCCCTTGAGAGCCTTGACGTCCTGATGGTTCTCGAACACCTGCACGGTGGCTATGTTATCGGGGCTGATATTGTTAGTGGCTATTCCGTAATGCCCTTTCATAAGATTGAGTCCTTCGATATAAAGATTCTTTATGGGTTTGCCCTGATATGAAACCTGTCCTGATTCAGCAACGCTTATACCCGGCATTTTACGCAGCACGTCGGCAACGCTTTGGTCGGACTGCGAGAGGAACGATGCCACATTGTAATTGATGGTGTCGCCTTGGGAGTAAATCTTCTTCTGTTTTACAACGACTTCTTTCAGCTCAATCGCCTGTTCCTCGACCGTGATTTCGCAACTGCCTGTGCGATTTGCCACTACGATTGTTGTGGCGCTTATCCCCATAGCCGCAGCTCGCAGTATAAGACTGTCGCATCGGGCCGTGACGCTCATGCGGAAATGTCCGTCCGAATCGGTAAAGACCGATGCCACAATTGATTCGGGGTCATCCGAGGCTGAGGCTATGACGTTGGCAAAATCCACACCCCTGCCGGCGGACGTTTTCACTATTCCGTTAATCGTAGTCTGGCCAAACACCTGCAATACAGCAAGTAAACCCAAAGTGATGGTAATATATATTTTGAGCGCGGAATGTTTCATAAGGGTATGAGAATCACCGGTCGCCGTAGAACGGCAACATATAGAGGAGTTTAAGATGGTGTTTACTTACTTGACTGCGACCGAGAGGTTCAAGTTGAGTTCTACGGGACGGCCCTCCTGACGCGTAGTTTCAAATCGGACCTCTTTGAAAGCTTCGTCTATGATTGCTCTCACATTCGGGTTGCTGTCGTGGTCGGTTGTGACCGACTTGATTTGTCCGTCCTCGTCGACATTCAGGTGTATCTGTAGTTTTTCGGGTAATTTGCTGTCTGACGAGGAGAATGCGACCGATATCAAGTTCCGCAGGAGATCCGGCTCCTTGATGGGCGACGGCAGCACTGTTGCATCTATGGGCTGAATCTGTTCATCCTCGGCTACGGTCTGCCCAACAGCCGGTTCCGAGCTTGGCGTAACCGATATGCCAGCCGCCGTTATTGAAGTAAGTACTTCGGCTGTGGCAGGCGAGGCGATAACGGCTCCGGCTGCCATTATTGCCGGAAGAGCGCATAGAGTTACCCATTTGCGTCGCCTCGAAACGGCATCGGCCCCAATCAGAAGCACCCGTTTTCTGAAATTCCTGCTATTGGTGGCAAAACTCGCAGCAAGGGGCATAGCCCTGTTTCCGACAGCCTTTGCAATCAGCAAATGCTGATATTCGGACACTGCGATTCCACTCGAAATCACTGCCGCGTCTGCCTCGAATTCGTGGTTTAGCTTCACCAGGTTCTTATATAGCCATACCGCAGGGTTATACCATGCAAATATGCAGAAACACTCGGCAATGGCGATATCAATCCAGTGTCTGGCTCCTATATGCCTGCACTCGTGGCTCAGAATGGCATTGCAACGGTCGTCATCCGAAAGCACGATGTATCGCCCCCAGCTGAAAGGAGCGATGCCCTTTTCTGTGTGAACACATAGTGTATGGCCTCCGAACGTTTCTTTGCGGCTTTTCCTTATTAGTAGCGATATTCTCGCGGCTGCATATATGGTGCGCGAAAGCAGAATCGCAATGCCTGCGAAGTATATCAACTGTATGAATGGCAATGCCGTGCTTACGGTCGTAGCAAGCACGTTTTCAGCCGGCGTCGGATTGCCCGCAGCAACAGCGTCGATGCTGATGTCTTTGGCGACAGCAGCGTTTTCCAAAGGCACAAGCAGTGCCACCGCGGGGGTCAGCAAAGCCGCCGACATACCGAGCAGAAGTACGGCGCGGTTAAAGGCAAATGCCTTGCTGCTACTTATCGCCACTCGCAGAATGGGGTACAATGCCAATACGACGATTGACACGAAGAGAGAATAAATCAGCACCGTATTCATGGCTTCGCATTGTTTTGTTTCTTTTCAACTTCGTCGAGCAGTTTGCGCAAATCTTCCACCGGGATATTTCCGTCCTCCACAAACGATGATACCACGCGGAGGTACGAGTTCTTGAAATACCTGCCCACAATGGAGCTAAGCGACTTTTTGCCCATATCTTCCTCCGCTACCACGGCGAAGTAAACATAAGTTTTACCTTCCTGCCGGTGTCCTACGTATCCTTTTTCCTCAAGCGAGCGCACGATGGTGGATATGGTGTTGAAATGCGGTTGTGCCTCGCCATACATTTCTACAATATCTTTGACGTGCAAGTCGCCGTGTTTCCAAAAGAACCTCAGCACTTCTTCTTCCTTGGCGGTTAGTTTTTCCATACTATGAAATTTAGATATCGCAAAGATAAACTATATTTCATAGTTTAAACTATAAGGCATAGTTAAACATCGTTAAACGGAATGTTAACAAGCCATTGCCTCATTAACAATCTCCTCCCGCCCAATGACACATAACAACAAAAAACAAGAGCAGCACCAAATGATACTGCCCTCGTTCTATGATTACGAAATTTGTTATATCGCTAATGTTTAATTTGTTGCGAATCTATATCGTTTATTATGTTCATTATCTCGGATTTGAGTAGAGGCAAGTGGTTAATAACTATTGACCACACCATGTCTGGGCTGACACTATCATATCCGTGAATCAAATAATTGCGGGTATCAACGATTTTTCTGGCCTTGGTAATAGGTATCGCCGGCGATACCTTCAGCAGTTTATTCATTGCCTCGCCAATGATAGAGATATTCATCTGTATTGCTCTCTGCATCATCGGAGTACTACAATACACATCGAATCTGCGAGGCATCGAATCAAAATATGACTCAATCTGCTCGATTGATTCTAAAATATCATTAAGATATTTGACAATCAGTTTTTCAGCCATAGATTAACCTGCGCGTTTTGTTGAGTTCCTGTCTAAAGTACGGGTTCTTAACCGCACCATCCTCTGTAATGTCTACCTTGCGGCCAAATATTTCCTCAAGGGCATACTGAAAGTCAAAAAAATTGTCAGCATAGTCGAAAATATCGATTCTGCTTTTGTCAAAATCAACACATAGATCAACATCGCTTTTATCGTTAAAGCGATTGGTCAGTATCGAACCGAAAACCCAAAGTTTGCGGACATGAAAACGCTTGCAAATATCGATGATTTTGCGAATGTTGATTTCGATGAGTTGCATATCATTTATCCGTTATTGTTCAGGCCATATTAGCGAAATGGGTCTAACTCATAGAGCTAAACCCATTCGCTGAAAAATTGTCGGGGTGAGAAGACTCGAACTTCCGACCTCCACGTCCCGAACGTGGCGCGCTGCCAACTGTGCTACACCCCGATTGGCTAAGCGACTGCAAAGTTACTAAGAATTTTGCAGTCGCCAAAACATAATGCCTTATTTTTAACTAAAAATCTGCGAGAACCCCGTAAGACGGCCCTCAGCCGACTATATTGAAAGACGGCGCAGGGTGTTGAGAAGCTCTCTGTTGATAGGTTTGTCGTTTTTGATGGCCTTCGAGAAGGGCACATACACAATCTCGTCGTTCTTGATGCCGATCATTACATTGCGCTGATCCTCCATAAGGGCATCGATTGCGGCCGCACCCATGCGCGAAGCGAGTATGCGGTCGTGCGCGGTGGGCGAACCGCCGCGCTGCAGGTGGCCGAGGATAGACACTCGCACATCGTAGCTCGGATATTCGTTCTTCACACGTTCGGCCAAGCCCATCGCACCGCCCGTCACAGGGCTTTCGGCAACGAGCACAATCGACGAATTCTTGCTCTTGCGGAAACCGTTCTGGATAAGCTCGGCAAGCTGGTCGACCTCGGTCGAAATTTCCGGAATGATTGCTGCCTCAGCTCCCGACGCTATGGCTCCGTTGAGGGCGAGGAAGCCGGCGTCGCGTCCCATCACCTCGATAAAGAAAAGGCGCTCGTGGCTCGTGGCGGTGTCGCGTATCTTGTCGACACACTCCATTATGGTGTTCAGCGCCGTGTCGTAGCCTATGGTGGTGTCGGTGCCGTACAAATCATTGTCGATAGTGCCGGGCAGACCGATTATGGGGAAGTTAAATTCGTTGGCGAATATGCGGGCGCCGGTAAGAGAACCGTCGCCTCCTATCACCACGAGGGCATCGATTTCGTGGCGTCGGATAACATCGTAGGCCAGCTGGCGTCCTTCGGGTGTCTGGAATTCCATACAACGGGCCGTCTTGAGTATGGTGCCGCCCTGCTGTATGATATTCGATACATTCTGGGTGCGGAAATCCACTATTTCGTCGGTGATAAGCCCGCGGTAGCCGCGATAGATACCTTTTACTCTCAGCCCGCTGAATATTGCCGAACGGGTGACGGCGCGGATTGCGGCATTCATACCGGGGGCGTCGCCTCCGGAAGTAAGTATGCCTATACACTTGATTTCTGCCATGGTAGAAAAATGCTTGCGTCTAAATTAAGTGACAAAGTTAGCAAAAATTCCATTAATTGAATGTCCGCCGCGCATAATTCTCCAAAATATGTCTTTTTGCGACAGGCGATTCCCGATTTGACAATCGCATAGAAAATTTGTTGATAAAAATTGGCGTGCAAAAACTTGCGGAATCAAAAAATATACGTAACTTTGCACCCGCAACAGACCATTAGGAAAGGTGCCGGAGTGGTCGATCGGGGCGGTCTCGAAAACCGTTGTACCCTTGCGGGTACCCAGGGTTCGAATCCCTGCCTTTCCGCAAAAAGAAGCTGCAAGTCGCAAGACTTGTGGCTTCTTTTTTGTATGGAAAGCTGCGGACGAGAACCCTGAAGTTCGTACTGAGCTGCACACGATATTGTGACAGACGCCACTGCCCGAGAATGAGCAGTGGCGTCCGTTTGCGTTAGGATTTGGGTTACCGCACTAATACCTTGAAAGTTGCAGCGGCGGCTTTCACGATGTACACGCCCGGTTCCACGCATACACGCAAGGTAGAGCTTGGCTGTCCGTTGTAGCGTATGCGCCCGTCGATTCCGGCTATGGCCACGCTGCGATTCTCCGCGCCTTCCACAATTATCGTGCCGTTCTCTGCCGTAACTGTCACTCCGTCGGCTTCGGATATTTCTGCTATGGCGTTGACACCTTTCACATCAACCACTACCGGCTCACTGGCACGCGATTCTCCGTGGTTATATACCGCGCTGACACGGAATTCGTGGCTTCCGTTGTCTTTAACCTCGCAGACAGCCGAGCTTTCTTCTGCGGTGGCGTCCGATACTTTTTCACCATTGTGATATATGTTGAACCCTTGCAAGGCGAGATCTGCAGGAAGGACAGGCGCCGCACTGAAAGTGATGTCGTCGATAAAGAGCGCATACGTGTCGTATGAGGTATGGCGTATCGCGAAGTACTTGGCTCCGGCGGGTAACTGTGCCTTGAATTCCGTCCACACCTCAGGCACGGCATTGTCCGCAGGATAATTCTCGACCTCCACTTTCGTGAAATCCTCTATGGCGCGCCCTGTGCTTGAATACAGCACTTCAAACGATTCGGCATAAGCCAAGGTGAAGCTTTTGGCGAAGAACGATATGGTCTGCTGACTGCCGTCAAGCTCCGGCGATATAAGCCAGTTGTCGTTCAGACCCTGACAGCTCCATGCCGCAAGGAAGCGGTCGCCGCTGTGCGGCTCAACGTCTATGAGGTAATCCTGCGGAACACCTGCCAGCACAGGGTCGTATATCTGAAATGCCATCTGCGATGTACGGTAAGGATTAAGATTGTCCTCCATAAAAGTATAGGTCTTTTTCTTGTCGGCATCTACCATGGTCCAATCGCCGAAGTCTTCAATGGTAAGGGGCGCGTACTCATCGCTTTCAAAATCTTCGCACAAAGGCCTTGGCGAGGTCATTCCGTCGAGCGGGGTCTTTGCCCATGAAAGGCTTACCTTGCCGTTGCCGCTGTCTTCGCCTTCGAGCGATTCTACACCGGGGAGTTGCGAATGGATTACTGTGGCCGTTGTTTTGGCAGTGTTGTTCCCGGCATTGGCATCATCTTGCAACAATGTTGTGAACGCGAATTCTATCTTGTCGCCATCAAGGATACCCGTAGGCTCCGAAATTTTTAGCACGGCAAACTTCCCGGCCTCGATGTCGGCAAGCGGCTGGCTGTGCGTGGTCGTCCCGTCGCGCGTAAACTCTATCCAAGCGCCTTTTGCCGTCGTTGTGCCAAGATTCTCCACTCGCGCCTCAAGCTCTACCGCGTTTCCGGCTTTGACCTTCGCCGGAGCTTTGAGTACCACGGCGCGAAGATCGCTTTGGGCAAGGTTGCGTATGCGTATGTTGTCGAGGGGGACACTCCAGGTGTACTCGTCGTCGTTATGCGCGGCCGTAAGGCGCAACTCTACCTGTATGAAACGGCTGTCTTTGTATGCGTCAAGCGGTACTCGGCAAAGAGTCCAGTCATCGGTCGGATTTTCCTTAAGGTCAAGAGTATGGGCAGTGACGAAATCGCCACCATCGGCGGAAACCAGCACGTCGATTATGCTGCCTTTGCCCTGATGATGATACTCAAGGACGGGATTCGACGCTCCGGCCAAACTTATTTTAGTGGAGATGAGTCCGTACTTGGCATCTTTTTCCATCGGCATTATATAGAAAAAGCCGTTGTCGCCGTCGTGAGAGTTAAGATATACCGGTTCAGCCTCGTAGTCGTCTGCATTAGTCTGCAATTCATTGTCGTATACCGTTCCGCACATAGCCCCTCCCGGAGTGGATTCGGGGTCTATAGCCCATATATGCTCAAATTCGGCATTGGCGAAGCTTTCGCAGAACGGAAGCGCAGACGGCTCGCCCACTGTAACTATGTCGGACGACGTGGCAAGGGAATAAAACATCTCGTCGATTCCGGCAGTAACCTGATATGCCACAAAGTCCTGACCGGCAATGTCGGAGTAATCAAAGGTGATGGACGTCTTTTCTGTCTGGGCTATAGGCGGATCCGTATACGACCCGAAGGCATCGAACACATAGTAAATTACTTTTTCGGTATCTACATATCCGCCGCTTTCGCCTGTTTCGCCAACAGGCTCCCACGACAGCGTGACGTGCTTGTAATCCTCCGACAACACCGCCCTGACGTCTTCCACCGGCAGCGGGTTGTCCGGCCCGGCATAGAAATCCTTTATTACGGCTGCCTCGCCGGGTATATTGTCGATATAGGCAATTGCTTCGAGCTTGTTGTAGCCGGTGTTGAGCACAGGCACTTCGCAGGTTTGGGTTTCTCCCGGGGCTATTTGGTCGAAAGTATGCTTCAGCTCCCAGTTCGATTTTATCTCTACTTTGCTTATTGATTCAAGCGGTGCTCCTCCTTGCGTATGCGTGGGCGCGGTATATGTTACAATTGCCTTTAGCTCGCCCTTGGGGGCAAGAACGTAGGACATCTTCCCGGCTGCAGGAGGGTCGATAGGCTCAGCCTTCTCTGTTATCGAGAAGTTTTTGAGTGTGCTTATGGCTGTTTTGGCTGTCGTGGTGGTGCTATGGAAACCAAAATGGTAATATCCGTCTGCGTCCACAGACAGCGGTACTTCCTTAAGCGCGAAAGTGGTTTTCAACGCATACTCGGCAACGACTTCCGATGTCATTGCCTCCACGGTCTGCGATGCGCCCATCCATAGCGAGAGAAGCCCTTCTTTGGCATCGGTAGGCGTGTTGATGCCGGCTTCAAAGCTGAGAGTGTATTCTTTCCCGGCCAAGAGATGCACAGGAGGGGAAATCATCCAGTCGTCATTAGCTGTTTGCGTCTTATCCGGACCAAGACATGCCGAATATGTCGAGAAACCGCCTATCTTCCATCCTTTTCCGTCGTTGTTGGAATCGAAGGCGACATAGAGATCGGTGTATGGCTTATCTGCCTCTGCTTTGCCGAGAGTGTGCTTAAAGGGCACTTCTACAGCATTCGCAGGAGCTGCCTTCGCTCGCGGAGAGAGAGCGGCAAGGCGGGGATTGACCGACTTCCTCTCCGTGCGGCAAGTTTCTTTCACTTTTCCCCCGAGAGTCCGTACCGGCGGCGCGGACACAGCAATCGCCGTTCCTAAAGCGAGCAAGACTGCAAAAAGTAATGGTTTTTTCATAAGCTGGATTTGTATTGTTGTTTTACGTAGGCGCCCTTAGCATTTTGCAAAGTAAACCCATAATTTTAAAAACTAAAAACATATTAAATTAATAAATGTTAACAACAATATTTTTAATAACAACCTGCCACCATCACTCTCCGCCGTCGCACTCCCTGCACTAAACCCTGCCACCCTTATGGCAAAATAACAAACCGCACCCCTCTCATAAAAAACCATCCCGCTTATGAGAGTAGTAAATAGCCACAAAACGTCCTAAAAAGCGGCAAACACAAAAAAAGGAGGGCGCCCGCAAAGGCGCCCTCCCGTCTATAGTGTTGTAATGCTTTTACTTCCAGAGAGCGTTCTGCTCGAGTTTCTGGTTAAGTGTCAGCTGGTCGGAAGGCAGAGGATACTGGTACTGACGCGGCTCAAATATACGGTTTTTGCCGTATGTGGCGTTGATGTAAGCGCCGGTTACCACTTCCGGAGCCACAGGAGCGCCTGTGACGTTAGCACCGAGAAGCACGTTGGGATACTTCGTGTTATCCAGGAGGTCAAGCTTGTGCCAGCGGATAAGGTCCCAGTAACGATAGTCGTAGTCCATAATCAGCTCGCAACGGCGGCAACGGCGCACTTCCCAGATAAGGCTGCTAACGCCCATATTGTTGGCATCGTCGTTAATGGCAGAAAGCGAAGCCACGGTCTGTGCGGGCAGATCGGCACGGGCGTAGAGCTTGTTGAGCGTCTTCTTCATATCGTCATCGTTAAGAGTACCGAGCTCAGCCTTCGCCTCAGCGTAGTTCAGAGCAATCACGGCACCCCAGTACAGAGGCGAGCAAGTATAGCTCTGTCCAATGTTAATACGGTTTTTAAGCGGCATCTTAACATTGTCGTACTTGCTGACACCATAACCTGATGCAGATGTCATAGGATTGGCTCCACTACGAGCCCACGTCATATTCTTATAGTATATATAAGGGTCGGTGGTCTGGGCGAGGCGGCTGTCGCGAACGTCGAGCAGGTTCTGGATACAAAGACCGGGGCCGTTGTCCTCAGCACCTTCTACCGATTCCTGAGGAACGCCCACATCGGTTGTATTCATACTTGTCTTAGACTTGGGCAGACCGTCCTTGAAGAGATATGCATCGAAAGCATCCTTTGAAATACCATTGATCGTACTCGAAGAGCATGTGTATGCTATAAGACCCTGCATGAACACGTCGATTTTGTACTCGGTAGCAAAGATCACTTCAGGATTGTTGCTAAGGCCGGTAATGCCCGCGCCTGCATCAGCAGTCCAAGCCGAGTTGTAAAGCGCACGGTAGTTGTCACCGATAGGATACGCATCAATCAGCGGAGCGCTATGGGTAACGCAAAGCTCAAGATACTTTTTGGCACGTTCGGGATCGGGATCGTAATAATTCTCTGCCTTTGTGCAGTACTTCCAGAATGTTCCTTCGAAGAGGCACAGATTGCTGAGCATGGCAAGAGCGAGATCCTTGGAGAATTTCTGTATGCCCTTCTGCAGAGTGATATTCTCGCTGGCATATTTCAGATCTTCATATGCGAAGTCCATCACAGTCTTGCGGTCTGTGCGGGCCGCATAAAGTTCGGGCGAGTTCACGTCGAGCACATGGTCCACGAGAATCACATCTCCGTACTGGCGCACGAGGTTGTAATATTCATATCCTCTGTAAAGGCGAGCCAAACCGATGTAGTTTGCTTTCTGAGCATCTGTAAGCGCGGATGACTGCACATTCTCGATTATTATGTTGCAACCGCGTATGCGGGAGTACATATTATTGTAACTTGCGCTGCTCGCCGGGACAGAGGTAAACTTCCAGTTTGTGAAGCCGCCTGCGCACTGGTCGTCGGTCAGAGTCTGGAAGTAGAAGCTACCTGTGGACTGCCCGCTTCCGTAACCATAGAAATACTGATAGTACCGGTTTATCTGAAGCTCACAGTTATCAGGGTTGTTCCAGTACTGTGGGCTGTTGACGATCGAGGTTTCAGGATAACGGTTGTCATCGAGAAAGTCGTCACACCCCGCAAGCGACAGTCCAACCACGGCAAGAATTGCTGCTGATAATATATTTTTCATTGTCGTTGTCTGAGTTAAGGGTTGTTAGAGGGTTACTTGGATACCGAAGGAGAAAGAACGGTTCATCGGTTCGCTGCGACCGAACGTACCGTCACTCCACGAAGATGTAGTCTTCCATGACGAACCAACTTCGGGGTCGATAGGATAATCCTTCATACCATTGTAAAGCAGGCAGAGGTTCTCGGCGCTGAAGTAAACACGTGCCTTCTGGATAAGAGCTTTCTGAGTAAGGTTTGTAGGCAGAGTGTAACCTACGGTCAGGCTCTTGAATCGGAGGTAGGACATATTCATCAGGTAGCGGGTCTGGGGATAGAAGTTGTAACGACCCTGGCCAAGACCGCTGATAGTGCCGGCAGAAGCTGAGCCAGAGAACATACAAGGATACTTGTTGCCCTGGTTGATTTCATAGCCGATAATCTGATTATTATCGTCAAAAATCATCTTATTGTACGATTCCATATTGGCATAGGTAGCGTCAGCACCGCGAGTCATAGGCATCACAAAGGCTGATGTCGACCACATATCGCGCTTGCCAACACCCTGGAAGAACATATCGATATCGAAGCCTTTCCAAGCACCGCCAAGGCGGAACGAGTATTCGTAGCGGGGAGCGGCATTACCTATAACCTTAAGGTCACCGTGGTTTTCAAGTGTGCCCACACCGATGCGACGAGCGTTTTCATTGCTCTTTATGGCATCGTAATCTTCGCCATCGACAACGATGTAGTTGCCAACGGTGTTACCACTGAATCCGGCCGGCAGAGCGGACTTCGGCACATAATATTTGCCACCGAGTTCATAAACACCGTCAAGACCACCGTTTATCTGGCCGTCACCGTTGAGGTCGGCAAACTTGATGTCACCGGGGCCAAATTTGAAGTTGCCACTCTGAAGCGCATACTGATCAGCAATGCCGGCTACCGGCACCCAGTTGCCCTTTTCATCTTTGCCATTAAAGTCTTTTTCTTCAAAGTAGCGGTCTGTTTCAAAGCCCCAGATTTCACCGTAGGTCTTACCTGTGTAGAAGTTGTTGATAAGGCCTGCGTCATTGCGGTATTCTGTAACAGTGGTCTTGCCGTCATAGATATTGAAGTTGGCATAAACGTCGGCATCACCGAAGCTATGGTTCCAGCCGATACCGATTTCCCAGCCACGTGTGCGGAGCGAACCGTTGTTGCCGGTGGGAGCAGATGCGCCAAGCACAGAAGGAAGTGTTGCACCGGGAGCGAGCATATCCTTGGTGTCACGCTGGAACCAGTCGAATGTAAGGTTGAGCGAGTTATTGAAGAAGCCAAGGTCGGCACCCACGTCAGTGGTAATTACACGTTCCCATGTAAGAGTGCTCGACACAAGACCCGGCATACCTCCGTACTTGATGCCGTTGCCGGAGTAGAGCCAGCTCAGAGTGCCAGTCCCGATAGTCGAAAGGAAAGCGTTGGAACCGATAGCCTCATTGCCGATATGGCCGTAGGAAGCACGGATCTTACCGTTGCTGAGCACATTGTCTATACCCAGGCTTTTGAAGTAACCTTCTTCTGTGAAGCGGTAACCTGCCGAGAACGAGGGGAAGAATGCCCACTGGTCGGCTGCAGGGAAGCGGCTTGAGCCGTCGTAGCGGCCGTTAAATTCGAGAAGATAGATACCCTTCCAGTCAAGGTTGACACGTCCGAAGAAACCGGCTGTCGCACGATGGCTGCGAGCATTTGAAACACTCTTTTGGTCACCCTTTTCGCCGCCGGTTGTAAGACCGAGGAACGGCTGGTTGACGTCCTGAAGCACATTTTGCTTGGCAGAAAATTCGCTATACTGATAACGTTCGGCGGTACCGCCGGCCATAACCTTGAGGTTGAGGGCGTCCATAAAGCTGTGCTCATATGTTCCGAACACGTTTACAGTCCATAGATTGCTCCGGCTGTTAGTTTCTTTTGCCCATGTGCCGTTTATATTACGCTGAACAGAAGGCTCGCTGATATTGCCGTTCCATGTGTTCCACACAGTAACGGGAAGAGCCGCAGACTGTGCGTTGTAGTTCTGCAAGTCATAAGTAAAGTCAGCATGCAGAGTAAAGCCTTTGAAAGGTTTTATGTCGGTATAAGCTTGAATGCGGGTGTCGGTCGCATCATCATTGAAGAAACCGCCGTTCTTCGCATAGCCTACAGCACTGTTACAGTCGTATGCCACGCCTTCCTTATCGCGCATATAGCCATAGGGGCCAAAGTAGCTACCCCAGCGCCAGCCGTAAGTATAAGGATTGCGCCAATAGTTGGGGCCGTGATAAACCTTGTCGCCAAAAGAGAAACGCACACCGGCCTTCCACCACGAGAAAATCTCAGTGTTGATATTGGCGGAGACATTGTAGCGCTTCATATTGGGAGCATTGAAAGCGATAGTGCCTTCGCGGCTGTCATAGCCGAAAGAAAGACGGTAGGAAGTCTTGCCGCTCGTGCCTTCGAGGCTGACATTATGCTTGCTCGAGGGAGCGGCGCGGAACAGAATGCCTGCCACGTCCCAGTTTGCATAGTAGAGGGCGCCGGAGCCGTCCTCGTTCACATAGTAGTCGCCCACATTGTCCCAGTCCTGGAACTCGCGCATTTCGCCATAACCGCGGGGACCGCTGTTCTGCTTTTCCCATGCCTCGGCATAAGGCATCAGCTTGTCGAAGTACATACCGAAAAGCTCGTTGGCGACACCGGCACGGTTGTTGGCCTGCATAAGAGCGCGGAGCTGCTGCGGCACCGAAGAATATTCAGGCAGCACGGTCGCACTGCTCCATGCGAAGTTGTTAGAATATTTTACTGAAACCTTATCCTTGGTTCCGGCATTCTTGGTGGTGATAAGAATCACGCCGAAAGCCGCGCGGGTACCGTAAATCGAGGCAGAGGCGGCGTCTTTGAGCACGGAGATTTCAGCGATGTCGTCAGGGTTCACAAACGACATATCGTCCACGGGCACACCGTCGACAACGATAAGGGGATTCGAGGTCTGTCCGTTCGACAGAGTACCCAAACCGCGAATCTTGATGGTGGCATTACCGGCAGAGTTGATAGCGCCGGTATTGGTAGTGACGGTAAGGCCGGGTACGGCTCCCTGAAGAGCCTTGGCAACGTCGCCGGTAACACGGTCGTCCATAGTCTTGGCGACGTCGACGGTGGCGACTGCGCCGGTGAGGTTGGCGCGCTTCTGGCTGCCGTAGCCGATGGCGACGAGCTCGT
>ERZ777011.1439-NODE-1439-length-24887-cov-4.365375_pt1 | contig 24887 bp, 39 predicted proteins | sample MGYA00374964_ERZ777011 | MGnify/ENA primary metagenome ERZ777011 (study PRJEB29310, sample SAMD00008975) | mouse gut metagenome | study: EMG produced TPA metagenomics assembly of the Metagenome analysis of fecal microbiota from mouse which was promoted... | reverse complement strand
ATAATATATTATATGGGAAATGCGGTACTTTTTTCAAATTTGAATTTTTTTATTTTCAGCCCTACTCCATTTTCAAAAATCAAATTTTAGAATTTTGATTTTTTGAATTTTCCTATTTTTAGATTTCTATAATTTTAAAAACACTTTATTCTTGCCACTTTTCGTGGTGGGAAAAGGTGGGAAATTTCCAAAATACGTTTTTTATTTTGGTGGTGGTTCAGTTTAATTTTGCGTTTTGTAATGTAATAAGTAAAAATTTAAAATTGTATAAAATCATGAAATTGTTTAGTAGCGATTCGATAAAAGATATATTCAGTAGCATTTTTTGCAGTTTAGAAAACGTTGTAAATATTGAATTTTAAAAATTATTTTTTATAAAATAAATGATATTTTTATTATTTCTAAAAAAATTGGGAGTTATAAAAAGTAAAAGTAAGTTATAATGGGGGTTTTATCTAATTATATCAATTTGTATTAGTTAATTGTTTTTCATAGTGTATCTTGTTTTTGAGTATGTATTTATCTCTAGTAATAATTATTATCATGATTAATTGATTTTTGAATATTTTATGTGTTATATATAAGGTTTTTATTAAGTGGTGTATTTTCAAGCACCTGTTTTTATTGGAGTTGTTTCCAATATTGAAAGTGAAGATAGTCTTTTCCAAACCCAAACTTTTCAAAATATTTAGCAGTTGGTACAGTTGCTGTATTAACTATCAATTGTTGTATTTTCATTTCAGACCCCAGTGTCCCAATATCTCTGTTATCAATTTGAACTAAAGAATCATAGACTTTTAGATATTTATTAGCCACACGATATTCTTTTACTACCCATTTTTGAAATTTCCCAGTTCTACGTTGTTTATATAACCTACTCTGCCACTTTTTCTACTCCACTATTTTAAATTTTCAAATAATTATATAATGAAATCGTCTAGCCTTAGAGCTGTGAAGATTATATCGACATAGTGAATGTTGAATAATGTATAAAAATTGCTTAAAATTGATTCTCGTGTGTTTGAAAATGCAACCAGTTGCACTTTTATATCTATATTCAAATGAATAATATAAAGCTACAAACGAAATCTGTTGTTTATATTTTCTCTTGAAAGAATTTAAAATTGTGTTACATTGTAATTATAATATTATTATAAGGCTATAAATGGCTATATGTAGCTTGTTATAGTAGTGTATTTCTGTACTTTTGCGAATAAACAGTGGAACGGCATATTAGGAGCATAAAAAGAGCAAAAAACAAAACGGTATTTGTACAATTTTGAGATAAGATAAAAACCTTTGAAAGTATTGAAATATCAATAAAAATCGTAATTTGAGGGTTGCTTTTTTTATATTTGTATGATACAATTTTTATAGTTGAAAAATCAAAATACAAACTTCCAAAATATGCAAGTCGGCAAAACTAAAACATATTTTGGAAGCCACTCGAAAAATCTAATAACTATTGAATTATTAGAAATCTCTTTCTATATTGTAACACAACAAACATTCCTTAATCAATAGTTATTAAAAATTTATTTTTGATTTTAAAAATAACTATGGAAGGGGTGTATTTTTATGCAAGAATTACAACCAATTTATTGTAGCCAAAAATCATTTTACGGCAAGGCTAGAGTGATACAAAATGGAAATAGTACAAAATTAATCAGTTATAGAATGATAGTCGCAGAAATAAGAAACGGACAAGCCAAGATTTTCGGTTGGTATTCGGCAACCACTACACGACATATCAAAGAATTTTTGGCACAAATGGGATTTGAAACAGGAACAAAGGCAGAAATGCAAAAATTATATTGTTAATTAATGGCGGGATGTTTTGTCCCACCCATTACAGATAACAGAAAAGGAGAAATAAAAAAATGATAATCTTAAAACAAAAACTACAATTAATAAAAGAGCAAGAATTCAAGTATGACAAAAAAATCACAAGTACAATAGACTTAGTTCGTTTTATTCGTGAAATATTGAAAATACAGAACGAAACGCAAGAGGTTGTTTATTTATTAACATTAGATACTAAAAATCATGTTGTAAGTTTTACAGAAATTGCACGAGGTGGAATTAATTTTTGCAACTTGTCAATGTGCGAAATATTTAAAAGCGTTTTATTGAGTAGTAGCCCAAAGTTTATTTTAGTACATAACCATCCAAGTGGCGACCCTACGCCAAGCAAGAATGATTTACAAGTTACGCAAGAAATTAAACAAAATGCAGAAATGTTACAAGTCCAATTTTTAGACCATTTAGTAATTCGGAGATAAAGAGTATAAATCGTGTATGAATATATAGAAAAGGAGATTTAAAAAATGAATAATAAAAAAATATATGAAAATGTAATTATAATCAAAGGCGAGTTCACGGAAGAACAATACAAAAAATCACTTGCAAAAATAAAAAAAAATGTAGAACCTTTTGGAATAAAAGAACTAGACGAAAAGGGCAAGAAAAAACTTGCGTATTCAGTAGGAAAAAATAATACAGGTTATTTTGTAGTTTTGGAAATAAGAGCAACAGAGCAAGAGATTTTAGAAATAGAAAGATATTACAGAGTAAACAGCGACATTTTAAAGTTTATGTCTGTTAGAAAATACAGAAGATAAAACGGAAAGGAAGAAAAATAGAATGTATTTAGTGATTATTTATATACTATTAATATTTTTTAAGGGTTATTTTGGCAAAAGATAAAATAAAAGGCTACTATATAATTTTACTTGTTATATGGTAGCTAAAAATTAAAATCAAAATGAGTTTATCATAATGTCAATTATGTTTAACTAAACAAATAAAACTTGCAAAAATGCTATATTGAGTTAAACATAATCGCATTAAAAACTAGCAAAAATCAGTTAAACATAATCGCAGGAAAGGAGATAATAAATAATGCAAGAATTTAAAATCTATTTACAGGAACAGCAAAAATCACAAAACACTATTGAAAATTATATTAGAAACATAGAAAGTTTTAAAAAGTGGTACACAGAAACAACAGGCGAACAGCTACAAAAATTATATAGACCAAACGTTTTAGATTATAAAAGCTATTTAAAAAATATCAAGAAAACAAAAAAAGGTCAGCCCTTAAAAGCGGAAACAATAAACGCTAATTTGTCGGCAATTATGAAATACAACAAATTTTTAGTTACAGCAGGAACACAAACAGAAATTGTTTTACATGATAATGATTTTATCAAGATACAAAAACAACATATAAACCCTTGCAAAGTAAACACAGAAAAAATAGAAAACTTTAGACAAAAAATACTAGAGAATGAAAGCAAGCGAGATTATGCAATAGTAACTATAATTGTATATATTGGCTTGCGTATAAGTGAATGCTTAAACATAGGCATGAATGATTATGATTTTAACAGTAAAGAAATTATAATAAGAAACGGCAAGCGGTGGCAAAGTGCGAACGGTTTATATGAATGATAAAGTCATTGAGGCAATAAAGGAATACTTAAAAGAAAGAAAAAGCGACAGTTATTATTTATTTGTTAGTAGACAGTCAAACAAGGTCAGTCGTAGTCGTATAAACCAAATATTCAATAAATATTCGCAAGTTTTAACGCCACACGGTCGGAAGACATTATTGTTTTACAAATATGAATAAAAAAGGCTTTTCATTAATTGAAATCGCAATGATTGGTCGGTCATGCAAGCACAAGAACAACAGAAATTTATACAAACCCAGACGAAGAAGAAATCAAAGACAGAATAAACGCATTATAATTTTAAGGACTAGCTTTTTATAAGTTAGTCCCTTTTATACTCCCCCATAATTTAAGTTTTTTGAATGTAAAATTTTTGATATATCGGTACAGGCACAGTCAGTTTGCTACGCATAAAAAAAGAACCTACAATTATAATGCAGATTCCTATTCTATCTCTTTTAGAAATTCATTCAATAAAGTATCAGTAGTTACATTGAATATCTTTGAAAATACAGCCAATTCATAGTCTGTAATAATTCGATTGCCCATTTCTAGCCTTTGTAATGAGTTCTTAGGAATATCTAAAGCATACAATTGTAGTTTTTTTGATAAGTCTGTTAGAGATAAACCGTTCTTTTCTCTATAATATCTTATAACACTACCAATTACATTAAGTTTATTATTGTATTTTCTACCATTCTTTTTTTCTTCTATTTCCATATTTTTTACTTTCTCCAATTTTTTTCATAAGATGTATTGATTTTATACTAATCTTCCATTATACTGACATCATGGGTGTTGACAGCAAACACAAAAATTATAAAAAGGGGGAATTTTTAAAGATAATGAAAATCTAAAGAGAAATAAACTAAACAAATTTAATAGAAAGGATTGAGAAAATGGAGCAAATGGAACAAATACAAGAAAGCGAACTAAAACAAGCACTTAAAAATCTAAACAATTTCAAAGAGGGTGCTTACATTCATTTTGAACGGTATAATTAGTGCTAGAGTAACATTTCACAAATTTAAAGCAAAATTAGACAACAAAAATTCAAAAATATTGATACAAGATTCTATAAAAAATGATAGAATGTCAATAGACTTGAATTATTTATCTAACATTGAAAAAAGCAAAGATAACAAAAAATTGAAATTATACCTAGAAAATGAAGAAAAAATATTGTTTGAGATTTAAAGGGGGCATTTATAATGGAAGATTTAAAGTTATTGCAACAGAAATTGAAAGAAATGGAAGGTAAAGATTTATCTATTAAGTTCGAGCGGTAGTCTAAGATTATTAATGAATATTGATAATATGCAATCTATTGTAACTAACACAATTTTATTAATTAGCAATTCCAATTTAGTAACAAATCAAGAAATCGAACTTATAACAGACGATATTGTCGGCATTGAATACATTAGAAAAGACATAAAAATTGAAATGAACGGAAATTACAGTATTTATATAGGTACATAATTTTTTTGAAAGTGGGTAATAAAACCTACTTTCAAACGTCCATCGAATTTTGTTCTATTGCTAATAAACAGCCTTCTAATTTATTTTTGTCTTTTTCACTTAATTTGTTATACCTAAAAATCAAATTTTCTATTCTTTCATTTTCAGTAGATAACTTTTCTTTATTTATTTTTGGGTTATCAGTTCGCCCCATTAAATAGTCAATACTACAATTAAAGTAATCCGCTAGTTTTAGTAATATAATTTTAGACGGAAAAGCAAGCCCATTTTCGTATTTTGATATACTTTCTTGCGAAATCTCTAAGTCCATTGCGATTTTTAATTGATTCACTTTTCTTTCTTCCCTTATCTTTCTAAGATTTTCCATGTCTTATATTCCCCCATTTTATTGTGTTTATGAATAATAATTATATTCTATCAGTAATTTTAATTATTTATAGTAATGAAAAGCATTTACTTTTATGAAGATTAGTAATATAATAATATTAGATTTTTGTCGAAAAAAGTAAAAAGGTGGTGTAATTATTGAAAATAAAATGTTCGGAATGTGGCAAAGAATATGACTATAAATTAAAAACATGTTCTAATTGTGGTTATACAAACAGAAAGAAACAAATAATCAATATAATTCTTTATAGCGTAAGTATCATACTATTTGTCATTTCTGTATGTAGGTGTTTAGAATTGTTTTACACAAATAAAATCACAAATGAAATAACAGCAACTTTAAAGGAGTATGATTATGTACAGGAAAGTAAAACTGTTGAAACAATAGTAGACTATTTAAAAACACACAATTTTGAAAACAATTATGGTTCAATAGCCTATGGAAAAGTAGCATATAATTTGGATAATTTAAAAATATGTAGTATAGCATTTTGTATATTGATTATATGGTTTGGAGTATATCTACAGCATAAAAATATTAACTTTGGTAAATCGGTTAAATATATTGCAATAGTTATATTTATAATATTTCAATTACTTCCTTTAGGATTCGCTATATGCGTAAATACAAGAATGAGTAAAAGCAGTTCAGACACAACAAATAATTCTTCAAAATATGAAGTTATGCTAGAAAATAATAGTAAATTAATACCAATGAAAGAATACTAATTGGAGGTTAAGAAAATGGCAATAGTTAAATGTAAAAATTGTGGAAAAGATGTATCAGATAAAGCTAGAGAATGTCCGCATTGTCAAGCAATAGTAAATGATACAAACGAACTAGAAAATGTTTTATATAATTTTAAAGAAAAAAGGAAAAATGAAAATAATGTAAACACTAGAAAAATATATAATAAAGTGGCTACAAAGTTTAATATAGTTGTATATATAATTAGAATTATAGGCTATTTTTCAGGTTTTGTAAGTCTTATAATTCTAGCACAAAATAATAGTTTTTTGTTAGGCTTGGTGGTATGTGTTATTACATGTATAGTAACATGGTTATCTACATTATTTTTTGTAGCAATAGCAGAAGGACTACAATTATTGCAAGATATTAAAGAAAAGTTATAAAGGTGGTGTAAAAATGCAAATACTTATAGCAAGTGTATTATTAGTAATAGCAATTATTACAGTAATATTTTGTATTATTGGTTTAACACATAATAAACAAAATAATTATTCAATAATTAATGATACATTAGAAAAACAGCAGATAAATGCTACTAAAACAATAACAAATGAATTAACACAATGTACAGTTCTAATTGACGAACATAACAAAAAAATAGCAATATGTAATACTAAACCTAGAGAAACAATAGAGATTATAGACTTTTCAAAGATTATAGAATGTCAGCTATTAGAAGATTCTAATATTATTCAAAAGGGTGGTATTGGTCGTGCAGTTGTAGGTGGTGTAATAGCAGGTGGAGTTGGTGCAATAGTTGGAGCGACTACAAGACAAAGCAAAAATATTGTGAATGATTTACAAATTAGAATACTAACAAATGATATAAATAACTCATTTTACATTATTCATATTATAGATACAGAAACAAAAAAGGATTCTCTTATTTTCAAACATTCTATGGAGTTTGCAAATAATGTATATTCTACAATAATTGCAATTATAAAGTTAAATGATAATAGCAATAACATTGGTATTACGACAAATGAAGATTTTGAACAGCAAATTGAAAAGTTATCAAATTTAAAAGAAAAAGGGATTATAACACAAGAAGAATTTGACAAAAGTAAAAAGAAAATTTTAAGTAAATTGTAAAGGTGGTGGAAAAAGTGAAAGAATTTTTAAAAAATCCTAAGAATACAGCTATTTTAGGATTGCTTGGTGGAATATTAATGCTGTGTAGTAATTTATTATATAATTACTATTTTGGACTAGCATTTAAAGGTATATTTTTTTATAGTTTAAAGTTAGGACTAGAAAGTGTTTTTTCTATTGGAATTATTATATATTTTCTAATTGTAATAATGAGATTATATAGCCAAAAAGGAAATATAAAAGTAGCAAAATACATGTTATTAGTAAGTTTAATAGTTCATATAATAACTATTTTTCTATTTAATCAAGATATTATTACAAGTATTATCTTCTTAGCAATAACACTTTATATTTTTAGAATATTATTTAATAAGGATATGCCTATAAATAACATAGCATTTCTTATTGTTTTAAGTGCTTATTCATTATTGAATTGTTTTTCAATAATTCAGCAAAAGGATATGCTAACAGGTTTTAAATATTTACTAATTATGTATTTTAGTTACATATTCATAATACCATATTTCTATAATTATTATGAATTATTAAAGGGGGAAAATTAAAATGATGTATAGTGAAGAATATAAAAGAGCAATGGGAATTGATAGTCAAAATAGAAATAATAATAGTAATTCTAATAATTCAATAAATAATATTGCAAAGATTATAAAAGTAATTGCTATTCTTGAGGCAATATCAGGTCTTATTTTAGGATTAATGCTAATAAAAGAAATAGAAACTATGTCTATCATTATTATTGTTGTTGGTTTTATATCAGCAGTATTCATTTATGCATTGGGAGAGATTATACAATTACTTGAAGATATAAAAAATAAATAAATGGAGTGGTAAGTATGAAAAAGAAAAAAAGAATCTTTATAATCATTGCAGTAATATTGTTGATAATAATATTAACAGTAGTAGGGAAAGTTATATATGATAAATATGAGGAACAGCAGAAAAAAATTGCAATAGAGAGTAAAGAATATTTGAATAACTTAAAAAGTTTGTGTGCGTACTTAGAAATAAACGAAAAGAATTGTTATGATTGCAATTCTACAATGTCTAATCTAATGACAACATATACTAGCAAAACAGCTATGATAAATTCATTATATAAAAAGCTAGGGCATGGTACAGTTGATAGTGGAGCACTTAGAAAAGATTTTTTTAATATACTAAAAGAAAATAACACAATAATAGAAGAAAAGTTAAAAAAAATAGAACAACCACTAACAGTCGAACTAGAAGAAAGCTATAAAAAGTTAAAAGATAGTTATAATAGTTATTACAAGAGTTATGAACTAGCACTAAATCCAGTAGAAAATTATATTACCTATACAAATGATATAACAAAATACCATGAGAATTTTGAAGAAAATTATAAACAACTAAAGGAAACTATTGTAGACTTTAACATAGAAGAAGAATTGAAACAAGCTAAATCATATATCAATAATAGAGATGGATTTTTACCTTCTATTACTACATCAATGAGTTATTTAAAAACATATATTAAATTGCAAAATTAAAGTGGGGATTCCCACTTTTTATTTTTTCTTTTAAATTTTCCTATAATCATATTGTAACACATTTATTCAAACATTCTAATAGATTTTAAGGCACGACGTCAGTCTGTAAGCAATTTTTATGTCGGAGGACATGAAATTATACCTCTCATAAAATATCTTCTCTTAAAATCGATTTTAAAAAGACGTAAAACCCTCTTATATCAAGCGTTTTGGGGTACTCCATTTTTATAACAGTTAAATAAAAAAATAGGTGTATATTCTTAGAATTTAAAGAATAAATGAAACATAACCGTTTCTATAAAAAACAGAATAAAATCAGGATTTTATGCGTTAGTAAAGTCAATAGTAGTGCTAGTTTACAAGAACGATTTTTTGAAAATTTTATATATAATGATATTTTGAATAAAAAAATTAAATAATCTTTTAACAATTTTGAACTTTTGTGATAAAATATGATTATAGAAATTCAGTGATACCAACGGTTTGACATTACAATTTTTGAATGTTTTAATTTTGATTTTTGAATGTTTTTTGAATGTATTTTTACTTAAAATTTTAAATAATGATAGATATTGAAAAATACAAGAAAATAAAAAATGCCTATTTATCAATACTTTTGAATACTTGCAAATATTCATAGATATTAATAAATAGGCTTCTTTTGGTGCAGATGTCAAAAATGTACCCCTTTTCAAAGCCTCTATTTCTGCGAAAAAATCGACTTGTATGTTTAGTGGGACTAAAATTTGGGACTAAAATGTTTAAAAAATGAGTAAAAAAGGCTTAATCAATACCCTTACAGCAGTTGTATGAGAGATTATAAAATCTGCTTAATTTTACTGCTTATGGTGGGAGATATATGTTTTTATGATAAGAGTAGAAGTAGATTACATGAGAATAATCTACTTCTTTGAGGTATGGTCTATGGAATTACTGTTTCTTAATCAAATATATCATGATTAAAAAGGGTCGCTGGGTACAAATATTCCCATGCCACTTGATACAGGTGTCTGCTCATTGATTTCCATTAGTTTATTGTTGTCTAGTTGGTCTGTATAGTCAATTAGCTTGTTTATAGACTTTCGTTTTAATGGTGTAGTGTCTAATACTTTACTTTTACCTAAGCCGTTCGGAAACAGCGAAGGTATCATTTGACTTATGTTGGTATTTACTTATATGTAGGCTTATCTGATTTTTGTAGTTATAGTGTAAAGCGAATTCTAGGTAGTTTGTACTATCTAATTCAATATGATTTATTAGTCTTTTCTCGCCATGCAAAAGGACATATTGAGTATCTAATCTCCAGCCGTTGCTACAAGCATTGTTAATTTGCTGTATCTGTTTTGTTAGTATCTTTGCCATTGGTATTACTCCTTTCTATATTTTAATTCTTGTATAATCCTTTTGGGAAAACTTTTCTAGTGCTTGAATGAGGATAGATTTCGCTATTTTAAGAAAATAAATAATAAGTATGTACTTATTTATGGCTTAGAAAACGGAAAATAAGAGCAATAAATTTGAATTATTGCTCCCATTCGTTATACTATCGGTTAAATACTAATAGTTTTAGGTTATTTTCCTTTATCTGCTCTTGTGGTTGTGGTTCGCTTGGTTCGTATTCAGAATATTCATATATTATTTTTAATATTCCTTGTGCTGTTAATAGGTAGTTGAAGATATACTGATTATCATTATTACTACTACTTTTATACTTACTTAAATTAGTAGTTTGTAATTTGAAGGTTTCAAACTTATCCATTATCTCATATATCAAGTCTAATTTTGTTCTGGTATCTAGTGTTTCTATATATAGCTTGCTTGTTTTATATCCAGTTTCTTCATTTCTTGATAAATTCAATATAGCTTGTCTTACTTTTTCTTGTATTCTTGGAATATTTACATATTTTAATAACTTCTTTTTGGTATCTTGTATTTCTTTTTCCTCTAGGTTATATAAATTAAGATTCATAATATTGTGTAATGCTGTTTCAATATCTGTATTATCTTGACAGTCGTTTATACTTTCAGCTATTGTTTCAATAGCAATGTCTTTCATTTCTTCCGTTTCGTCAACATACGCGTTCATAGTTACCTCATAAGAAGAATGCCCGTAGGTGTCCTTGAACTCCGTTTTACTGGTGCGCCATTAGCAATGGCTAGGGTAGCTCCGTAGATGTCTCAAAATATAAGTAAATCCGTTCACTTGTATTTAACTCACAATAAGTCCCATTTGCTTTTTTCTTTTTAACAGTAGTTTCTCTTATTCCAGCATTTTTGCATATCTTCTTAAAGTGAGTATTCAAAGTAGAAACAGTAATCATTTTGCCGTTAGGTTGTGTAAATATTAGGTCATCTGGTTCTTTCATTCTAGGTTCTACTATTCTTCTTAATTCTGGGATAAGTTTTAAATATCTATCTCCGACTTTTTGTCTTAGTAGATCCAATTATTGGTTTATTGTTTTCGTCCCTGCTTTGGTTATCTTCAATATGTATAGTTTCTTCTTCTAAATTTATATGCTTAGTAGCGAGAGCAGTAGCTTCTCCGGGACGGGTCGAACTATATGCTAGGAAATAGAATACGTCTGTATATTCGTCATAGCCTTTATCCAATTCCCTAAAAAAATCTGTACTTTCTTTTTTATCGAAAACTTTTATATCCTTCTTATTTTTATTGCTAACTGGTTTTTCTACACCTTTTTCAGTCTTAAATGGGTTGTCCTCTGTGCTTATTTTTTTATCTTGTACAGCTTGCGTAAAGACCTCTCTAATCAAGGTAAAGGCTTTATCCAGTGTACTCTGGGCGTACTTGTATTCTCCGTTAGGTTTCTTTAAATCTTCTAACCTTGTAAATCCGTCTTCTATTTGTTCTATTGTAACTCTTGAAATAGGTTTATTACAGATGTCGCCCATGTATTTTAATATCATATTTCTTGTATCTAATTTGCGATTAAAACTATTAGCTTTCATTTTTCTTTTTTTCTTCTTCTTTTGTTTTTCGAGCATATAGTCCATTATTTCGGTTATAGTATCTCGACTTTTCTTGACATATTTTCCTTTATTTAAAGCTACTTTGATTTCTTGGAACTTGGCAATTACACCTTGTTCAGTTTTATCATATACAGCTTGTGGGGTTCCTTCATTGTCTGTATATTGAATTCGCCACCTTTTCCTTGTTTTGTCATAGTATGGTTTACTTCCGTTCGCCGTTCTTTCTTCTTGCTCCTCTTTTTTTAACTTCCTTTCCTTCCATATTTTAACCTCTTTCCTCTATATTCTTCGAGGGCTGTGTTTTGTGTGTTGCTTGAATTTTTACATAAACTTGGGTTCCTTTTCTAGTGCAAATGTTATTTGTTTTGGTATTCCATTTTGAGATTTCTTATTTTTGCATAGGTTAATATGAAATACCCCTCTAATAGAAATATAAAGTGAGATTTGTAATTTTTTAGTTTTAGAGGTTAAAAGCCGTGTGAAATGGTTTTGTTATTTGCTCATAAGTATTGGTAATAGAGGGATAGAATGAATTTAAACTTTTTTAGATTTCTGTATAGAATTTGTGATTTATTCAGAAAACTGTCGACCAAGTGGTCAGTTGTAATTTCTCAAGTTATATTTCTATTGGGTTTAGTTTTCTAATTTGTGGCTACCCTTAATTATGACCATTGGTCATGTTATATTTATATGAAGGGAGGTTTTTGTACTTCACAAAAGAAATTTGCTGAAATTTAATTTTTTTGAAATTCTCAAGTTATATTTATATAGAGGAGGAATTTTAAATTTCACAAATGAGGTTTTATTGCTTACCCTTAAAAAATGAAAAAGCAATAGTATATTTATAGTAGGAAAGTAGATCTAGTTACTTTTTCTAAAACAGATTTGGAGGTGGTCGCCTATGCGTGTTTATGGGTAATACATAAGTTGTAGCACTTATTCACACCAGTATATGAAGTATTATATGTAGCAATTAGTCTGTAATTTTTATATAGAAAGGATAATTTAATCATGGTAAAAGAAGTAGCGAACCATATTATTACAGATGATGAACTAGAAAGTCTATCTTATCAGCGAGTAGCAGAACTGCTAGACATTAGTTATTCAGAAGTTAGGAAGTTAGTTTATACAGGTCAATTAAAATCATTTCCAGCTACTCCTAGAAGACCTAGAATACGCAAAAAAATACTTCTTCAATATATTGAAGAACGTGAGAAGGAGGATATTTAAAATGTCAAAATTGAATTCAAAGGTTGCTGATACAGCACCAGTTAGACCAGTTGCAGGAACTGAAACACTTGAACCAGTCAGTCCTGTTGCACAGAAAATTGATACAGAAGAAGTTACAGTAGATCTTGTACCTTATCCAGTAGACGATATATTAGATTATGAAGTAAGAATAGCAAAATTCTATGTTCGTAACGATATTCGAGATATAAGAATTAGAAATGATTATTTTAGCATTGCTAAAATATTACAACTATTTTCAGAGGGATACATTATTATACCAAGTAACAGCACAGAAGAACTAGAACCATTCTTTCAACAGGTCATTTTAATAGAGTTCTATTATGGGAATACCCCTGATTTCAAGCAGGAATTGAAAAATAAGAATATATTTCCAACATTTATTATAGAACATGAAGAAAGAGGTTGTATTGGATATGACTATACAGCAATATTAGGTTATTGCTTAAGTAAAACAATAGAAAATGAAACAATAATGGAAGAAATTTATAGTCATTTATATAAAATATTATTTAATTGCCAAAATGCTGAAACTGCAATCGACTTTTATAATGCCTATGATTATGGAAAAATAACAAATGTTACTATTAGTAATAACATTTATGTTCCAGTAGAAGGAGGTATTGCTCATGTCTAATCAAAATAACTATGAGGATAAAATTAGACAAACAGCAGAGGTATTGGGGCTTGGTAGCCCCAGTCCTTCTGGGGATAGCTTGCAGATGTGCTGTCCCTTCCATGAAGAAAGCCACCCTTCTTATGGTATAAATAAATATACTGGTGCATATAACTGTCTTGCTTGCTCCTCTAAAGGTCATTTCAGTAGATTAGCAGAAGATTTGAGAGGGCATATATTGGCTGAACCTATGGAGGATATTGATAATTTTAGAATAATTACTAAAATTGATACTCGTACTGGATATGAAGAAAAACCTTCTAAAAAGGATATGGCTAAGGTTAGGTATGCTTTGAGATATGCTAATACAGGCAGAGTTAAGATAGCAGATTTAATTACCTTTATATTACGAGGGCATACAATTTGTCCCTCTGGAGCGAATGATATTAAGGAATGGGAACAGCAACAATGCCTTATGCTTGATTTTGATAATAAACACAGTAACTTTAGCATGGAAGAAGTATTAGATTATGCTAGCACTATAAATAAGACACCTACATTTGCATATTATACTTTTAACCATACAGCAAGCAAACCAAAATTTAGACTTGTGTATTGTTTCAAAGCCCCTATTACTGTTCAAAAACAAATGCAAGCTATTGTTGATAAGATGTTGAAGTTATTTAAAGATTTTGAACCAGATACAGCTTGCCGTGATTTGAGCCGTTTCTTTCTAGGTACGAATAAGGTAGAGTATGATGTGTTTACAAGTAACTTTATTTACTCTTGTACTAGATTTAGCATGGAACAGCTTGACGAAGTAGAGAGTATTATTGGGGCAGATGTTACAGGTTCTAATGATACAGGGTCTAGTGATACAAGTAAATATTTTATTAAAGGTAAGTTGCAGCATGATTTATTGGCTAAAGATTTGATACAGGAATATAACATTATTAGGCTTAATAATCTCCCTTATTTTTACGATAAGAGCGAAGGTATATATGTAGAAGGGCTTAATAGTGGTGCTATTGAAGATATACTCGTACAGAATTACGGCTCGTTAAATATTAACCAACGACAAGAAGTTATTGAGAGTATTAAACATTCACTTGGTAAAAACATGGAACATTGCAATTATCATTATATAGGTTTTCAAAATGGTGTTCTATATCTTGACACTATGGAACTTATGCCTTTTAGTCCAGATATTATAATTACCAGTAAATTGACTGTAAACTATGTGAACCACTTATTTGATAGCAATGAGGTAGTGGATAACTTCTTCAATGAGATTTCACTATATAACCCAGAAATAATTGTGTTACTTTTTAGAATAATTGGGGTATGTGGTTGTGCTACTAATAAATTTCATAAAACCTTCGTGTTTTATGGTAATGGTGGAAATGGTAAAGGCAAGTTCTTTGACATTGTTAAGGCTCTTACTGGAACTGATTTATATAACTGTGTTAGCTTGAAACAATTAACTAATGATAAATTTGCACCAGCTGAATTACTTGGGAAAACTGTTAATATTTGTGCTGACGATAAAATTACTAGCACCAAAATTGATACAGAAGTTATTAAGTCTTGCCTTAGTGAAGATCCAATAAATGCACAGGTTAAGTATGGACAACCTTTTATATTTAGTCCAGTAGCAACATTTTTAGTAGGTACTAACTATATGCTTGAATTAGAGGACACCTCAAATGCTATTGATAGAAGGTTTGTAATTATTCCTATGAATGCTGAATTTCATGAGGAAGATGATAATTTTGACGTTAATATGACTGAAAAACTTACCACTCCTGAAAATCTGGAATATATTGCATATAAAGCCATGTTATACTTTTCACAGGTTATGCGATTAGGGCAATTTCCTTTACCAGAGGTTGTAAAAAGAGAAACTAACAGACAACTGCTTGAAAATAATTCTGTTAAGCAATTTGTTTTAGACTGTCCTTTTAGAAGGGCTAAACCTCATGAACTTTGGGAAAAAGACTATACTAAATACTGTGAGGACAATGGACTAGACCCAGAGCCTGAAAAAAAGTTTGGTACAATTATTAAAAATACTAAGTTTAAATTAGCTAATGGTAAAGAGATTAAATACGTCAAACGTAAACTTATTGACCCAGAAGATGGAAAGCAAAAACCTTATTATGTTACAACTGATTACAAGGTGGAAGAAGACCGTAACCCAATGATTTCTCGCTATGGTAATGATGTATTTAATGATTTAATTACAGCTATTGAAACAGGTAGTATATCTCAAGATGATTTGCAGACTTTAAATGAACGTATAAATAATGCTATGTCAGTTAATATTGATGTATCGGACTTTGAGATAGAAGATCCTAAGGGGTAGAGTGTAATATTAAGAAGTAGTAAACATGGTGCTATTCTCCATAGTTTACTACTTCTTTGAGTTTTATTGTTATATATTTACTTATTGTTTTATATATAATATTATTTATAAAAAAAGGTTAAAAATACCTATGCTACCTGTGCTACTTATGATACATTTAAAAATTTAGTCAATTTTGGCACTTTTCTATCTAACAAAATAAATAAAATGTACTTGGGTAGTTATGTGCCAAAAAACTTAAAATAAGAGCAATAACATAGTAAATCACAAGCTATCTATACTCTAGCTTGTGATTATACATTTTTAATCTTTAAATTTAGATTCAACAGAATTATTGTTTTTATAGTATTCATATATGTAGACTAATATATATACTTCTTGCATTGTGCCTTCTAGTTGTATATTAGTTAAGCCTATTCTTTCACATACTGTTGATAGTTTTCTATTCTTTAGGTCAGAGAATAGCTTATCTGCTAAAGTTATTGTATCTATGACTTCATTCTCTAGCTTTATTCCTAAGTTATTACAGTTATATTGAAGAAAGTCCATAATGAATTTTGCATTGTGGCATATTATAGTATCATTTCCTATAAATTTCATGGCTCTAGGTAGAACTGTACTTATATCTTCTGCATATTGTAATACCTCATTTGATATATTGGTTATTTTTTGAACATTGACAATTAACTGTTTGCTAGGTTTGATTAGGGTAGAGAAGGTGTCTACTATTTTACTGTTTCTTACTTTTACTATTGATATTTCTATAATTTCGCTCTCTGTTTCAAATAGTCCAGATGTTTGTATGTCTAGTGTGCAATAATTTGCATTGTTTAGTTCTTCATTCATTTTATTACTCCTCACTTGTTATAGTTTCATTCTTTAGTATGCAGCATAGGTGGTCATATTGCTTGTTACATTTTTCACTTCTTACTATTGCTATTAAATCTTGTCCTATGTTCTTGTCAATTTCTTCTTTGTACTGTTTTCGTTGGCTTTCATAATACATATATCTATACTTAGTATGACTTATGCCGTCTTTGAAGTTCTCCCAACTGTTAGTATCTCTATTCCAAAATTGCTCTGCTCTGAAGTTAAGATATAACCAACTTGCGTCTGGTGGTAATTCTTGGTCTTCTACAATTTCGGTGCTTTCTAGTATTCCTCTTATTCCTGCATATTCTTTTATAGTAACATATATATTGCCTGCTAGTATTCCCTCTATAACTTCTTTATCGGTTATAATGCTTTCTATTGCTAAAACTAAATCCTCTATCATTCCATATTTTATGAATAGCTTTTGCACCTTAGGTTGTGCCAGTTCGTAGTCCTCTCCATAAGCTACATATCGGTCGAATACGTCATCATAGGTGTAATCTTCCATTTTCTTGTTCTTTAGTCTTTCTTCGACTTGTTCAAAGGTTATTGTTTCTTCTTCCTTCATATTTCCTTATTCACTCCTTCACTTGTTTTGCCTTCTCTAAACATTTCTATATATTGGTCTATTTCTTCTGTAGTTAATGACCTTGTTTCTGCTGTTATAATTAAGTCGCCATAGGTTTTATGTCCTGCTATATCTCTATTTCTTGCTAGTTCTATTAGTGTTGTATTATACTGGAATAACATTTCCTTTTCTGTTATATCTATGGCTAGGTTAGTGTCTATGAAATAACAGCATATTTCGTCATTTAGGTATATACCGTCAAATTCACTACCATTTATAAGTCCATAGGGTTTTATATCTATATAATGTGTGTGATTAGGGGTTACTATTATTTCGTCTAGCATTGGTGGGCTATTGGGTGGTACTCTTACTACTCTTACTTTCTCTTTGCTCATTTCTTTGCTCCTTTACTTAGTATATTACTTCTTAATTTTATAATCTATATCATTATAGAACTTGGCAAAACTTAGTGGCTCTTTATAATCATCCTTCAACATATAAATTAGAATTATATTATCCATATATGGCTTTATATCTTTTTCAGTAAATGAAGTCCAATATATTTTAGTAAATTGTCTTTTATTAGTTTCTTTTTCTATAAAATCAAAATATAGATGTTGTTCATTTAGATTTCCTCCGTGGGTGGTATATTCTTAAATTTTCAATTCTTCCTCGTATAGCTGCAACATTTCCTAGTGTATTACTCTTGAAAAAATCACTTGCAAATATTCCTTTAACAACTTTTTTATCTATGAATAAGTTGGAAAACATAAGCGACTGTATTCCTCCTTTGTGAACTATTGCTCTTTGAAATATTACATTGTTAAAGTCTAATTTCTTTAAACATAGTAAGTATATATCATATACATTTTTAGAAGTTCTGTTACATAGTCTAGTAACTTTATATTGAGAGTTAATTGTTATTTTCTTTTTGCTACTCATAATCTTATAATCTCCTTTCTGTGATATTTATTTCTATTCTATAAAGTATTAAGACATTTTGTTGCTCCATTACTTAATTTATGTGATAATTTATATCGTCATAGAATTTGACTAAAGTTAAAAGATGTGAATTAGTATTTTCGTCTTTTACTATTGCTATAATGTTATCTTTATATGGTTTGATTTTGTTTTGAAATTCAATCATATCTTCTAAGTTTACATATAGATTTGTAAAGTTATATACTTTTGACTTGTCTTTGCTAGTAAATTCAATTAGTATATTATAAAGCATACAGTTTTCTTCGATTTCTTCTTCCTGTATTGTTGTATTTGTTACTGTTCCTTGAATAACTGTAAATTCTTTATCTTTCAGCTGTTTACTTGCTAATAGGTCTATTATTATTTGCTTATTGGTTAGAAAATCGATATAAAATAATGCTTCCCTTATGTACCCATATTTTATTAGTGCTTTTGTTACTTTAGGTTTTCTACATTTAGTTTCATCCCCCCAAACTACATATTTTAAATAAATATCTTCTTTTGTCATATCTTCTATATTTATATTGTCCAACTCTTTGTCTGCCTGTTTTAGTCTTTTTAAGTCCTCCAATGTTGCTAATTCTATGTTGTCTATTATTTTTAATATTTCCTTATCCATAATCTTATAATATCCTTTCGTATTTGTAATAGTATATCATGTTTCAATTTTAATTTCATGTGCTGAGGCTTACCGGAACTAAAGTTCGTATGTTTCGCCGTCTTCTAATATTACAGCATTCTTGGTATATTGCTTAATGCCTTCCTTATTTTCGGTATGAATAGGTATAACTGTTTTTGGGTTAGTTATACTTATTATTTTTTGTATTGTTAAATAGTCTGCATGACCTGAAACATGAAGGCTTGAAAGCACAGGAATATTAAGTTTTTTCATTTCTTCTAAAAATCTCATTGTAAGTTCGTCTTGTGTTTTATAGCCTTCCCACATTGAATAAACTACACAAGCATTATCTAAGACATTGCTTTTTTCTTTTAGTTTTTTAATATCTCTCCACATACTTACACGGCAATTCATTATGAATTTACCATGTAATATTCTGCCGTGTTAGTTTCATTCGTCCACGGTAGGGGTCTATATATTGTTTATACTCTGGTTTATCCTTTAGCCTATATAGATAGGAGGGGAGATATACATATACTTTATTACTATTTATAGCATTTGGAATTTTCTGTGTTACACCACTTAGCACAAGTTCAAGTAGTAGATCATGTACTATTGCTTTGCCGTGTCCTCATTGCTACTTTAGTCATTACTGTAATTCTGTCAATATTAGTAGTAGAGCATAACAAGAATACTTGAGAATATTGCTTTGTTTTCTCTGCCATTTCCACGGCAAGCTGTTCTTCTGTCTGGCTTTTGATTTGCTTCCTTGATAGTGTAGTGCCTTCTAAAATCAATAAATCCACTTGTCCGTATCCTTTTTAGTGTTTTAGGCAATATTTTACCTTTTATTCCATGACCGTCTTATATCTCCACTATGAAGTATCTTTTTTCCGTTCCACTTCTACTAAAAAACACATTGCGTTGTAACTGCTGTGGTCTACTACATAAGGGGTTATCTTCATGTCTTTTATTCTAAAGGGTTTACCGTCTTGAATATCTATTGTTCTTCTTACTATTTGTTTGTCCTTCATAAAAGTAAATACATTTTCTATAATCTTTCTACTGGTATCTGCAAAATAAACAGGGATAGACGGTAAGATTTCGTCTATCCTTGAATAATGGTCGCCGGTGCGAATGACTTATCAGTACTCCGTCATAGGTGGGCTTTCCTGTTGTTAGTCCTTCAATTTGTTCCATTCTTTTTATATCGTCTAGGTCATCTCCGAAAATCAATTAAAATTTTTCCGTGAGGGCTTTTAATTTCTGTGAAACAGCCACCGTATTTGATTTGTTCCGTTTGAGGATAGTTACTTGTACCATTTGCTACACCTACTCATTTACGGTTGTTTTAATGCTTGTTAATTTAGTATTATCTTTATTTAATTGATATTCTAAGTAATGGTATTGTAAAGTTTCTGCCCCTATATTTACTTCGTATGGCTCGAAGGCTTGAACTTTTGAGTTTTTATTTCCTGCTATAACTACCTTAATTGTATGTGCTACTGGGTTTCTACCATGGAACCCAAAAATCTTATACCATTTGTCGCCTAAAGTTTCAGCTTTCAATATCTCTAATAGGAATACTGCATAATCTGTCGCCCTCTGTATAGCTGTATCTTGTGTGTCTTCTTCATTCATTATCTCCAAAATGGTTATTTTACGGACTTTCGTTCTTAGTAAGTCTACATAGGCTGTTTTTCCTTTATTTATACATATTGGTAGGGGTAGATATAAACCTTCATGTCTTATTGGTTGGCAGCCTAGTAGTAGTTTTCCTACTGAACTTTTTTTACTAAAATCTTGTAGTAGTAGCCCTTCGGTAAAGGCTTTTTCATTGCCCTTGTTTTTTATGTTTGCCCCTCTAAAGTATTGTAAGAATTCATTTGTAGCTTTACTGTAAAATTCCTCGTTTTTTAATTGTAGAGTACACTCAAAGTTATCCTTGTTACTCTTGTTGTATTGTTCGGTAGAGATGTGAACTCCGTCTTTTGTTAATTCTACTGTTGCTATATCTGCTCCATAATATTTTACTGTAATCTTGAATAGAGTAGGTGGGGCAATTAGTACCTCTGTTATATGGAATTGTAAGTGTTCTAGGTCTTTAATGGTTTTGTAGAATTCTTTTAGTATCTCCCTGTTTTCTAGTAGTACATTTGCTTGTTTGTCATAAGTTTCTTGCCATTCCTTATTATCGGATATGGTCTTTTGTGTTTGCTCGATTTGTTTTTTTAATACATTTTCTTGCATATATAAAACCTCCTTTACTGTATTTTAATAGTATAGGAGGTTTATTTTCTAGTGCTTATTTAATTATCAATTTTATAGTTGCTAAAGTAAAAGAAATAATCTTCAATAGTTCCTTCCCCTAAAACATTGTTTTTATCTATTGTTTTAAATGAAAACTCATTTTCTTCGCATTCTTCTACTAGACCAGAACTATATAATATAGTTTCAATTTCTAAATTATAATGATGTATCCTAAAATCGTAGAACTGATTTAATCTCTGGTCAACTTTTTCTTTTTGTAGTTTCTTATATTCTTTTTCTATTACCGTTGTTTTATCTAAAATAGATTTCTCTTGTTTCTCTTTTTGATTATCAGTAGTACCTTTTAAATATTTATTTATACTATTCGCTAGAGTTCCTATATTACTATTCTTTATGTTTAAACAATACAGAGTTCTACAAACACTAATAAAGTATAAAGCAAATGTTGATATTTTAAAGAAGTTTATATCGTTAATCTGCATTAGAATTAGAAATACTACTAATATAGTTAAAAAACTTGTTATTATTACACTAGTTATAAGTTTTTGATTTTCTTTTTGTACTTCATTATACCAAAAAATCATATCATAATTATCCTCAAAAATTTCAAAATCAGCCACTTTTAATTTCTTAAAAGAACTCCTATTATTTATAAAATCTTGTAACTTTTTATATTCTTTAGTGTTATTATATTTTTCACTAGGAGAAGGTAAAACTTCTGTAAAATGACGTTTTATTGCTAGCCAAGGTCGTGTTTTAAAAGAACCGTCTTCTATATGTTTTATTGTTACTGGTAATAATCTCTTGTATTCTTCTTTTTCTTGGTCAGATATATCTAAGTTAAGTATTGTTTTTTCTACTTTTTCTCTATCTTTATCAGTTATTTCATACTTAAATAAATTTTCTCTAAATTTCGTAAATATGTCATAAGGTATAGATATTTTGTCAAATAACCTTAACATTCTTTCATTCTCTTGTTGTTCTTCTGCATCTAATCGTCTTTGCATTTCCAGTTGTTTTGCTTGTTTTAATTCTTTTTCCTTTTGTTCTACCTGTTTTTGTAATAACTCTGTTTGCTTTAAACTATTTTCTACAACTCTGTCTGCCGTTGTCTTATCTAGCCAACTATCATATCTTTTCCCATCTAAACCTAAATAACCTTTAAAATTATCACTCATAATATTCGCCTACTTTCTTTTTATTTTAATTATACCATTGCTACTTTAATTATTCAAGTATTGATTATACCTTTTAAAGAATTACTTTCTTAACTTCAAGTATTATTGTTGGTACAATGCTTTAGAGGTGTTTATTTATGGAAACAGAGAGAACGGAAGTATTAAGTATTATCGGTCAGAATATTAAGTCTGCTAGATTATTGAAGGGTTTGACCCAAGAAGTATTAAGCGAAAAGATTAGTAAGTCAACTAATTTTGTTTCACTTATAGAACGTGGTTCCTGTGGGTGTTCACTTACAACTTTAGTAGATATATGTAATGTGCTAGAGGTAGATGTATCAATTATTTTTAATGGGCTTATTACTACTGCTAATACTGATATAAATACTGTTGCAAAGTCTTTATCTATGCTAAAAGGGGATGATAGGGCTATTGTTGATAATTTAATTACTTATATTGTTAATAGCAAAAATTAAGGAATACCTATATAGATATTCCTTAATTTTTGTTTATTCTTGTTGTTTACTAAGTATTTCTACCATTGTTTTTGCCCCTCGTTTATAGCCTGTGATAAAGTATTCTTCATTTTCTATTGAACTCATATCTTTCATTTTTTGTAGTAGTTCTATTAGATCTTGTCGTTGTTGTTCTGTAATTTCTTTATCAAATTTTTCTCTGTCTATGTTGAATTGGTGCAATATTTGCATATATTCAGGGCTTACTGTTTTACTTTGTTGTACCTTATGGTATATTTCCATTATATCGCTATCATTCTCCATATACTGCTCCTTTCTAAGCTGTTCTGCTTATTCCGTCCATTTGCTCCTACTATTTGAATACACCCAAATTCAGATGTAGTATCGTCATCTAGGTTTTTACAATAGGCACAAAAGATACCTTCTTTTAGTTCTCTTTTGTCAGTTTCCCATTCTTCTGTATGTGAGCTAACATATAATAGGCTTAGTGTTAGCCCGAATTCCATAGGCACTAATATTGCATGATATACTAAGGCTTGGTGCTTTTCTTCAAATTCTTTTACAGCTTTGACATATCTTTCTTCGTTGCTTAACCAGTATAATATGCCTTGCATATTTTTGTTCATGTATTCAGAATAATAAACTGTATTTTCCTTCTCAAATTCAGTAACTACATTATACATTAGGTTATATTGGTTATGCAATATGTTAAGTCTTTCTAGTGCTTCCTTCTTTTGTAATTGTTTTAGGTCTTCTGCCATAATTGTTATTCCTCCTTCCTTGTTATATATAAGGTTTCCCTCGTTTTTTTGTATAATAAAATTTCATGTTTTCTTCAAGTTCTAAGCTACTAATCTTATATTAAGTTCTAAGCTTGGCTTAGTTTTAGAAAATAAATAATAAGCCTGTACTTATTTATGGCTTAGAAAACGGAAAATAAGAGCAATAAATTAGGTTTTTAATTCATACAACCTTAATTTACTGCTCCTTTTGTAAAATATTATTTACATTGTTATATATTTCATATTAGATGTGAAGTAGTAGACTACTTCGCCATTCTGCCACTTGTCTGTTATAGAGTGGACTATTTTAATTTTAATATTCTTCAATATGTATGGTCTGCTCTCAATTAGTTCTTTTGCTGTAATTGCCACAGTATTCCAGTTGCTATTTTCTGCTATGCTATTTATATATGCTTTGAATTTCTGCTTTAATATCTTATTTAGCTTAGTTTTTAGTTCTTTTTGCTCTGGGCTATTATTCTTTAGGGTTTCATATCTTGCTATATCTTTCTTGAATTCTATGTGTTCGTCTATTGTGTTAAAGAATATTGCTAAGAAGGGTCCATATTCCTCTAGGTATTGTTCTATTACTTGTGTATAGTCATTATCCTTTAGGGTATATTCAATTATCATAATTTGCACCTGCCTTTCTTTTTTTAGGATAATTCCATTAGTGGTACTGGTGCAAGTTCTGGCTAAGGTTTATAATTATTTGATTTGGGACTAAATTTTAGTGGGTATAGAACTTGTGTACCTACAGCTTTAATAACTCTGTTAAAATAAGTGGGACTAAAATGTGGAACTAGAATACAATAATACTGTGTAACACTCCATGACATATATTTGATTATAAGCAAAAAAAATTACTCCCATAGGAGAGAGTATTTGGGGTATTCAGTACTATTGTGTGATACTCAGTAGCATTTGTTTAAGGATATAAAAAATCCATATTTTACCCCCGTAAAATATGGAAAATTGGTGCAGATGATCGGAATCGAACCGATACGGTGTTTAACCACCGCAGGATTTTAAGTCCTGTGCGTCTGCCAGTTTCGCCACATCTGCATATCATAACCTTTAGTTTTTAAGTGTATTCTTAACTGACAACGTTTATTATACTATTTTTATAATATCTTGTCAATCCCTTTTTTATTAAATTTTATACTTGTATGATTCATTTATGATAATGTCTTAAGTAATCCGATGAGAAAATGTCCCAA
>ERZ777011.1438-NODE-1438-length-24891-cov-4.469842_pt1 | contig 24891 bp, 20 predicted proteins | sample MGYA00374964_ERZ777011 | MGnify/ENA primary metagenome ERZ777011 (study PRJEB29310, sample SAMD00008975) | mouse gut metagenome | study: EMG produced TPA metagenomics assembly of the Metagenome analysis of fecal microbiota from mouse which was promoted... | reverse complement strand
ATCATGGATGAATGGATAACCGGCCAATGGGAAAACAAGAGTACCGTATTCCCATACAAGCAAACGCAGAGCAAATATGCGGCTTTGCGAAAAACGAACCTGACGCCGGGATACCTGATTCGTTACGCGGACGATTTTGTCATCGTAACAGACACCCGCGCCCATGCCGAATGTTGGAAAGCAAGATTGGAAAAATTTCTGCACAGCAAAATAAAGCTGACACTATCCAAAGAGAAAACGCTGATTACTGATGTCCGAAAAAAGTATATCAAATTCCTTGGCTACAAGCTGAAACTTGTCCCGGGAAAAGGCCGAAGCGGGTATGTCACAAGGACGATACCGGATGATGACAGGTTAAAACGGAAAGTCTATGAAATCGCGGCAAACATTAAGAAAATCCCCCGAAACTACAGCAAGGAAAAATTGATTTCGGAAATTAACCGTATCAACAGCAAAATTCGGGGACTGATTCAATATTATCAGTGCTGCACATGGGTCAATATCTCCATGCAAAAATACCACCATTGGCTGCAAGGTCTGGCGAGGAGCCGCCTCAAACAGTACAAAGGAAAATGGATTCCGGCAAGAGACACGCAAAATCTACCCCGTATCCATGAGCAGTACAAAGCAAAAATTCCAGCAGTAAAATACCGCGAGATTTACATTGGCTTTACCGCACTCACCTTCTGCAAGTGGGAAAAGGTTCCGCAGAAAAACCAGGCTGAAACGCCCTATTCCGAAGAGGGACGGGAACTCAACTTCAAACGAACGAAAAAGAAGCGCATACTTGCGCGGCTTGACGAAGCCTATTCGGATAACGCAACAGCTGCGGCAATCTACAGAAAGCAAAGCACACTCAACAACTTTGAGTTTATCATGAATCGCGCATACGCTCTTAACCGTGATAAACTCAAGTGCCGGGTATGTGGTGGATGGCTCATTGCGCATACCCCGTATGCCCACAGAATCAACCCAAACCTCCCGCTGAATAAGGTAAACCGTGTCAATAATTTGGTTTCGCTTCATTGGAACTGCTTTCAAGCGGTCAATAATCCTGAAATGGACATTACGGGATTTGATGTAAAAGCGCAAAAGAAGATTAAAGGTTATAGGGATAAACTGGTTATTTCACATACACGCAACAATTAATCTGCATTGATGGAGCGCCGTGTGCGGTGAAAGTCGCACGCACGGTGCGAAGCGGGGGAAAATCCGCTCTGACTGCTGTTCTCCTACGAGGGCAGTAAAAGCGGCGGATTACCTATCGCTATACCAGCCCCACTGTGATCCGGGCGATCTATGACGCGGTGGAGCAGATGGGATTCCAGACGGGCAATATCCTTGATGAAAGCGTTGCGTGATTGATACAATTTAACGGAATAAGGCATGAGGAAATACCATAGAAATAGTGCGTTTTTAGGCTAGGCTGCACACATCAGTCTTTTTCTCTGGCCCGGAAAGCAGGATGGCGGTTATCGGCAGTGGATGCAGTAGACAGAAATTTGTATACCCCATTAACGATTTGAAAGAGGGCTTCGTTAAACGGTTCAAATCGTTAATGAGGTATGCCCCCAATACTGAACGCATAAAGATTGTACCCCGGAAAGTGAAACACTTTCCGGGGTATTCGGCTTATCGGTACTTTGCTACGAATGTATTCAGAAGTTTCAGGGCTTCCCGACGGTAGACGTCATCGTTCTTGCTCCGGTAATGCGTAATGCTCTCAACATCGAAGCTTGCCAGTCCAACCTTAAGCACACTCTTTGCCTGCTGGCGAATACGATTTGCCGGGTCACGAGTCAGGCACATCCTTGAATAAAAAGCCGTTCCCTTTACATCGCTACAAACCAGCATCACAGCGTAGCCCAATTTTGGATTCTTTTCAATCAAGGCTTTGACCAGATCAACAAAGATAGCCATCGTTTCGTTCAAAGCATCCTGCCGCAGCATCTCTTCTTCAGCAGAGGATGCCGTTCCAAGTTCTAAACCATATCCATCGCTGACACTATCTCTGGAGATGCTGTTAGGTACGTCATAATGACCAAGTGCCTCGTTCTGCACCAAATTGAGGGCAGATTTGGCGGTTTTAGTCCACTCGTCTGGCACAGCCTTGTAAATCACTTTAAATCCCTTACCGCCCTGGAACACTGTCTTGATACATTCCTTATTCACACAGGCTTCCTCGTCATACTCCCCACAAGGAAACGGAACCATAGTCTCGCCAGGTTTAATCGGTTCACCATTGTAATTCGCTGTGAATGGGTTTTTGTCTCTGCTTGTCATTTTATGTCCTTTCCGCCCGAACGGTACGGAGGGACACAAAAAAGAGTCTGCGATTGAGGATGGCCACAGGTTTCGATAGCCCAAAAAAGCGCACGAAACTACGGTGGGAGCATCTTCGTTCCAAACACAGCTATCGTTGCTGTGATCTGGACTCTTATGCGCCCTCCGTCCTGGTGGCCACCTCGGACTAAGAGATTGATGTAGGCAATCGAGATGTTTTCAACTGCCTGGGCCTATTATCGCATATTTCACTTTTTGAAAGACAACTCATCGAGTTGGTCACGAAACGCTATAATCTTGGTATTTTCCTGTTTCAGAGCATAAAAAAAGGACCCCTTTCGGGGTCCAAGGCCAACTCAGTGAGTTATCAAAATTTTAATCGGAATCATCTTTTACCGTACTTCCAAGTTCTTTGATGCCTGTCTGCTGCAAAATTCCATTGAAATCCTGCAGAGAAATCCCAGGCATAAATTCGAGAATACGGATATAAGTCTTGTCTGGATCTTTATAGTAATTCAGTTTGTTATTGGATTTCGCAAATACCATCTCTACGATACGGAGACTCAGTTGCAAACCGACACATATAGCCATCAAAACATCCGTACCCATATTGTTGTACTTGTCGTTCTTTATTTTGCCGTGATAATTCTTGTGCAGGCCTGTCTTGTCATGAAAGGTTTCAGGATATGTCCACTTTCTCGTCTGCATCAAAAACCACAAGCATTGGCAAAGTGTAGTTGTTGGATCGTTCAATCGTTTTACCAGTTCAATCTCCTTGGTCGTATCGTAAGAAAGAATATGGTCTCGAAATGCAGAGTATACATCATCCGCTTCGTATTGAAAATTCGTCTGATACTTCGGATGGAAAGTCAGCATACGCTGATCGATTCCTTCAACCTTGTGCAGAACAGCGAAACCTAAAAAATCCTTTTGTATGTTCTGATAGGTAGTATATTGTTGCTCATGAATATTGATGACGCACTGAGCTAAGTTCTTCTTCGCCTTTACCGTCAGATGCAGAGCGTCCTCTTTTACGGTTATGTACCTCTCTTCAGCAAGTACAAAATATCCATCAGCAAATACGAAACGACCACCGCTGACCCATTCCCGCAGAGAAGAATCCAAATTCAACAACTGATATGCTTCAACAGGAGTGAGGGCTACCAGTTCCTTGCTGTCGGTAATTTCAGAAAAAACAGCATCAAAATCTTCAAAATTGGATATTTGATCGAGCAAGCCGACCTCAATCAGACGGTATTTCACCGATACCCGTGACACAATAAAAAATGCACTCAAATCTTCAATCAGGGTATCACAGAATGGAAGGATGTCATTTTGCGGATTCTGATAGCTTTCAATCAGTTCAAGAGCCTTTCTCTTAAACATCTTGAAAGGCATCAGTACTCTCGGTGCTAACCTGTGCGCCTGCCATTCCAGCCATTTTACTTCGTTTTCTTTGGTCTTTTTTCCTTCTGGCGGCTCATAGAAAGTCTCGGATTGGCGACACATAATCGGGTATAGTTTTTCGGATGCCGCAGCATTTTTTACCGCCAAAATTTCAAAGAAGGTTTTGTCCTTTTCCCAATGGAGAGCCTCATGTATGAGCGTATTTCGTTTTGCACCCTCGCCATACATAGCCTCGGAATCTGGATCAATTAAAATTGTTCCCGCTGGGAAAGACACAACTTTAGATATACCTTTCTGGCGATCATAAACTTCAACCTCGCCATCAAGTAACAAACAGCATCCGAATACATCCAAGTTTCGAGATAGGGATACTTCCTGAACGGTAAGCTTTTCCTTCTGTAATATTTCATCAACGGGTAATGGCATCGGCGTTTCCAAAGCCTCTTTACAATGCCTTGCCAGATATTTAGTTGCATAATCCTCAAGGCGGTTCTTTCCAAGAATTAAGGCCCCGGTTTTCTTGTTTATATCAAAGATATCGCTCGGTGTCGGCTTGTTCGTCATCCGTATCTTTATCTCCTTTACCCATATAATCCAGAGGCATAGTGGCCAGAAGTTTCTTTGTTTCTCGCCATGTGGGGAAACACTCCTCAACCAGAGCATTAAACCTGTGTGTATGGTTCTTTTCCAGCAAATGCACCAGTTCGTGAATTACCACATATTCGAGGCATTCCATCGGTTTTTTGGCGAGCTGGAGGTTAATCCATATCCTGCGTTTTTCGATATTGCAAGTACCCCATCTGGTTCTCATGTTTTTTATGCGGAACTCATCTGCATGAACGCCCGCCTTTTTTTCACATCCGATTATCATGGATTCAAGCACACGCTTTAATTCCCGCCTGTACCATTCAGTGAGTAACCTTTCCCTTGTTTCAATATCTGCTCCCACTGGCACAGTCATAATAATCTTGGTCGGCGTTTTTACTACCTTGTGCTGCGTTCCCTCATACACCACCTGCAGGCGATAGGGCTTACCCCACAAATAGTGTGATTCACCTGACACGTACTCTCGTTTACTCTGCCTCTCCTGCGAGAGCATTCTGTCCTTAACCTTTGTAATCTCCGGGAGTTTCTTGAGAACGAACAATTTGATGTCCTCGTCCGATAGTTCCGTTGGCGTACTTACCGTTACATTTCCTTCCGGCGGATTAACACGGATATAGAGATTTTTTAGATTTTTCTTTCTAATAACCTCTATCGGTAATCCGCCGATTGTCATTTCCTCATTGCGCATCGTATTCTTCCTGCCTTTGTGCTATATCGAAGGCGTTGTTAGTTTCCTCGGTGGCTCGGTCTTCGGTATACCCATGTAACAATAATTTTTTATAAATAGCAAGTCTTATACGCTGCTGTTTTTGAAAATTTCTTTTCCAATCCGGCTGAATTGAAACACGGATCGCATCGTCCACATCAATCGTCAATTCGACATTTTCTCCAAAATAATCGTAGAGTGCGCGCCTCGCTGCACTGTCCTTGATTTTATCTGGATAACTGCCGTTCGTCTCCGGGTGAAGGATTGCTTCAGCCAACTCCACAACCTGGCGCAGATATTCCTCGTAACTCATGGCCTCGATCTTGCGTTGCAGAATAATCTTTTTGAGCATCTCTGACAACTTGCCATAATACACGCTGTTCGAACTCATCTTCTTTACGATTTCATGTTGCAGGTTATTGTCGATTGTTTCTGCTTTCGCCTCGTTATTACCCGGAAGGTCTTTTATCAAATCAACGGGCGTGGTGGTCTTTCCTTGAAGGAGCAGTTCGACGATAGACATATTGCCGAGTTCACTGACAACCCTGGTATCCTCGGCACGGATATATGTGTCGAGAATATAGCGCATATCCACCTCATAAGGCTTGAGATCAATATAGTCGCAGCTTGCCAGTTTTATCATTTCCTTGATTTTGTTGTAGCCGAAAATCTCGCCGCGCAGATGATTAACATCATCCTCGGTGTAGCCGTAATCTGCCACGAGCCTGTCACAGCAGTTTGCAAAAGAACGAGAAAGAGAGGCCGTCAGCGCATAGAGCGTGTCCCTCCGCGCCGTCTTCTCATCATCTTCGCTGTCCTCGCCGCAGAAATATTCAATAAAATCGGTATCAGCTTGCGGAGAGGGTACATTTTCAATCAATGCCTCCAGCGATATGAGAGTTCCTTCCAACTTGGATCTTGCTTCATCATAGCGGTTCTTGATAAGGCCCTCGACATCTTCCTTGTCAAAGCCGTCAAACGCTTCAGAGGTATAATCGGCAACGGCAAGCTGGACATTACGGAACAAATCCATATAGTCCACAATGTATCCGTAATCCTTATCTTCACCATCTGGTCGGTTGACACGACAGATAGCCTGGAACAGATCATGGTTTTGCATAGATTTGTCGATATACAGATAGGTTGCGCTCGGAGCATCAAAGCCTGTTAACAACTTGTCTACCACTATCAGCAGTTTCATTTGCGCAGGTTCATTTTTGAATTGCTCTTTGGCGTCTTTTTCAAATTCGGCCAGTTTCTTATCGCCGAGCATCTGCTCGTAGATTTTCTTTTTGTATTCTTCCTCGCTCTCCTGCGAAAGGTCAGTGGTAGCCGTTCTGACGCTCTGCGTGGTCGGCTCGTAGGAAGTCACGATGGCACATTTGGTAAAGCCCATGCTCATAAAGATTTCCCAATACTTGCAGGCTTCATAAATACTGCCCGCCACGAGCATGGCTGTTCCACGGTCATCCTTTAGCCTCGGTTTCAGACTCATATCAAATACTATATCGGAGGCAATTTTCTCCAATCTCTGCTTTGAACTGTACAATTTATTGATAGAAGTCCAACTCTGTTTCAACTGCAGTTTCGCTCGTTCAGTCAAGCCCTTCGTTTTCTGTTCAAACCACAGATCGACCTTATCCTGGCTGGACAAATCCTGATCCACGTCTCTCGCTTCATAACGCAGATCGAGGACGACACCGTCCGCCACGCCTTCATCAAACTTATAGGTGTGGATGTATGTGCCGAAAGTCTCAAGGCTGGATTTTTTATCGGTCTTCAGAAGCGGAGTTCCGGTAAAACCGATCAGAATAGCATCCGGCATCAACACCTTTACTGCCTCATGTAACTTGCCGGAATTAGTTCGATGGCATTCATCTATGAAAGCGATGATGTTGCCCTTCGCCTTGAAATCCTTCGGCAGGTCTTTGAGCAGTTCCTTACGGTACTGGTCTATGTCCGACTGGCTGCCAGCGTTATGACCATACTTGTGAATGAGGGAGCAGATAATAGAATCCTCATTTTTATCCAGGATAGAGCGCAGGTCGGCACAGCTTTTTGCTCTGCGTACCTTTTCGTCCACATCAATAAAGAGACTCTCTATCTGGTCATCCAATTCATCACGATCAGTGATGATAACCACACGGCTATCCGTGATATTCTCGATGATCCATTTTGTGAGCCACACCATGATAAGGGATTTGCCGGAACCCTGCGTGTTCCAGATAATACCGCCCTCGCCCTCCTGGATGCGCTTGCGGGCAGCGATATTGGCAAAATACTGATTGTGTCTCGCTATCTTCTTTATACCCGCATCATAAATCACAAAGTCGTGCATGAGAGAAAGAAAACGTTCCTTCTGGCAGAGAGACACCACGCCATCACGGAGACGGTTGGTCTCCGTGACCTGCAACAGCTTAATTTCCGCAGACAGATCATCGGTTGCCTTCTGATCTTCTTTCCATTTGAGATAATATTTCTCCGGCGTGTTGATTGTGCCGTAGGAGAGTCCCTCCGATTCATTCCCGGCAAAGAGAAACTGTGCCGTTGCGAAGAAGTTCAGGATATTCTCCCGCTTCTGATTCTGCAAAAGCTGACGGATACCTTTACCGGCACTTACATAGGAACTCTTCAGCTCAAAAACACCCAAGGCAATGCCGTTGATATAAAGCACCACATCAGGCCGTTTTTTCGTCACCTTGTCAAAGCGCAGGACAGATACCTCCTCGGCTACGAAGAAGTCATTCTTGCCGATATTCTCCCAATCAATATAGTGGACAGTCCGGCGATGACCGCTTGCGTTTTTTACTCCCTGTCTGCCGTAACGGAGGAGGGAATACACGCTACGATTGATTTGATAAAGCGTATCGGACTGGTTATTGACCATACCAAAAAGTTCACTGATGGCAGTCTTGATCTCGTCATCGGTATAGCCGCGTTTTTTCAGATTTGCTTCCAGAAGTTCTTCCTTCACTGGTGTGTTGTCGATATCCTCAAGGTTGCCAAGGTAGGTATAGCCCAGATCGTCAACAAGCCAATGCAGGACTCGGTTCTGCAATTTTTTCTCAGCATCTACTGTTGCCATCTTGCTCCTCCTTATACACTCAGGCGAACACGGCCAGTTAGCAGGTCATCCATTGCGCCTACTCTGATTTGAATCATTTTATCCCGTTCACTTTCCAATGCTTCAATTTCTTCATCCATTGTGGTCAAAACATTTGCTATTGCGTTCTGTTCTCTCAAATCTTTTGGCATAAGAACGGTTAGCTGTTTAGCTATACCTACGCTTAAGCCATCCATTATTCCGCCAACCGCCAACTTTGTTGTTTGATTAGATAAATATGTGTAGTTATCAGAAAATAAATGCAATAAATACAACGGCAAAAGCTTGCTCTCATTTAATCTAAACCGAATCAAATGCGAATCCATAATGCCTCTTTGAAGATTCATAGGAGCGATTGCGCACTTACCAATCGTCCCCATAGTACTCATCAAAAAATCTCCGCCCTTTATTTCGCACGTTGATAAGCGGTCAAAATGGGCTTGACTTAAAAATCTATTGCCAATCAAGAAATTCCTTTTGTATATATTTTCTTGTCCATAAACCTTATATTTTCCCGATTTTACCAATGTTTCTTTCTTTAGCTGGCTACCAAATGGTCCAATTTTTATTTTCTCCCTCAGAACACTTCTGAGGGGAATTTCTTCCCAAATACCACTAAATCCCTCAAGCCGTTTTTTCCCACTTAGAAGTTCTTCCAGTGCACCATCACGAATGCCTCGCTTTTTCTCAATCAATTCGGAGAGGTCATCAATGTAAGTATCGAAATACGATAGTGTCCGGGCGATCTCTTCTTGCTCTGGTTCGGAAGGAACCGTAACCATGATGCTATGAAAATCCTTTTTAGTGATCTGATTAATTGTAGCATTGCTTCTTCCCCTGACCTGTTCTTGGACAATATTAGATTCAAATACTTTTGCAAAATATCCTGTCGCATCACCACGCAAGACAGACATAAATGCCCCGAAGGTCGTGTGATTGAGTTTTGGTAAAACACAGCTTTTTCCAATCAGTGCGGAGCTACCGTTCCTCACACATACAAGAATATCTCCCGGCTGAACCATCTTTTCTTCCGGCACATGAACATTCACATAAACATTATCGTTAAGAGATAATCTTCCGTTTTGAATATTAGAAGATCTTAAAACCAAAGTTCCATACGGCTTTACATTCTCTGGAGTGTAAGTCAGCCCCTGAACAAGGTCGACATGGTCAAGCAGTTGCGATTTTTTCCAGTCATTTGGATAAGTTACCATTTGTATCCCATCCTTTCCAGAGCTGCCACAACTGCTGCCTTTGACCTCGCTGTTCTTTCCTCAATCTCGCCGAGCGTATGCTCATACCGCTTGGCAATCAGCAAGACCTTGGAGAAAAGGCCGCTCAGAACCTGTTCGATTTCGTCACAGATATCCGTCTGCATCTTTACCATCCACTTCATGTCGAAAAGGAGATGTTTGATCTCGTCCACGGTCAATTCACCGTATTTATTCTCAACTTTACCATCCAAGGCTTTGCGGGCTTCTTTCCCAGCCTTATCCGCTTCATCCTTTTCGGCAGATTTTGCGGCATAGGCGATAAGCGCATCATACTCATCTTTATATATTTCCGGCACGACTGCAGTATCCGCAGCAACTTTCAATGCAGCTTTCAGCTTCGCCTTGCCGAAAGTACCATTCTTATTACGGATATCGAACCCAGCCAGTTTCGGCATTTCACGGATCAGCGTCTCCATCTCGTCCGTCTTGCTTTCATCAAAAAGTGCTACCAACTTAGTCATGGCATCCATGACTGCGGAGACCTTTTTGCCCTCAAGTTCCTTGAGCCGCTTATTCAGATTTGCCTTTGGAATACTGTCACCATTTTCGTTAAGGACGTCCTTCAGCAGGCCATCATCGCCGGACTCTTCCTCTCGCATCTCCTCCAGTTCAGCCTCAAGTGCAGCGGACTTCTCCATCAGCGCATTGATGGCAGCCAGTTCCTCCGCAAAATACACGGTCTCGATAATTTCCCTCGGAATGAGCGCACCATCAAAAGACTTTACTTTAGAAGTATCGTCCACGGAGATGGTGTCACCGTTCTCATCCTTTTCCTTTTTCTGTGCATATTTGTATTCAATTTCTCTGCCGACTTCATAGCCACTGGCTTTGATGGCATACACATCGTCCTGCAGCTTTGTATTCCAGTAGTTCAGCAAGCAATCATAAACATCGTAGTTGTCCAGTAGCCTTGCAGACTCATATGCTTTCAAGAGCATACCAGAGATTGTACGAATCAGCTCTTTCGGTTCGGTTCCGGATTCGATACCAAGCAAGATGTCCTTTACAGAGTCTCTCCATTGTGAAAATATTGCATCTATTTCGTTCTGTTTTACTGCCAGTATGCTTGAATCTTGTCCAATCACGCTTTCAATCTCGCCGGATGCCATAGCAAGGTTATACACATCGTGTGTCTGATCCGCGCAAGTAAAGATTTCCTGTTTCAAAGTCTGCGAAATGTCCCACAGTTTTTTTAGTGATTCTATATCCGCACCGGGAATACCACCCTTCAAATGTGCAGAAATATTCTGTGGCAATGTATCATCGATTTTCTGTATGTAGCGCGGCACATTCAGATTGCCAGCGTTCTTAACCAGAATATCCGAATATTTTGCAAAGTGGGAGTAACCTTTAATTATATCACCACTGATAAAGGTTTGAACGATTTTCTCAATGTCCTGTTCACGCAGCCTGTTCTTGTTTCCGTCTTTCTTGAAACCACGGCTGGCATCGATAAGAAAAATGCCCTCTCTGGTTTCTGCATCCTCCTTATCAATGATGACAATGCAGGCAGGGATGCCTGTTCCATAGAACAGGTTAGTCGGGAGACTGACAATCCCTTTGATATATTTCTTGTTCAAAACTGCAGTACGGATGGTTTCTTCTGTATTACCTCTGAACAGAACGCCATGCGGCATGATAATTCCTGCTTTTCCTTTGCTATCCAGAGATTTCAACACATGGAGGAACCAGGCATAGTCTCCGTTCTTTTCGGGCGGAATGCCATATCCGTCAAATCTCTTATATCGATCTTCCGATGCCTTGATACCGTCACTCCAGGATTTGTCAGAGAAGGGCGGGTTCATAACGATGAAGTCAAACTTCTTCAGTTCGCCAAAATCGTCCGTAAATGCAGGAGCAGACAACGTGTTGCCGCGTTTGATCTCACCTGTGCCTTTCTGATGAAGAATCAGGTTCATCTTTGCCAAGCCTGCAGTAGCATGGTCTTTCTCCTGACCGAAAATAGTCACAATGGAATCGCCGTTTTCATCCACGGGGGCTTCGTCTGCGGCTCTGATAAGAAGGCTTCCACTGCCAGCAGCCGGATCATATAGAGTCCACTTTTTGTTTGGCATCTGTCTGATATTACCAATGCCGATAAGCCGTGCGATAATACGAGAAACCTCACTTGGCGTGTAGAATTGACCTTTGCTTTTACCAGATTCCTGCGCAAACTTCATCATAAAATACTCGTATGCATCGCCGATGATATCATCGCCGCTGGCACGGTTGTTCTTGAAGTCAATCGCCGGATTCTGGAACACACCGATTAAGCCGGATACTTTGTCAACCAGTTCCTTTCCAGTACCCAACTCATCGCGATTATTGAAACTGACATCAGGAAGGGAACCCTGAAGTCTGTTATCCTCTAAGAACTTTTGAATAATCTTGTCCACACGTTCTCCGACATCGCTCTTGCCTTTAGCAGCAACCAAATCCTCGAAGGATGCACCTTTGCTGATGGTAAACTCCGCAAAAGGCTGACCCTTATACCTGTCTGATACATATTTGAAAAATAGTAGGACAAGCACATAATCCTTGTACCTTGCTGGTTCCACGCCGCCTCTCAATTTATTGCAAGCCTCCCAAAGGAGAGAATATAATTCAGATTTCTTCACAGCCATAGCCCTCTTTAATCTCCATTCTTGTATTTATCATTGTTGTGAACATACCGCCCTTTATTCCATTGCGCTCTTTCCGCTTGCGACCCAATCATCCAATTCGGAGCATTTGAATTTCCACTGTTTTCCTATCTTGTGGGCTGGAATGCCTTTGTCCTTTCTGATCCAATCACGAATAGTTCCGGGCTTGACCCCCAGATATTCTGCAGCTTCATCAATGTTTATCCATTTATCATTAGTGACATCTGCCATCTCTGCACCTCCGAGTGATTATTTTAATAAACCATTTTTACTATATCATATGTCAGCGTGATTTACAACGGGTTTTCTGCGATTTGCTGCTGTTTCTTGTCGTTTCTAATCAATACACACAACCATAATAATACCCCAGAGAACGCAATCCGCATCCTCTGGGTTTTTTTTACTGCTTCTGATAAAATTCGCACTCATAACCATCTGCCCGAAGAAGCAGCCCTTTGATCCAGAGCGGTGTTCTGCCCATCTGTTCACAAATAGCGTCTACGGAGGCATCCGGGCTGCACTCAATAATAAGCTCATCATGGACATGGCCAACTATGAAGCAGTGGCGGAGCGTTTTCATAGCATAGGCGAGAATGTCCCTGCTGACCGCCTGGACAATATTTTCCACGAATTTCGGGCCATAACTTTCAATCCGCCCCCACTTGCCTGTAGTTGTCCCTTCATAGGTTACGGAGTCGCTGCCAAACTGGTTGATACCCATACGGGGCTTGACATAGCACAGCCGTCTACCAGAGGGCAAATTGATAAACAGCATTCCGCTCTTATAGTAAATCCGAAAGCTGTGGGTTTCTGTGGCGGTCTTGTATAAAACCGCCTTTTTGACAGCGGCATCGATATCCCACCAGAAACGAGTGATGTTCGGGTTGGACTGCCGCCACGCATCCACCAGCGGCTGAAGCTCCTCCTCTGCCAGCCCCATTTCCAGTGCGCCCATCGCTTTCAAAGCGCCAACTGAACCGCCGTAGCCGAGGGCCAGTTCCGCAATTTTACCCTTTTGCCGGAGGTGGCCGTTGATACCATTCTTGACCACAGGGATATGGAACATTTGGCTTGCGCTTTCGCAGTAAATGTCTTTTCCATCCTTGAATACATCGATGCGCCATTGCTCCCCGGCGAGGAAGCTGAGTACCCTGGCTTCGATAGCGGAGAAATCAGCAACAATGTATTTGTAACCGAGCTTGGGGACAAACGATGTCCTGATCAGTTCAGAGAGGACATTGGGAATATTGTCATAAAGTAGTTCCAATGCGTCAAAATTACCGTCACGGACAAGGGCGCGGGCTTCCGCCAGATCGTCCATGTGGTTCTGGGGCAGGTTTTGCAGCTGGATAATGCGCCCAGCCCACCGACCACTGCGGTTGGCTCCGTAAAATTGAAACATACCTCTTGCCCTGCCGTCAGCGCAGGCGGCATTCTGCATGGCGGTATATTTGCTGACCGAGGATTTGGCAAGCTGCTGGCGGCAGGACAGTACATCGGCGATATGTCCTCCCGCATTAGGTATGATCTCCTTGACCGCTTTCTTGTCCAGGCTTTCTGCCTTGATGCCATTGTCGGCAAGCCAGCCCTTCATTTGTGCCACACTGTTCGGATTTTCCAGCCCTGTCTGCTGCTGCATCCGGGAGCGCAGGCTCTGCTTGGTCTTTGCGTCAATTGCAATGGCCTGTTCCACGAAGCACATATCCAACAGGATTCCCCTGTCGTTGATTTCCTGGTCAAGATGATACTCGTCCCAAATGAAATCCGGCACGGGAAACTTCACCAGCTTCTCCTTGACGGCAAGTTCTACCTCCACATCCCGCTTGTTATAGGACTTGAACAGTTCCCATTTCTCCGGGGCATGACACGGCAGGTTCCGTGTGCGCCCGCCGTTTGCCTTGGTTGGGCGGCATGGCTTGCAAAAATACTTGATAAGGTCAGCGCCCTCCTCCATTTTCTGCTCATCCAGTTTCAGCACGGTACCGATGCCTTTCAAAGAGAGGGGAAGTCCCATATATGCGCCCCAAATGCGGGAACATTTCCAGGAGGAGGGGTCCAGGTAGTTCCCAACGGTATCCTCTGGACTGCTGTAGCTCTGAAAGTACTGCGGATGGTTTCGCCGGAGCCAGACGGACAAGCAGACACGCTCGAACTGTGCGTTATACGCCCATTTCTCCACAGAGCTATCCGCCAAAGCTGCCAGCACCTCGTCCGGGACGGCCTCGCCGCAGGCGATATCGACCACTTGGATTTTGCCGCCGTTCACGCTGTAACCCAAGAGCAGGATTTCAAAGCTGGGCGATTCTGCATAAGGGTACACGCCGGATTTTTTCAAATCCACATCTGAAAAGGTTTCCAAGTCAAGAGCCAGGATTTTTATTGCAGTCAATTTTTGGCACCTCCTCACAAGGCAGCCGACTCGAATTTGAGCCGATTGCCCCTGATGATGCAGGTCGGCTGGATTATAAGGGGGTAGTTTTCCATGATAATTTATCTCCTTTGTGAATGGAGCGGGTGGCGTTCAAGCCACCCGCTCGAAGCTGGTGTGTATTAGTCGAGGAAGTCCTCGTCATCCTCGGTGGCGAAATCATCCTCAGCACGGGACTTGCCGCCAAGGGGAGTGCCATCGGAAATCTTCTGGAGGTTGTTCAGGCCGCAGGCGATGCCGCGATTGCCGTTCACATTGTAGGCGTAGAGGTTGATGCTCGCCCGGCCCTTCACACCGCTGTACATCTCAGAGCGGTTGAGGATGGGCTGACGATCCGCATCCACAATACCCGGCTGGGTGCCGCTGTTGGCGTTGATGAAATAGCTGCCCTTATAGGCTTCGTCATCGGGGCGCTCCAGATCACCATCGCGGAGCGGAATCTTGATGGCGGACAGGGGCGGGACGGTCTTGCTGCTGCCCTTCAGCTTGGACTGGCCTTCCTCGTAGGCAGCCTGGATCGCCGCCTTGATCTTCTCCACGGTCTTGGTGTCGGACTTGGGAACGATGAGGGACACAGAGAACTTCGGCGTACCGCCGTTGATTGCCTTGGCATCCCAGCAGTTCAGATAGCTGAACGTGCAGACGCCGGTCACCACCTTGGTGAGATTCATGAACTTTGGCATGATAATACTCTCCTTTACTCTTTGAAATCGGTTTGTGCTGTATTTTTCAATACCGGACGTTTGTCCGATTTTGAAACCAATGTTGGTTTGCCGGACGGCTTATAGACCATACCGCCGAGCAGTTCCTCAAACTTCTTCTTGCCGAGAAGCGCAGTCATTGCCGTGATACCCAAGAGCTTCTTCTCATAGGGGTCATACCCGGCATCTGTGACAGCCTGCGCGACATCTTCTTCCGAGGTGTATTTGCGGTTGCTCCGACACTCGACCACTTTGAAGTGGCTATAGTCCACACCAAGGAGCGCCTTGTTCAGTGCGTACTCCTTCACATCGGAAGCCCATGCCGTTAGCTGGTCAACCTTCATGAGGATAGCGTCGATCTCGTAATCCTCCAACTCATCGGGCATCTCGAAGTCGTACTTTGCAAGTTCCAGATTGTACTCGGCACGTTTCCGGCAGGTCGCCTTCGCCCTGCAGAACTGGCAATGGGTACCGGCTTTGAATTCGCCTTTCCCCTCCGCTGCAAGGCGCGCGGTCGGTGTGAGAACATCCTCCGCCCAACGCAGAAGCTCCGCTTTGCTCATGGTGTAAATACTGACATTCTCCCTGCGTGGCTGGTAGATCACCATCTTCAAAGTGTCAATGTCGTAGATGCCATCAAACATCTCCAAAACACCCAGGCAGTAGCACATCAACTGCGGATTGCCGCCATGTTCTTCGGAATCTGCGCTGACCATAATGCCAAGCCCATACTTGAAGTCAATGACCTCCGCCGTGCCATCGGAAAGGATGATGCAGTCCGCCGTACCGGTCCCACCCTTCACCCAGCGGTAGAAATCGACCTTCTGCTCAACCATGACCTCTGCATCGCTGCAGGACTGGCGGGTTTTCCCGTATTCCTCCATAACGAAGTTGGCGTACCCTTCCGCGCACTGCTGCATCTCTTGGTCATAGTAGTCGAGGTTTTCGGTCGGGTCGGATACATCCCTGCCGAGCGCCTTTTCTATAAGGTAGGCACAAAGGCTGTGGGCGTCTGTTCCCTGCTTGGCGTACTCGCTGGACTGGTCGGTGGCCTTCGCGCACAGCTTGGCGCTGGGAGGGCAGGCAAGCCATCTGTGGCTGGCGGACGGGGAAAGGAATGCGTGTGTACTCATCCGATCTTCTCCAAATCTGCCATAAGAGCCGGATAATCTTCTTCTTTCACGGCACTCAACTTCGCCGCGCCGTACTTACCGATGAGCGTCTTGACCTGCTCTGTGTATCCTGCGTGGGACTTTGCCGAGAAAGCCTTGCGGACATCCACAAAGGTATACTTTGCCGATTCCTCCGCTTGCGGCTCCGCGCAGGGTATCGGTTTGGGCTGCTCGTCCGTTTCCGCCGTGAAGATATCGCGGATGGCGTTTGCCGTCTGAATCAACCTCTCGCCGCAGGCAACCAGCTCGTCAAGCACCTGCGACAGTTCGCTCATTTTGCTCATGTGGTTGTCTCCTTCTTATTCGATTTTCTCAGTTTTTCTGCCAGCCGTTTCGATACCACGCTGATGGCGATGAGAATATCAATAATCTCCTCGTCGCGGGCATCGTGCTCCGCCGGTTTTCGCATCGCAGCCTGCATCTGCAGCACCTCCGTTTCCGAAAGGCTCTTGTCCTTTCTGTCAGCTATGTATTGGGAAACGGGGAAACTCCTAAATTCGCAAAGAAATTTTTTCTTGCCGCTTCCCGCTGCCACCAGCTATGTATTCAAGAAGGCATGAAATCCTAATTTCACGAAAAAAGGCCCGCTCCGATTTGCACACCGGAGCGGGCCTACACCTTTTTATAAATATTTCCGCTGAAATTAGGAGTTCCTCATTTTTTCAATACATAGCTGGCGAAAGGAGGTTGTCCTTTACCTATTAACGAAAGGGGGATACATTTCCATGAAAACCCACAAGTTCAAAGGTTATTCCGGCGATGTGCCGGATGATTTGGAGGAGCGAATATGAAATTCACCTTATCTATAGCGGACTGTACTGGCAATGCCGCGAACTGCCTGTATCCGCATGACCAGGAAATATCCACACCGGAGGAACTGGCTGCGGCCATCATGAAAGACCAGGTGTTCGCACGGTATACAGGCAGCTATCGAAGTATCACCAACTTCCTGGAATCCGATGTGATCCCGATGGACTGTGACAACGACCACTCGGATAATCCGGAGGACTGGTTCACCGCCGAAAAGCTGGAGGAGATTTTTGCGGATGTTGACCATGCGATCTTCCCCAGCCGCCACCATATGCAGCCTAAAAACGGCAAGGCGGCGCGTCCGAAGTACCACATTCTTTTCCCTATCGCTTCCTGCACGGACCCGGGTATGTATGCGGCGGTCAAAGGCGCGCTGCAGGCGAAATACGACTTTTTTGATGACAATGCGCTGGATGCCGCACGGTTCTTCTTTGGTTCGACCTGCGGATCAGAGGACATCGTTTGGCACGAAGGGTTTCTTACTGTTGACGAGGCACTGGACGAGAGCGATTTCCTGGAGCCGGAGGCGGCAGCGGACACCAACGACTCTTTGGGTGGTCCCATATTAGCTGGCAGCCGGAACAATACGCTTTCCCGTTTTGCCGGAAGGGTACTGAAAAAGTATGGCATCACGGATAAGGCACACCAAATCTTCCGGCAGAGGGCAGACCAGTGCGACCCGCCGCTTGGGGAGGCAGAGCTGAATAGAATCTGGAGCAGCGCCATCAAGTTTGCCCATAGGGTGCAGAGCCAGGATGGGTATATCCCGCCGGAAGAATACAATGATGATTTCGGCGGCGGGAGCCTTAAACCGGAAGACTACTCCGACATTGGGCAGGCCAAGGTGCTGTCCCGCGAGTACGGCGGCGAACTGAAATACACCAAGGCTACGGACTTCCTGCGGCATGACGGCATCTGCTGGCGCGAAGAGCCGCAACTGGCGCTCGGCGCGGCGGAGGAGTTCTCTGACCTCCAACTGCAGGACGCACAAGATGCTGTTACAAACGCGATGGATGCCTTGGTTGCCGCTGGAATTTCAGAGGCTGTGGTCAAGGGCGGCGGCAAGGAACTGGAGAAGTCCGTGCCGTCCGGCAAAATGGGGCTGCTCTTTGCCCTGGTGGGCGCACAGACCTATTTGAAATTTGCTATGAAATACCGCAACTACAAAAATATCATGAACGCGCTGAACGCCGCCAGGCCGATGCTGGCAATGTATATCTCGGATTTTGACAAGGACCCGAATATGCTGAACACGCCCCTCGGCACTTATGATCTGGCGAAAGGCACGGGTGGGATGCACCCGCATAATGCGGAGGATTACATCACCAAGGTCACCAACTATGCGCCGGGTGATGATGGTGCGGACATCTGGAAGGACGCCATTGAGCTTTTCTTCTGCGGCGATGCGGAACTTATTGACTACGTGCAGGCGATGGTGGGCATGGCGGCAGTCGGCAAAGTCTACCAGGAACACATGATTATTGCTTATGGCGGCGGCGCGAATGGCAAGTCCACTTTCTGGAACGCCATCTTCCGCGTACTGGGCAGCTATGCAGGGAAAATCTCCGCTGAAGCCCTGACCATGAACTGCAAGCGGAACGTAAAGCCGGAGATGGCAGAATTGAAGGGCAAGCGCCTCATCATTGCGTCCGAACTGGAGGAGGGTACCCGGCTGAACACCGCGATGGTCAAGCAGCTCTGCTCCACCGATGAAATCGAAGCGGAGAAGAAGTACAAGGACCCGTTTTATTTTGTGCCGTCCCATACGCTGGTACTGTACACCAACCATTTGCCGAAGGTCGGTGCCAACGATGACGGCATCTGGCGCAGACTTATCGTCATTCCCTTCAATGCCAAAATCACGGGGAAAAGCGACATCAAGAACTATGCAGATTACCTCGTGGATGAGGCTGGCCCTGCCATCATGAAGTGGATTGTCGAGGGAGCGGAAAAGGCTATCGGCACCCATTTCCAGACGGACCTTCCCCAGGCGGTCAGGGATGCTATTGACCATTACCGGGATTCCAATGACTGGCTTGGGCAGTTCCTCGAGGAGCATTGCGACCTTGACCCGTCCTACGAGGAAAAGTCCAGTGAGCTGTACCAGGCTTACCGCATTGCCTGTATGCAGAGCGGGGAGTTTATCCGTGGCACCGCTGATTTTTACGGTGCGCTGGAGAAGGCTGGTTTCCCCAAACGCCGGAAGAACAATGCGCGGATGATCGTAGGGCTGAGGCTTAAGGATGCGCAGGACTTTCTGGAATGACAGTGGTTTTGCGGGACTTCTCCAGAATGCCACTGTAGGGTGACGGTCATGGCAGTCATTTCAAAAGTTTTCCCTATTTGATTTTGTGACAGTCATGTCACTCATTACCTAAAAGTCCTATATGAGGAAAATAAAAAATCATATAAGAAAGATTACGGAGTGAGTGGCATGACCGTCACAAGCGTTTTTCGACTGATGAAGGGAGCCGACTTTGAAGGAAAAATATGTTGAACAGAAACTGGTGCTGGAAGTAAAGCGGCGCGGCGGCACCTGTCCTAAGTGGACTTCACCGGGGACGGCGGGGATGCCTGACAGATTGGTATTCCTCCCCGATGGGAAGTTCGGCATGGTGGAGGTTAAGGCACCGGGTGAGAAACCGAGACCATTGCAGCTTTCCAGGCACAGGCTGCTGCGGTCGCTGGGCTTCCGGGTGTACATCCTGGATGACCCGGTGCAGATTGGAGGTATCCTTGATGAAATTCAATCCACATGATTACCAGCGGTACGCCATTGGCTACATTCTGTCCCATCCGGTCACGGCGGCGATCCTTGATATGGGGCTTGGCAAGACGGCAATCACGCTGACGGCAATCGACCTGCTGCTGAACGATTGCTTTGAAGTTCGGAAGGTGCTTATCGTGGCTCCCCTGCGTGTGGCAAGCACTACATGGCCAGATGAAATCAAAAAATGGGACCATCTTTCCGACCTCCGCTATTCAGTGGTGGTTGGAACACCAAAAGAGCGTATCGCCGCGCTGAAAGCGGATGCGGACATCTACATCATCAACCGGGAAAACCTCCCCTGGCTGGTGGGGAAGAGCGGCATTCCGCTGAACTTCGATATGGCGGTGCTGGATGAGCTTTCCTCGTTCAAGGCAAATTCCCAACGGACAAAGGCTTTCCTGAAACTCCGCCCCCATCTCAAACGGGTGGTTGGGCTGACGGGAACGCCCAGCAGCAACGGATTGATGGACTTGTTCTGGGAATTCCGGTGCCTGGATATGGGAGAACGGCTTGGCAGGTTTATTGGGCAGTACCGCTTGAAGTATTTTACACCGGGGCGCAGGAACGGGAACATCGTCTACAGTTACAATCTTCTTCCAGGAGCGGAGGATGAGATTTACGACGCCATTTCCGACATCACGGTTTCCATGAAAGCGGCAGACCATCTCCAGATGCCGGAACTTATCAGCACCGAATATCACGTGTATCTCTCTGAAAAAGAGCTGGAGCATTATGATGAGCTGAAAAAGGACCTGATTCTCCAATCCCCGGAAGGCGAGGTCACAGCGGCAAACGCCGCCGCCCTCTCCAGCAAGCTGTCCCAGATGGCGAACGGCGCGGTGTATTCTGACGGCAGTGAACCGGTCCACATCCATAACCACAAGCTGGATGCGCTGGAGGACATTATTGAGGCCACAAACGGAAAGCCTGTGCTGGTGGCCTACTGGTTCAAGCACGACCTGGTGCGAATCACCGAACGGCTCACCAGACTGAAAATTCCCCATGAGCAGATTTCCACACCGGAGAGCATTGACAGATGGAACAACGGGGAAGTCCCTGTCGCCCTGATCCATCCCGCATCCGCAGGGCATGGCTTAAACCTCCAGAGCGGCGGCAGTACCATCGTCTGGTTTGGGTTGACATGGTCGCTGGAACTGTACCAGCAGACAAATGCCCGTTTGTGGCGGCAGGGGCAAACTTCCAAAACCGTGGTGGTACAGCACATCATCGCAAAAGACACCATTGATGAGCGGATCATGAAAGCCCTGTCGGAGAAAGACAACACCCAGCAGTCTTTGATAGACGCAGTCAAGGCGGTGCTGTGATGGGCATATACGAAGAACTAGCAAACGCCATTATTCTGAGGGCGGTTGAGGATTATCGGGATGCATTGAAACGGCTACACCATTTTCCCCATGATCGTGACAGCAACCATATGAAAGCCGAGGTGGAGCGGTTCTTTCGCTCTGGCTGGTTTTCAACTCTGACCTCTCTTGACCCGGAAATGCTGATTGAAAAACTTACATCGGAGGTGTCGGTATGACAGCAAAACAATTTTTGAGGCAGGCCCGTTACTTGGATGAGCGCATCAACACCAAAATCGCCCAGGTGTCCTCCCTGCACGATCTGGCTACCAAAGCGACCGCCACATTGAGCGATATGCCCGGAAGCCCCACCAGGAATACCCACCGCATGGAGGACATCATTATCAAAATCCTCATGCTGGAAAATGAGATCAACAGTGATATTGACAGTCTGGTGGACTTGAAGGAAACCATCCTCGCTGTCATCAAGGCTGTGGACGATGAGGAATGCCGCCTCCTTCTGGAGAAACGGTATCTCAATTTTGAGTCTTGGGAGAACATTGCCGCAGAAATGTGTACCGGCATCGACAACATCTACCGGCTGCATAGCAAGGCTCTGAAAAAAACGGCTATCCCGGAAACTTTACAGTAAAATACAGAGAAATACAGTTAACGTTTCTGCTATCATTAGACTTGGAAGAAAATAGAGGACAGCCATCGTGGGAGCAATCCTGCGGTGGCTTTTCTTTTGCCCGGATGGAGGTGACCACCATGCCCAGGATGCCAAAACACCCCTGCGGTTTCCCCGGCTGTCCTAACCTGACCGATGGACGGTTCTGCGAGGCACACGCCAAGCAGGAGAACCGCCGCTACGAACGCTACCAGCGGGACCCCGCCACCAAGCGGCGCTACGGCAGGGCATGGCAGCGCATCCGTGACCGATACGCCGCCGCCCATCCTTTCTGCGAGGAGTGCTACAAGCGCGGCGTCCTCACCCCTACCGAGGAAATACACCACATCGTTCCGCTGTCCCATGGCGGTACCCATGCGGAGGACAACCTCATGGCGCTGTGCAAGCCATGCCACTCCCGCATCACGGTGGAGATGGGTGATCGCTGGCCTCGGAAGGAGTACACCTACTGAGGGGTAGGGGCGGGTCAAATCTCTACAGCCCTTGCCCCGTGGGGAACGGCGCGGGGTCTTTTGCGCAAAATCGCGGTTTCAAACGGGGTATATACCCCGCGCCAGAACGGAGGTGGTTTTCATGGCGAAGGACGGCACCAACCGGGGCGGCGCTCGTGTGGGCGCGGGGGCCAAGAAAAAGCCCCTGGCGGACAAGATCGCCGAGGGAAATCCCGGCAGACGGCGGCTGACCGTCACCGACTTTGACACTACCGCCGACCTGGAGGGCCAGCCCATGCCCAAGCCCTCCGCCCTACTCTCCGCCACCCAGAAGGACGGCAGACCGCTCATCGCCGCCGAGATATACGAGGCCACCTGGAACTGGCTGGCCCAGCGCCGGTGTGCCTCGTTGGTTTCTCCCCAGCTCCTGGAGCGGTACGCCATGAGCGTGGCCCGGTGGATTCAGTGCGAGGAGGCCATCACCGAGTACGGCTTCCTCGCCAAGCACCCCACCACCGGCAACGCCATCCAAAGCCCCTATGTGGCCATGAGTCAGAATTTCATGTCCCAGACCAACCGGCTGTGGATGGAGATTTACCAGATCGTCAAGGAGAACTGCGCCGGAGAGTACGGCGGAGCCACGCCCCAGGACGATGTCATGGAACGTCTGCTCCAAGCCCGGAAGGGGAAAATCTGAGAAGGGAGTCCAGCATGGTAATTGAGAAAAAGCGCACGGCGGATTTGATCCCCGCCGACTACAATCCTCGGAAGGACCTCAAGCCTGGGGACGCTGAATATGAAAAGCTGAAACGCTCCATCGAGCAGTTCGGCTATGTGGAGCCGGTGATCTGGAACAAGACCACCAGCTTTGTCGTAGGCGGACACCAGCGGCTGAAGGTGCTGCTGGATATGGGCATCACCGAGGTAGAGTGCGTGGTGGTGGAGATGGACGCCGAGAAGGAAAAGGCGCTCAACATCGCCCTCAACAAAATCTCCGGCGAGTGGGACAGGGACAAGCTGGCCCTGCTCATCGCCGACCTCCAGGGGACTGACTTCGATGTGTGTCAACGCCATTTCAAAATGTCGATTTTCGCCGAAATGGGATGTCGTTTTTTACAGGGCAGCATACAGGTGTTATACAGCCTTATACACCACATCACTTGCCGGTTTGAAGCCCGTCAAGCCCTGATTTATCAGCTTGCTTCAGGCTTGACGGGCGAAAACGGCAAGTATAATTATTCAAAGGCTGTACACCTTTACCCGCCATTTTTCGACATTTTCTGTTCGCCGAAAAACTACAAAACCGCATCGGCGCTGACAATCAATTTGAACAGCAGCAATAATGTAAACATGGTAGCCAACCAGTACACGATCCCCTATGTTGTCGATGTGGGCGGAACAAAAATGGTGACTCTGACCTTGGATCGTTCTTACAGCTATTACCTTACTTGGACAGCGGGAAAGTATTCCACCACAGTCCGCCAGACCTCCTACTATGCGAACGCCAACTACAATATGAGCCAGGACCATACTACAAGGCTCTCTGCTAAGTTCGGTTTCTCTGTGAAGAATCAGAACGAGGCGATTTTCGCTATGCGCTATTTAGGCGTCCAAGAGGCCAGTAACGCTTTCGGCTTGCGTTTTTGGCTCAGTATTGCGTCTCTTCCCCAAGCGTATTATGGCCTGCCGGAGTCTGACCCCTACAGTTACACGACCTACCCCACGCTTGCGGAGGCACTCGAAAAAGACAGACACGCAAAGTATATCCAGAAATTTGTGGTGGAGAAATATGTCCCGCAGATGATTACGCTCCCAGCCGGGGCCAACAACGAGTACCTCTACAATGTAGACCTCGTTGACCGAAAGGTCACGCTGATGCATGGGCGGTACAACGGAGGGACACTGCCGGAGTGGAGGGACATCAACATCAAACTCCCCTCAAGAGCGGTGCTGTTCACCGACTCTGTCTGCTATGTGGCGGAGCAGTCCATGTGGTTCATCTTCGTGGGGACCGGGCTGCTGTTCGGCTCCAAGCTGGCTACCAGTGGCTGGGGCTACATCGACACGATGGGCCTTTTGGGGCTGATTGCGAAGAACGGCTGCATCACCTACCTCCCTGGCGAGAGCGCGCTGTATCTTAGCGGCCTCAACACCGCTGGTGTCCCGGTTGTCTGCAAGCTCCTGTTTGATGGGCTGATGGATTTCTCCGGCGAGGGCGCGTGGCTTCCGGTCATGAGCAAGGATGGCATCCCCGCCTATATCAAGGCCAGATCGACCTAAACCGAATATCGGATGAAAGGCTGTCCGCCGCTTGGCGGATGGCCTTTTATTATACAAATTTTCATTCAGAACTGGAGGTTTTTCGCAATGAAGGAATTTTGGAACACAGTGCAGATGGTGTTCGCCGCTGTGGGCGGCTGGCTGGGCTATTTCCTGGGCGGCTGTGACGGCCTGCTCATTGCCCTGGTGGTGTTCGCCGTGGTGGACTACATCACCGGGGTCATGTGCGCCATCAACGACCAGAAGCTGTCCAGCGAGGTGGGCTTTCGCGGCATCTGCCGGA
>ERZ777011.1437-NODE-1437-length-24912-cov-4.267892_pt1 | contig 24912 bp, 17 predicted proteins | sample MGYA00374964_ERZ777011 | MGnify/ENA primary metagenome ERZ777011 (study PRJEB29310, sample SAMD00008975) | mouse gut metagenome | study: EMG produced TPA metagenomics assembly of the Metagenome analysis of fecal microbiota from mouse which was promoted... | reverse complement strand
GTCTGCCAGGAGCTGCTCCTTTTTCTGTTTTGCGGCCCGGAGCTGGCGGGCCAGCTCATTGCTCTGGGATATAAAAATATCAGGGTCGACCAGGCCGCACTTGTTCATGTCGGCCAGCATTCGACCCTGATCGGAAAGATCAGCGATTGTTTGGTTCAGCGCAACGATGTCCCGGTTCCAGAGCATCCGCCGTTCCCGGACGGACTGGAGGTCTGAGAGCATCTGCTTGAGGATGGGCTCCCCGTGGAGGCGGAGCTTGTGGTACACCCGGAGAAAGGCGGCGTGAATCTCCTTCTCGGGGATCCGCCCGGAAGGGCAGATGTCTTTGCCGCGGTCATGGGCATAACAGACCCAGAAGGTCTTGCCGTTCCAGACCTTCTCACGATACAGCGCTCCGCACTCACCGCAGAATATCATGCCTTTCAGCGGGGAACTCCGGCGCTGTCTGGCGCCCTGCTGTTCGCCCCTTCTGCGCTTCAGCTCCTGGACGGCCTGGAAGGCAGCCCGGTCGATGATGGGCGGGTGGGTGGCTTCGGCGTAATACTGTTCCCGCTCCCCGTGGTTTTTCACCTGCTGGGTAGGGAGGGTGTCGGTGGCATAGGTTTTCTGCCAAAGGGAGTCCCCGATGTACCGTTCGTTGGACAGGATGTAGGATACGGCGGTGTGCGCCCACTGCCGATCCGCTTTGCCGATCCGCACCAGGACCCCCTCCCGGTTGAGTCGGGACGCGATCTCCTCCATACTCTGACCGGCCAGATAGTCCCGGAAGATATGGCGGACGATATCCGCCCGCTCCTCGTCGACTTCGATTTTCCTGTCCCGGAGGACATAACCGAAGGGGACGGCGGCAGGGAGGAAGGTGCCGCCCTTCATGCGTACCTGGTAGCTCCAGCGCATATTCTCCGAGATGTTCTGGCTCTCCCGCTGTGCCATGGCAGCGAATACGGCGGTGAGCAGCTCGCCGCTCATGTTGGAGGTGTCGATGTGCTGCTCCTCGAAGCACACCCCCACACCGATGGACTTCAGCTCCCGGATGGTGCTCAAGCAGTCCCTGGCGTTGCGGGCAAACCGGGAGACGGACTTGACCAGCACCTTATCCACCCGCCCACGGCGGCAGTCCGCCAAGAGGCGTTGGAAGTCCGGGCGCTTCTCCGCCGAGGTGCCTGTGATACCCTCGTCGGCATAGAGGTCAGCCAGCATCCAGTTCTCCTTGGAGCCGATCAGGGTGGTGTAGTAGTTGAGCTGGGCCATGAAGGAGTTGATCTGGTCGGTGGAGTCCGAGCTGACCCGGCAGTACGCCGCCACACGGAGCTTCTCCGGCTCCTGTCTTGGCGCGGCCTCGATTACAATGACATTTTTCTGTTCCAGCGCGAGGTTCCCGCTGGTCTGCGGCTGTCTGCCCATTGTCTGCACCTCCTTCTGTCAGCAACAAACAGTACCACACCCCGGCCCGAATAGCTATGAAATTCGAGCGGTGAAACCTAACAAAAAACGATGTCCGCGCCCGTGGTTTTGACGATTCGGGCGGTGATCTTTTTCAGCTCCTGCTCGGTAAAGCCGTGCCCCGACAGCAGGCGGAGCAAGTTGCGGATACCACATAAATCAATATTGGCGTTCGGTGTGGTCATATCAAGCCCTCCTTGGTAAATTATTTCTGCCGCTTGATTCCAGAAAAACAGGGGCCGCCCAGCACACGCCGGGCGACCCCCGTGGCATCTGAAATCAAAAACATGAGAATATCCAAAGGACGTTGAATTCCTGTCCTTCGCTTGCCTGTATTCGACACTACTCCCCCAGGCGTGGGCGACAGACTGAAACCGCGCAAAAGGCGCGTCACGGGAATCTCACCCCTCCGAGGATCGCTCCGAGCTGCCCCCATAGAAATTTCATGGCTGGACAGGAGTATCATGATATACTGACGAGGTCATTGCGAAACAGCTCGTCCAGCTGTTTTGTGGACGGATGGGTACCGCTCGCCGCCTTATTTGGCCGTCTTTGATGGAGAGAACCTCCACAGGCGGGTCTTGGCGCACCCTCCAGGGTCGCTTGCTCGTCAGGGAACGTATTTCAGTCGCCGGATGTGACCGGGCGCGGCCCGGTGTTTTTCAAGGTTCACCGGGGGCAGAGGACAACCCCCTCACTTCTTATCCAGATTCGTGAGGGGGTTGCACCAAATTATTTTTACTTTTCCATCAATTTTTTCAACTGTCGAAGCAGACGCGCTTTTCGATTATGGACAGTCATGTGGTGAATCCCAGCTTCTGTGGCAAATTCCCGCTCACTCATACCCTCGAAATAGAGGGCATACAACATCTTCTGATCGCTTTTCGGCAGTTGTGTCAGGCAGCGATAGAGTTTTTTCCGAAGCAGATTGTCCATGGCTAAATCTTCCACGCTGGGGGAATTTGAATCCGGGATATTATCCACCCCCAGCATATCTTCGGTATCAAGGGCATCATATGAAGTCACGCCGTTGTATGTATCCTTCTCCTGGACGGCAGAACAGCGGCGGCGCATGCGGTAATAGGCGAGATACACCTCCTCGGTCACTTCAACCAAGGCACCCGGGACTTTAATATAGTAATTCCTTCCTTCTGCCATAGGGCAGACCTCCTGTTCTTCTGAAATCTGGGATAAACGTTTGATTTCAGAAGCTGGAGGGCCCCGGCAGTGGGGTGAATGGGTTCGGCACTTTTCGCCGTTGTCCAAGCAGAGGGGATGTCGGATGACAGCGAAAAATGTCGAACAGAAAAGGAGCGCAAGCCATACAACGGCTTGCGCTCCTTTTGCCAGGGCCAATAGCAGTTCCCTTTGATAGTCCAGGGTTTTGCGGACAGGAGGCGGAGGCCCTAATAGGTTGGGGTCAACCGCCGCAGATATATCTTTGTAGGGCATCTCTTTCTTAATGCCGTATATGTGAAGAAGGCTGGGAAACACTGTAAGGTGCTTCCCAGCCGGATATCAGCGAGCGTCAAGAGCAACTGCCTATCTGTTAAGGAATCACTGATTTATTGCTTTCAAACAGCGAAAACGGATCAATTTAGTACTTCCTTAACAATTACAAATGGTAAGATAAAGTATACCAATCTTCGCCACTGGAAGGATATCAATCCTCGGGGAGAATTTTTTCATCCAAAATCAGGTAGGGCTCTATATCGGCTACAAATACTACGAAACCCGTTATGAGGACACCGTCGTGGAAACAGGAAACACCATCACAGTCAACCACCTTCTCGCAGCTTAAAGTAAACCGAGGAGGCATCCCGGGTATCCTCCGATTGGGCAATGCGTCGATGTCGATAGCAAGATTGTGGCTTTCTTTTTCGTTCAGCGCATTTATTCATTGATTCGCTAAAAGCTGTTATTGAATGCCGACCAGAAATTTTTGCGTTGTTTATGGTGTTCTTCAGTTGTTTCCGTTCAGTTCTGGTTGCTTTTCGGTGGCGTTTGGCTGTGCTGCTTCTGAGCGCTCCGGACGCGTCTGTGGTCAGTTATGCGGTCAAACGGGAAAGAGGCCTTATCGCCAGCAGTCTTGCGCTGGCGGTAAGGCTCTTTCAGTTAGTAAGGCGCAAAATCTTTACCGCAGTAAGTCGTATTACCAGACGAATTTACCGAATATCGTACACGCTCCTGGCCGTGGCGCTCCTCACCTCGCCCCGGAGGATCTTCACGCGGCGTTCACCGCCGTTCATGTCGAAGTAATTGTCCTCCAGCAGCACGTCCGCGCCGCATTGCAGCTCCACGGATCGGGCGTAGGCCGATGCCGTTACCACCACTTCGCCGTTCTCCACCCGGGCGGACAGTTGCGGATCCACAAAGCGGAAATGTTTGGGCACGCAGAAGAGGACGGTCCCCTGTCCCACCGGACGGCCCGCCTGGTCGGTCAGGCCATAGGCGTAGTAACAATCGTAGGGGTCGTATTTCGTAAAGTCTTGCTCCGGCAGCCACACGGCGGTCAGGGCGGGGGCAGACACGTTGAAAGCCCCCTCCTCGATCACGGAGGCGTCCGGGCGGCGCAGGGACCAGGTGATCCTGCCCTCAAAGGCCTCCATGGTCTCGTTGCTGACGTTGAGGCGGGCGGTCTTTTTGGGATCGATGTGCTCGGTGTTGACACTGATGCCCTCCTGATTGATGAGGCCCTCCTCGTGGCAGGATACAAGCACCGGCGAGAAGAAACGTTTGGCGTAATACTGCAGCGCCTTCCACCGGCCGAAGTAGTCGATACCCGCCCAGCTGGCCACGGGCCAGCAGTCGTTGAGCTGCCAAATCACCGCACCCATGCAGCGTCCCCGGTGTCGCCGCCAGTGCTCCACGCCGTACTGCATGGCCTGGGCCTGAAGGAGCTGGGAGGCATACACCAGTTTGTCCAGGGTGGCGGGATACAGGTAGGTCTGGGACAGATAGGTGACGATCCTGCCGTTGGCGGTGGCGTTGCGCTGGTGCTTTTCCATAATATAAGAGAATACGTTCCGATCCTCCGGGTGCGTGAAGGATTCGATGGTCTCCATGCAGGGGAAGGACTGGAAGCCGAACTCGGAGACGTAGCTGAAAAGGTAGTTCCGGTAGTCGGTGAAGGGCTTCAGGCCGTGCCACACGTCCCAGTCGTGGACGTCGCCCCGGCTGGGGTCGCCCGGATCGTCGAAATCTCCGCCGCTGGAGGGGCTGGAGGGCCAGTAGAAAGCCTGGGGATCCTCCATTTTCAGCACCTTGGGGATGATGTAGTGGTACATCTTGACGTAATCAGATTTCTGCCGTTTGGTTCTGACCCAGTTGCCCACGTCAACGAACTGCTCCATCTCGTTGTTGCCGCACCACAGGGCCAGGGATGGATGGCTGCGCAGGCGGCGGATGTTGTCCAGAAACTCCGCGGTGATGTTCTCCTCGAACTCCTCCGTCAGGTTATACACCGCGCAGGCGAACATGAAGTCCTGCCATACCAGCAGGCCCAGCTCATCGCAGATATCATAGAAGTAGTCGTCCGGGTAGTAGCCGCCGCCCCAGACGCGGATGGTGTTCATATTGGAAGCACGCGCGTCCTCCAGCAGGCGGCGGGTGCGCCCCGGGTTGACCCGGGGCAGCAGATTGTCCTCGGGGATGTAGTCCATGCCCATGGCAAAGATGTCCACCCCGTTGACGCAGTGGCTGAACGATTCCCCCTGCTCGTCCTTCACCCGGCTGACGGTCATGGTCCGCAGGCCGATGTGCCTTTGCCAGATGTCCAGAACGGTACCGCCGGCGCTGAGCTCCACCTCCACCTGATAGAGGGGCTGCCCGCCGTACCCGGCGGGCCACCAGAGCTGGGGGTCGGGGATCTCGATCCGGCAGCACTCCCCCACGCCGGTGAGAACCGTACCACCGGGAGCGGTCACGCGGATCTTTACCTGAACCGGCGCGTCCGTGAGGCGGCAGATATGGGTGCAGGCCTCCAGCGCGACCCGCCCGTCCTCATGGAACTGCTTTACCAGCACGTCCCGGATCCGGGCGATATCCACGCCCAGCAGGGAGATGTCCCGCCAGATACCCGCGTCCGGCAGCCTGGGGCCCCAGTCCCAGCCGAACATACAGTGGGCTTTGCGCAGATTGGGGAAACCCTCCATGGCGTCGGAGGAGCCATCCGCCGGGTTGGCGGCAAAGCTCTCCCGGATGAACCTCGTGGGGGAGTCAAAGCAGACGGAGATGGTGTTTTCGCCCTCTCGGAGGAGCGCCTTCACGTCAAATTCCCAGGTGCGGTGCATATTGTCCGCCCGTCCGGCCCGCGCACCGTTGACAAACACCGTGGCCAGGGTGTCCAGGCCCTCGCAGCGCAGCAGAACCGCTCCGCTATCCAAGAGGGAGGGGGCCACAGAAAAGGAGCGGCTGTAATGGAACTCATGCTCCATCAGCTTCAGGGCCTCCGTCTCGTTGTCGCGGTAGAAGGGATCCTCGATTTTTCCGGCGCGGAGCAGGTCGTGATAGACCGAGCCTGGCACCGAGGCGGGCGTCGGGCCAAAGGCGCTGCCCGGGATCTCCAGGGTCCATGCGCCGTTCAGTGATAGCTGTTTCATCTTTTACCTCCCAATCGCAGATTTCGAAAACGATTTTGATCGGCTGCTTTCACTATACGGCGCTTTCTGGGCAAAGTCAACATAAATTTATTCTGAACCGTGCCGATTTTCAGCGGGCGGACGCCTGTTTCCGTCAAGCTGCACAAAACACTTGTGAATTACGAGAAAATTAGAGAAATATTGTTGACAGATTCCAGGGAGTGGCTTATAATGAATTCACGAAATCGTTTTAGGACCGGCGCGGAGGGAGCATGGAAAAATGACGATCCGTATGATTGCGGAAAAGTGCGGCTGTTCCCCCGCCACGGTCAGCAAGGCCCTGAACGGCGCGGGGGACGTCAGCAAGGAGACCGCCCGGCGGATCCGCCAGGTGGCCGATGAGGTGGGCTATCTGCCCAACGCCGCCGCCCGCGCCATCCGAACCAGCCGGTTCTACTGCTTCGGTGTGCTCTTTCGGGACAATGCCGACGTCGGTCTGGCCCACGAGTTCTTTTCCGGGCTCTTGAACGGCTTCAAGCGGCAGGCGGAGGAGCTGGGCTACGACATCTTCTTTATCTCCGACCGGCTGGGCGGCCGTGCAATCGGCTACGCCGAGCACGCCCGCTACCGCAACTGCGACGGCATACTCATCGCAAACGAAATATACGGAAAGCCGGAGGTGCGGGAGCTGGCGTCCTGCGGCATTCCCGCCGTCACCATTGACTATACGTATGACGGGTGCGCTTCCGTCCTATCTGACAACTTCCGGGGTATGCGCGACCTGGTTCGGTATGCGTATGACATGGGCCACCGGCGCGTTGCCTTTATCCACGGGGAGGACACCCCGGTCACTGCTGTCCGGGTTTCCAGCTTCCGGCAGAGCTGCCTGGAGCTGGGGCTGCACGTTCCGGAGGACTATGTGATCGAGGGCTTCTACTGCGATCCCACCTCCTGCGAGGAGGCGACCCGTCGGCTGCTGGCGCTGGAGACGCCGCCTACCTGCATTATTTATCCCGACGACATGGCCTACATCGGCGGCAGAAATGAGATCCGCCGGCAGGGTCTGCGGATCCCGGAGGACATCTCCGCCGCCGGATATGACGGCATTAATCTGAGCCAAATGCTCGTGCCCCGCCTGACCACCGTAAAGCAGAACCCGGATCTCATGGGGGCCAGCGCAGCCCAAGAGCTGGTCCGCGCGGTGGAGCAGGGGGAGGGCTACGTCCCCAGGCAGATCATCGTACCTGGCAAGGTTCTGCCGGGGGAGACGGTGGGGCGCATCGGATAGACAACTTGGCGATAAGACTCATTCGGAAAAGGGGTACCCCTTTTCCCTCCTCCCTGACAGGGAGGACGATTCCTTTATGAGCCATGGCACTCAGCGCCCGCGCGAAGAACCCGGAACGGGCGGACAAATGCCATAAAATAAAAGGAGGAAATCCATGATGAGAAAGTACAAGAAACTCTTGGCACTGCTGCTGGCCGCGATAATGGTCTGCGGCACGCTGGCCTCCTGCGGCACCAGCGAGGCCCAGCCCAGCGAATCCCAGAAGCCCAGTGAGGCCCAGCCCAGCGAGGCCCAGCCCACTGAACCCGCCACCGACAGCGACCTGCCCCGGAACGAGACCCTGTATTTCGGTGGCCAGCAGTGGGGCGAAGTGAACAGCTGGAACCCCGTGGGCGCCAACCAGAACAACGCCATGGCCATCGCCAACTCCGCCGCCGGCTCCCGCACCATCATGTTCGAGACCCTCTATATGTACAACTTCCTGACCGGCGAGATGCTTCCCCTGCTGGCTGACGGCGACTACCAGTGGAACGCCGACAAGACCGAGATGACCGTGAAGCTCAATCCCGCCGCCAAGTGGAACGACGGCACCGCCGTCACCGCCAACGATGTCAAGCGCACTTTCGATATCGGCCTGGAAATCCAGAACCCCAGCACCTATCACCCCTATATCAGCGAGATCGCGGTCAACAGCGACACCGAGCTGGTCATCAAGGCCAACAAGGACAACCTGAACCCCCTCATGCTGGAGGACTTCCTGTCCGGCCAGTACATCGCCCAGGCCGCGTGGATTGACAAGTGCCTGGAGCGCAACAACAACGACAGCCAGGCGTTCCTGAATGACCGGGGTGAGGACGCCGCCTACTCCGGCCCCTACGGCCCCTATTACTCCGACGCCCAGAAGGTCGTCTTCGTCCGCAACGAGGACTACTGGGGTCAGGATGCCTCCATGTGGGGCAAGCTGCCCGTGCCCAAGTACATCGCCCACACCATCTACGCTGACAACTCCGCCGCCGAGGTGGCCTTCAAGGCCGGCGAGATCGACGTGAACCAGCAGTTCATCGGCAACATCCAGGATCTGTGGGAGAAGGACGGCCTGCCCATCTCCACCTTCTACGATGAGGCCCCTTACGGCGTGTGCGCCACCATGCCCACCGCCTGGTTCAACATGAATATGCCCGTCATCGCCGAGAACGTGTCCCTGCGTAAGGCCATCGCCATGGCCGTTGACTATGACCAGATCATTGCCAACGCCATGACCAACCAGTCCCCCAGCTTCGCCGACGTGCCCCGCTCCGTCATGAACCCCACCGCCGGTGAGCAGGCCATGTACAACCAGAGCGAAGTGGCTGACCTGCAGTGGGTCGGCAACGACATCGAGGGCGCCAAGAAGCTGCTGGACGATGCCGGCATCATTGACTCCGACGGCGACGGCTGGCGCGAGTGGAACGGCGAGAAGATCTCCCTCCAGGCCGCCTGCCCCGAGGGCTGGTCCGACTGGAACGCCTCCATGGAGATCGTGGCCGCTGCCGGCAAGAATATCGGCGTGGACATCTCCACCTACTTCCCGCCCGCGGACACCTACTATCCCACCATCCTCAACAACCCCAAGCAGACTGAGGCCGCCATCTTCATGTGGTCTCCCCCGGCCGCCGCTCCCTCCAGCCCCTGGGCCCGTGTGAACGCACTGATGGGCAAGGACTACGTGGGCATGGAGAACAACTGGTCCGGCAACTTCGGCCAGTACGTCAATGACGAGGCCGACGCCCTGATCAAGAGCATCCCCACCATGACCGACGAGGCTGAGCTGAAGGCCGCTTACACCGAGCTGACCCGCATCTACCTCACCGACGTACCCAGCTTCTCCCTGATGTACCGCCCCGATAAATTCCATGCGGTGAACGAGTCCGTCTGGACCAACTTCCCCAACGAGTCCAACGGTATCCCGCCCCTGGACTGCACCGACGGCTACAGCATCGCCTCCCTCTATATGCTGGAGCTGGCCTAAATTGTTGCTTTAAGGGCAGCGGGTTCCTCACGGGCACCCGCTGCCCTTTCCCATTACCCGGGACGGTAAAAGACATCTGACGTTTGTGAAAACGGCAGCCTCTCTGCCGCTTTCACAAGCGCACTTCGCAAAGAAAAGGGAGTGAATCGGTCCATGAAAGGCTATAGAAAGTACTTCGGGAAAAAGATCGTCTGGTTTCTCATCACCCTTGTATTCGCGGTGCTCCTTAACTTCATCTTACCCCGGCTGATGCCCGCCAACCCTGTGGCCACCATCACCGGCAAGCTGGTGGGCGGCTCCACCGACGCGGCCATCGTCCAGCAGACCTATGAGCAGTACATGAGGGAGTTTGGCCTGGACAAGTCCATGCCGGAGCAGTTCCTCATCTACGTGAAGAACCTGCTCCACGGCGATCTGGGCGTCTCCTTCAGCCAGTACCCCAAGCGGGTGAGCGAGATCATCGCCACCTCCGTGGGCTGGACCATTGCCCTGCAGCTTCCCGCCATCATCGTGGGCTGGGTTCTGGGCAACGTGCTGGGCGCCCTGGCCGCCTACATCAAGAAGGGCTTTGACAAGGTCCTGTTGCCCGTATCCCTGTTCATGAGCAATGTGCCCGCCTTCGCCATGGCTGTGATCCTGCTGGTGGTATTCGCCGTGAACCTGAAGGTGGCGCCCCTGGCGGGGGGATATAACTACGATATGATCCCCAATCTGTCCTGGCCCTTCATTTGGTCCGTGATCACCCACTACCAGCTCCCGTTCTGGTCCATTGTGCTGGTATCCATCGGCGGGCAGGCCATCGGGATGCGCTCCATGTCCATCTATGAGTTGAACGCCGACTATGTGAAGTACGCCCGCTTCCTGGGCATCAAGGACCGGAAGATCGTGGGCTACGTGTTCCGCAACGCCATGCTGCCCCAGGTCACCGGTCTGGCCATGTCCATCGGCACCATGATGGGCGGCGCCCTGGTGGCGGAGACCATTTTCAGCTACCCTGGCCTGGGCACCACCCTGATGAAGGGCGTTACCAGCGCGGACTACCCCCTGATCTCGGGCAGCACGCTGGTTACCACCCTGATGGTGCTGGCGATTACCTTCGTGCTGGATATCATCTACGGCCTTATTGACCCGCGGGTTAAGGCCGCCACCGTAGAGTAAAGGAGGGCAGGGATATGAGTACCATTTTACGGGATATCCGCCGTTCGTCCCGGTTTATGTTCGGTTTTGTGATTTTCCTGGCCATCCTTCTGACGAGCATCCTCTATCCGCTGCTGGCCCCCGGCGACCCGCTGGCCATGATCAGCCGCGGCACCTTCGCCGCCCCCGGCACCTACTTCTCCCTCTACGACGCGGCGTCCACGTCCAAGACCGAGACCCTGCTGCTGCCCGACGCGGACGACAACCGTCTGGCCGCCGCCATGTCGGACGCCGACCGGGCCGCCATGGTCAACTACTTCACCCTGTCCGGCGTGGACATCACCGACCTGGACCCCCAGGACACTGACCGCATGATCGAGCTGTGGCAGGAGGTCTTTGACGCGAGCAATATGCCCAAGATGACCAACGCCGAGCGCCGGAACTTCCGAAACCTTGACCAGCGGCTGAAGGATCTGCAGGCCTCCGACACCCTGTACGTCATGGACGTGGGGGAGGAGGGCGAGTACGAGGAGCGCGGCTCCTTGACCAAACTGGACTACGTAAATGTTTCCGCCGTGGCCAACACCAAGACGCTGCTGCTGGGCACGGACAACTTCGGCCGGGACGTGCTCCGAGAGCTGATCTACGCCACCGGAGTTTCGCTGCTGGTGGGTCTGGTGGCCGGCATCGTGGCCACGCTGATTGGCCTGAGCCTGGGCCTGCTGGCGGGCTATCTGGGCGGCACTTTGGATGATTTCATCATGTTTGTCACCAACCTGTTTACCGTCATCCCCAGCTTTGTGCTGCTTATCCTGATCTCCTCCTCGGTTGGCCCCGATTTGCGCGGGCCGACCCTGGTGGCCATTATCATCGGACTGACCTCCTGGCCCTGGACCACCCGTTCCGTGCGGGCTCAGGTGGTGTCCCTGCGAAACCGGGACCACGTGAACCTCTCCAAGCTCTCCGGGCACTCCATGCTGCGGATCGTCCTCACGGACATCCTGCCATACGTGGCTTCCTATGTCGTCATGGCCTTCATCCTCCAGGTCTCCTCCGGCATTCTGGCCGAGGCGCAGCTGTCCATGCTGGGCTTGGGCCCCAAGACCACCACCACCCCGACCCTGGGCCTGATGATGAACTGGGCAATGCTCTACTCTGCCCACACCAACGGCTCCTGGTGGGCGTACTTCCCTGTTATCCTGGTCATCACCCTCATTTCGTTCTCCCTGAACCTGATGAACACCGGCCTGGATCAGGTGTTCAACCCCACCCTGAGAGACTAAGGAGGACGCTATGGGAAAGATAATTCTGGAGGTCAAAAATCTTAAGACCAAGTACGTCACCCGTTTCCATGAGGACGTGTACGCCGTGGACGGCGTGTCCTTCTCCATCGAGGAGGGCAAGTCCCTGGGCATTGCCGGCGAGTCCGGCTGCGGCAAGTCCACCCTGGCCCTGTCCATGATGGGCTACTACTTCCCGCCCCTGCACTATATGAGCGGCGACATCATCATCGACGGAAAGAACATCTCCGGCATGAAACCCGACGATGTGCGCAAGAGCATCCTGGGCACGGAGATTGCCTACATTCCCCAGGCGGCCATGAACGCCCTGAACCCCACCCAGAAGATCATCCGCTTCGTGGAGGACGTGATCCGTGCCCACGACCCCAAGGCGGACAGGAAGGAGATTCGGGAGCGCGCCGAGGTCCGCTTTGCCGAGCTTGGCCTACCGAAGATGGTGCTGGATAAACACGCGGTGGAGCTGTCTGGCGGCATGAAGCAGCGCACAGTCATCGCCGTGTCTACCATTCTCTCCCCCAAGGTGCTGATCGCCGACGAGCCCTCCAGCGCCCTGGACGTGACCAGCCAGAAGATGGTCATCAAAATGATGCGGGATCTGATGGATAAGGGCTACATCAAGTCCATGCTGTTCATCACCCATGAGTTGCCCCTGCTCTACAACGTGACTGACGACATTATGGTCATGTACGCTGGCCAGATTGTGGAGAAGGGCAGCGCAAAGGAGATGGTCTTCGACCCCACCCACCCCTATTCCTACGGGCTGATGAACTCCATCCTGGTGCCCGAGGAGGGCACCAGGGGCCACAAGCTGGCCGCCATCCCCGGCACGCCGCCCAACCTGAAGAAGCCCCCGGACGGCTGCCGCTTTGCCGAGCGCTGCAAGTACGCCACGGCCGAGTGCCGCCACGGTATCATCCCCGAGACCAAGTTTGAGGAGGGGCGTATGTACCGCTGCCTGAGGAGTGTTGACGAGCTGAAGGAGGTGTACGGCCGTGAGTGAGAAGGACTTCAGCAAGGCCCCACTGTGTCTGTCCGGCCGGGGCGTGACCAAGATATTCGGCGCGGGTGAGAAACGGGTCGCAGCCGTGGATCATGTGGACTTCGATTTCCATGTGGGTGAGTTCGTCTCCATCGTGGGTGAGTCTGGCTCCGGCAAGACAACCCTGTCCAAGATGCTGCTGGGCCTGTCCACCCAGACCGAAGGGGAAATCCTCTTTATGGGAAAGCCCCGGGATATCTCCAGCGGAACCAAGCGCAAGAACTACTGGAAGGGCATCCAGGCTATCTTCCAGGATCCCTTCGCCTCCTTCAACACCTTTAATAAAATCGACACCGTCCTGCTGGACTGTATCAATATGCGCGGCGGGAAGGGCTTGTCAAAGGAGAAAAAGTATGAGATGATGACGGAGGCCTGCTCCTTCGTCAACCTGAAGTTCGCCGAGCTGACCAACAAGTACCCCTTCGAGCTGTCCGGCGGGCAGATGCAGCGCCTGATGATCGCCCGCATCTTCCTGCTCAAGCCGAAGATCCTGCTGGCCGACGAGCCCACCTCTATGGTGGACGCCTGCTCCCGGGCCACCATCCTGGATATGCTGCTCCAACTCAGGGACGAGGTGGGCATGACCATCATCTTCATCACCCACGACATTGGCCTGGCCTACTACATCTCGGACACCGTGTATATCATGGAGCACGGCAAATTTGTGGAGTACGGCAAGGCGGACGAGGTCATCCTGAACCCCAAGGCTGCCTACACCAAGCGACTGATCAGCGACGTGCCCAAAATCCACGAGGAGTGGGATCTGTCCACCGTGGACGAGCTGAAGGTAGAGTAACCGTGATGTTCGTTCTGCCCCGCGTCCGGGGCGGGAACTAAAAAAATTGGTCAAAGGAGCCGAAGTATGGACATCAAAGCATTGGTTGCGCAAATGACTCTGGAGGAAAAGGCCGGTCTGTGTTCCGGCAGAGATTTCTGGCATCTCAAAGGCGTGGAGCGTCTGGGCGTTCCGCCGGTGATGGTCAGCGACGGCCCCCACGGGCTGCGCAAGCAGGATCAGCGGGCGGATCACCTGGGCGTCAACGACAGCATCAAGGCGGTGTGTATGCCTGCCGCCTGTGCCACCGCCGCCTCATTCGACCGCGCCCTCATCGGTAAAATGGGCGAGGCCATCGGCGACAGCTGCCAGCATGAGCAGCTGGGCGTGGTTCTGGGCCCCGCGGTGAACATCAAGCGCTCCCCCCTGTGCGGGCGCAATTTCGAGTATTTCTCCGAGGATCCCTACCTGGCGGGCGAGATGTCCGCCGCCTACATCAACGGCGTGCAGAGCAAACACGTGGGCACCTCCATCAAGCACTTCGCCGCCAACAACCAAGAGCACCGGCGCATGAGTTCCAGTTCCAACGTGGATGAACGCACCTTGCGTGAAATTTACCTCCCAGCCTTTGAGACCTCGGTCAAGAAAGCCCAGCCCTGGACGGTCATGTGCTCCTACAACCGTCTCAACGGCACTTACGCCTCCGAGCATCCCTGGCTGCTGACCGAGGTGCTGCGCCGTGAGTGGGGCTTTACCGGCTACGTGATGTCCGACTGGGGCGCGGTGTCCGACCGTGTGGCCGGCGTGGCTGCGGGCCTGGATCTGGAAATGCCCGCCTCCGGCGGCATCAACGACCGGAAGATCGTGGCCGCGGTCAAATCCGGCAAGCTGGACGAGAAGCTGGTGGATCTGGCCTGTGAGCGCATCCTGGAGGTCTGCTACCGCTATCTGGACAACGCCAAACCCGAGACCCCCTGGGATCAGGAGGCCGACCATCTGCTCTCCGCACAGATTGCCGCGGAGTGCATGGTGCTGCTGAAGAACGACGGCGCACTGCCGCTGAACAAGGCGGACGACGTCGCCTTCATCGGTGAGTTTGCCGAGAGGCCCCGCTTCCAGGGCGGCGGTTCCTCCCACATCAACAGCTTTAAGACCACCTGTTCCCTGGAGGCGGCCAGGGAACAGGGGCTGAAGGTCACCTACGCCCGGGGCTACGATGCCGCCAAGGATACCACCACCGATGAATGGATCGCCGAGGCGGTCCGGGCGGCTAAGGCGGCTAAGGCGGCGGTGGTGTTCGCCGGCCTGCCCGATGCCTACGAGTCCGAGGGCTACGACCGCGCCCACATGGCCATGCCCGCCTGCCAGAACCGGCTCATCGAGGCGGTGGCGGAGGCCAACCCCAACACCGTGGTGGTGCTGCACAACGGCTCCCCGGTGGAGATGCCCTGGCTGGGCAAGGTGAAGGCGGTGCTGGAGGCCTACCTGGGCGGCCAGGCGGTGGGCATCGCCACCGTGAAGCTGCTCTACGGCGACGCCAATCCCTGCGGCCATTTGGCGGAGACCTTCCCCGTGAAGCTCAGTGACAACCCCTCTTACCTTTACTACGGCGGCGAGGGCAACGAGGCGGACTACCGGGAGGGCGTGTTCGTGGGCTACCGGTACTACGACAAGAAGGAGATGCCGGTGCTGTTCCCCTTCGGTTACGGCCTGAGCTACACCACCTTCGCCTGCTCCGACCTCCGCCTGAGCGCGGACAGGATCACTGACCAGGACACCCTGGCCGCCACGGTGACGGTGAAGAACACCGGCGCGCGGGCAGGCAAGGCGGTGGTGCAGCTCTATGTGGGCGACAAGCAGAGCACCGTGCTGCGCCCTGTCCGGGAGCTGAAGGGCTTTGAGAAGGTGGAACTCCAGCCCGGCGAGTCCCGGGACGTGTCCTTCACCTTAGACAAGCGGGCGTTTGCCTACTGGAACACCCAGCTGCATGACTGGCACGTGGAGACTGGCGCATTCACCATTGAGGTGGGCCAGTCCTCCCGGGACATCGAGGCCTCCGGCGAGGTGACGGTGGAGTCCACCGTGGAACTGCCCCGGCGCTACACCGCCGACTCCATCTTCATGGACATCATGGCCGATCCCAAGGCCATGGCGGCGCTGGGCCCTATGATGGATCAAGTCAAGAAGACCTTGGGCCCCGGCGAAGGCGACGGGGATACCACAGCCGCCCAGGAGGCCATCACCAACGACATGAACATGGCTATGATGCAGTATATGCCCCTGCGGGGTATGCTGAGCTTCGCGTCGGACAAGATGTCCGACGGTGATCTGGACAAGCTGCTCCAAGCGCTCAACGGCTGACCCGATTTTTCCGCGGGGGCCTCAGATTGGTGAGGCCCCCGCATTTTCTGAACACCTATTGGAGGAATTCGGTATGCAATTCGGCCATTTTGACAACGAAAGGCGGGAATATGTCATCGATACCCCCGCCACCCCGCTGCCCTGGATCAACTATCTGGGCAGTGAGGAATTTTTCTCCCTCATCAGCAACACCGCCGGAGGGTACTGCTTCTATCGGGACGCCAAGCTCCAGCGGCTGCTGCGCTACCGCTACAACAGCGTCCCCGCCGACGTGGGCGGGCGATTTTTCTACGTGAAGGAGGCGGACGGTACGCTCTGGTCCCCTACCTTCCACCCGGCGGACACCCCCCTGGATCGCTACAAGTGCCGCCACGGCATGGGCTACACCGTGTTTGAGACCGCCAAAAACGGGCTGGACGCGGAGATGACCTTCTTTGTCCCCATGGGGGAGAACTGCGAGATCCAACGGGCGGTGCTGACCAACCGCACGGACAGCAGGCGGGTCTTCCGCTTCACGGCCGCCGTGGAGTGGTGCCTGTGGAACGCCGTGGATGACTCCACCAACTTCCAGCGGAATCTGAACATCGGCGAGGTGGAGCGGGAGGGGAACATCCTCTACCACACCACCGAGTACCGGGAGCGACGGGATCACTACGCCTACTACGGCGTCAACGCGGACCTGGCGGGATATGACACGGATCGGGACGTGTTTCTGGGACAGTTCGGCAGCTACGCCGCCCCCCAGGCGGTGGTGAACGCCAAAACCGGGAATTTCCTGGCCCACGGCGGCGCGCCCATGGCGGGGCTGGCACTGGATGTGGAGCTGGACCCGGGCGACAGCGCCGACTATATTTTCGTGCTGGGTTACGGCCAAAATCCACGGGATCAGAAATTTCTGGCTCCCGGCGTGATCCGGAAGGACACCGCCCAACGGGTCATGGAGAAGTTCTCCACCGCTCAGGCGGTGGAGGCCGCCCTGAAGGAGCTGCGGGAGTACTGGGAGAGCCTGCTGAGTGTCTACCGCCTGGAGTGCGATGATAAGAAGCTGGAAACCATGGTGAACACCTGGCACCAATACCAGTGCATGGTCACCTTCAACATGAGCCGCTCCGCCAGCTTCTACGAGTCGGGCACCGGACGGGGCATGGGCTTCCGGGACAGCTGCCAGGATTTGTTGGGCTTCGTCCATATGTGCCCGGACCGGGCCAGAGAGCGGATCATCGACATCGCCTCCATCCAGTTCCCCGACGGGTCCACCTACCACCAATACCAGCCCCTCACCAAGCGGGGCAACGGGGACGTGGGCAGCGGGTTCAACGACGACCCCCTGTGGCTGGTGGCCTGCACCTACGCCTATATTGCCGAGACGGGGGACTACACCATTCTGGATCACCCCACCCCCTTCGACAACCGCCCCGGCTCCGAGGCGCCCCTGATGGAGCACCTGCGCCGGAGCGTGGGTTATATCATGGCCCATCTGGGCCCCCACGGCCTGCCCCTCATCGGTCGGGCGGACTGGAACGACTGTCTGAACCTGAACTGCTTCTCCGAGGAACCCGGCGAGAGCTTCCAGACCACGGGACCCAGCGAGGGGCCCGTTGCGGAGAGCGTGTTCATCGGCGGGATGTTTGTCCGCTATGGCCGGCAGTACGCCGAGCTGTGCCGCCATCAGCGCCTGGCGGAGGAGGCGGAACAGGTGGAACAGGCGGCTGCCAAAATGGTCGGGGCGATAGAGGGCCCCGGCTGGGACGGGGCGTGGTTCGTCCGGGCCTATGACGCGGCCTCCAACCCCGTGGGCAGCAGCTCTTGCGCCGAGGGCCAGATCTACATCGAACCCCAGGGTATGTGCGTGATGGCGGGCGTGGGCGTGGACGACAGCAAGGCGGCCCGGGCCCTGGACTCCGTCCGGGAGCGGCTGCTGGGGGACTACGGCGTGGAGCTGTTAACGCCCTGCTACACCGTCTACCACAAGGAGCTGGGGGAGATCACCAGCTATCCCCCGGGCTACAAGGAGAACGGCTCCATCTTCTGCCACAACAACCCCTGGATCAGCATCGCGGAAACCGTGGTGGGCCGGGGGGACAACGCCTTTGACGTCTATCGGCGAACCTGCCCCATCTACCAGGAGGAGCACAGCGAGGTGCGCCGGGTGGAACCCTATGTCTACGCCCAGACTGTGGCCGCCCGGGCCTCCTATGAGGAGGGCGCGGCGCGGAACAGCTGGCTCACCGGCACGGCGGCGTGGACCTTCGTGAACATCAGCCAGTACATCCTGGGCGTGAAGCCCACGCCGGAGGGGCTGAGTATCGACCCCTGCCTGCCCGCCGGATTTATCGGCTACACGGTGAAACGCCGGTACCGGGGCGCGGAATATGAGATCCATGTGAAGCGGACGGGGACGTATTCCCTCACCGTGGACGGCGAGGAAGTGGAGAGCAAGCTGATCCCGGATACCGGGAAGAAAACTTATCAAGTGGAGGTAACCGTATGAGTACATTTCCGAAAGATTTTTTCTGGGGCGTTGCCTGTGCGTCCTACCAGTGCGAGGGCGCCTGGAATGAGGACGGCAAGGGCCTGAACATCTGGGACGAGTTCTGCCATGAGCAGGGCCGCCAGCACGTGAACAATCGGGACACCGGCGACACGGCCTGTGACGTCTACCATCGCTACAAAGAAGACGTGGCCCTGATGAAGGCGCACAATATCCAGGCCTACCGCTTTTCCATCAGCTGGGCCCGCATCATTCCCGATGGGGACGGGGAGATCAACGAGAAGGGGCTTCAGTTCTATGACAGCCTGATCGACGAGCTCATCGCCAGCGGCATCGAGCCAATGGTGACCCTCTACCACTGGGATCTGCCCTCCGCCCTCCAGGACAAGGGCGGCTGGCTGAACCGGGACATTGTGGCCGCCTTTGGCCGCTACGCCGGCATCCTGGCCCGCCGGTTCAAGGGGAAGGTCAGCAAGTACATGACCATCAACGAGCCCCAGTGCGCGGCCTTCCTGGGCTACGGCAACGGGGAGCACGCTCCGGGCCTGAAGATGAGCGAGGAGAAGGTGGCCCAGGTGTTCCACATCATGTGCTTGGCCCACAGCGAGGCCTACCGGGCCATCAAGGCCGTGGACCCCAACGCCATGGTGGGCGCCGCCCCCTGCGGCAGGCAGTGCTACCCGGAGAAGGACACCCCCGAAAACCGGGAGGCCGCCTACCGGGAGACCTTCAACCTCTCCTCCGTCCAGGGCTGGGCCTTCACCTCCAACATCTTCCTGGACTCCCTGCTGCTGAAGAAGTACGACGAGAGCGCCCCGGCGGCGGTGCGGCGGTTCGCGGAGACCATCGACCCCGCCGACTGGGAGAAAATGGAGACCCTGGACTTCATCGGGATCAACATCTACAGCGGCGACATGGTGAACGAAAAGGGCGAATACGTCCAGCGCTATCCCGGCTTCCCCCTCACCGCCTGCAAGTGGACGGTGACCCCGGAGGTGATGCGCTACCTGGTGGTCAACAACTACCGCCGCTACGGCAAGCCCATCGTCATCACCGAAAACGGCCAGTCCTGCAACGACCGCGTCTTCCTGGACGGCAAGGTCCATGACCCGGAGCGGATCGACTTCCTCCACCGCTATCTGGTGGAGCTGAAGAAGGGCATCGACGAGGGGGTGCCCGTGCTGGGGTATCTCCAGTGGAGCTTCCTGGACAACTTTGAATGGAGCAAGGGCTATGACGAGCGGTTTGGGATCATCTACGTGGACTACCGCACCGGCCAGCGGACGCCCAAGGACTCCGCGGCGTGGTATGCCAGGGTGATCGAGACCAACGGCGGCTGCCTGTAAAACGACAACGGACCGGGCCGCGCAAGCTTGCGCGGCCCGGTCCATCTGTCGCTTGGCTTTATTCTTCCCGGCTCAGCTTTGCCATCCTGGCGTAGTAGCCCGCCATCAGCAGGGCGCCCGCGCCGATCCATGCGGCCACCTCGGCCCAGCATACGGCGTAAAAGCCCAGATCAAAGCATCGGGCGAGAACCAGCACGGTGCCCACGCGCATGCCCAGCTCCACACCGCCGGAGAGCATAGGGATGAACGTATTCCCCAGGCTCTGGAGGGCGAAGCGGTACAGGAACAGCAGCCCCACAATCCACACGCCCACGCCGGTAATCACGAAGTAGGGATAGGCGGCCTCGATCACCGCCTCCTCAGTGTCGGAGAAGAACAACGCCGTCAGCTCCCGGCCAAAGAGGACCAGCACCGCGCCCATCGCCACGTTGATGGCCAATGACAGGAACACCGACTGCCGCACTCCGGTGCGGATGCGATCCAGTCGTTTCGCCCCCAGGTTCTGCCCCACATAGGTTCCGATGGACAGACCCAGGATGTCCCCCGGCTGGAGGGCCAGGTTCATCAGCTTGGATCCGGCGGTGTAGGCCGCCACCGTGACGGAGCCCAGACCGTTGACCACGCTCTGGAGCAGCATGGTGCCCATGGCGGTGACGGAGTTCATGATCCCCACCGGCACCCCTAAGCGCAGCAGCGCCAGGATTACCTCTTTGTCGGTATGCCAGTCCTCCCGCTCCATGCGCATCAGCTCCAGCCGGCGCAGCACGGCAAAACACATTGCCCCGGAGAGCGCCTGGGCCAGCACCGTGGCCCACGCGGCCCCGGCCACGCCTCCCTGGAACACCACCACGAACAGCACGTCCAGCCCCACGTTTGCCACGGCGCTCACCACCAGGATCACCAGAGGCGATACGCTGTCCCCCAGGGCCCGCAGGATGCCGGAAAACATATTGTAGCCCACCGATGCCACCGTTCCGGCGAAGATGATGCGGATGTACAGCAGCGCGTCCTGGAAGATATCCGCCGGGGTGTGCATGGCCTCTAACAGGGCCCGGGAGCCCAGAAGGCTCACCACGGTGACCAGAAGCGAGGAGGCGGCGGCCAGATAGCCCGCGTTGGCCACCGTGCGGCGCACCCCCGCGTGATCCTCTGCGCCGAAGCGCTGGGCGACGAGGATGGAGTAGCCATGGGTCAGGCCGGTGATAAACCCCAGCACAAGGAAGAACAGGGCGCCGGTGGAACCCGCCGCCGCCAGGGCCCGCATTCCCACGGCCCGCCCCAGAACCATGGCGTCCACCACGGAGTAGAGCTGCTGAAAGAGATTTCCCAGAAAAATGGGCAGGGCAAACCCAATGATCAGCTTCATGGGGCTGCCAACTGTCATATCACGCACCATGGTTGAAATCTTCCCTTTCCCACACATTCGGCCACCATGGTATCACAGTTCTCCTCCACCGTCAAGCCGTGGAACGGGGTTTTCCCATGCCCGTCTCATCACACCGCTTTTATGGGATGGGCGTGTATATCTGGGCTGAAAATCTGGACATTCGGAACGGCCCGAATTATAATGGGGATTGAAAATTCCGTCCATACAGCGTGGGAAAAGGAACGCCAAGAATACGAAAAGTGTGAAAGGATTGGTCAAGTATGAAACGCTCCGAAATCAACAAAGCCCTGAAAGAACTGGAGGCCATGTGCGTCCAATACCGTTTCGCCCTGCCTCCCTTCTGTCATTTCACCCCGGCGGACTGGCAGGCCAAGGGCCACGAGTACGACGAGGTGCGGGACTGTATGCTGGGCTGGGACATCACTGACTATGGCAGGGGGGATTTTGACCACTTCGGTTTTTCCCTTATCACCATCCGCAACGGCAACCGCGCCATGTCTGACAAGTATCCAAAGGTGTACGCGGAAAAGCTGCTCTACCTGAAGGAGGGACAGTACGCCCCCAACCACTTTCACTGGTACAAGACGGAGGATATCATCAACCGGGGCGGTGGGAATGTGCTCATCCGGGTATACAACTCCCTGCCCGACGAGGAGATTGACTATAGCTCCGACGTCACCGTCCACACCGACGGGCGGACCTATGTTGTTCCGGCGGGGACACAGATCCGGCTCACCCCCGGCGAAAGTATCCACATCCAGCAACGGCTGTACCATGACTTTACGGTGGAGGAGGGCGGCGGGCCCGTTCTGCTGGGGGAGGTCAGCCAGTGCAACGACGATAACACGGACAACCGCTTCAACCCGCCCGTGGGCCGTTTTCCTGAGATTGAGGAGGACGAGCCACCCTACCGGTTGCTCTGCAACGAGTATCCGACTGCAAAGTGAGGGACTGCTGGAGAAGTGCGCCGCCCGGACAGGCCGCAGCCCCAGGACGAAGGAGCCGGTGAAATCCCCGCCGCCAAGCTGCCGGCAGCCCTGGCTCACGGATGAAGATAAGGATAGCGAGGAATAGGATCATGATGATAAGGAAAACCAGGCCCGAAGAAGTTCTGCGCGCCGAGGAGTTGTTTGCCATTGCCTTCGAGCAGCCCATGGAGCGGGAGGCCGCTGCCCAGCCGGATGACGTGGGCGTCTGCCGCTGGGCCGCCTTTGACAACGGTGCGAAAGAAATGATGAGCACCTTTACCGTCACTGATTTTACCGTCCGCTTTGACGGGCACGCCTGCAAAATGGGCGGTATTGGCGGCGTGGCTACCCTGCCCCAGTACCGGCGGCGGGGCGGTATCCGCGGGTGCTTCCAGGCGGCCCTGCCGGATATGTATGCCTCCAGGTACGATTTTTCCTACCTGTACCCCTTCTCCACTGCCTACTACCGTCAATTCGGCTACGAGTGTTGTGTGCGGAAGCTTTCTGTTTCTGTCCACCTTGGCCTGCTGGCGCCGCAGAAGTTTAGCGGAACGATCCGGCTGGCCGAGGCCGGGAATCCTATGACGGAAGCCATTCGGACGGTGGACGCCTGCTGGGAAGGAAAATACAATATGATGGTCCAGCACCGTTTAGAGGATTATAAGTGGACAAAAAAGCAGGATCCGGCGGTCCGGCAGGAATTCACCTATATCTGCTTTGCCCCGGATGGAAGGCCAAAGGCCTACACCAGCTTCACGAAAGAGGATCAGAGCGATGGCCGGAACCTGGTGTGCAGCCGCCTCTGCTTTGCGGATCGGGAGGGATTTTCCGGACTGATGAACCTTTTTAAAAGCCTCTCTGCCGACCACGCCATCGTCAAGTTCTCCTTTCCGGCCGCGGAGGCCATGCAGTATTTGTTCCCGGAATGGTCCATGGGCGCCGCCGTGTACTCCCTCCAACCGGCGGGCATGGTGCGGGTGGTCAATGCGGAGAGCGTCCTCAGGAAGGCGGCATATGTAGGCAGCGGCTCCGCCGCCCTGCGCATCCGGGACCCACAGATCCCGGAGAATGACCGAATCTTTGCCATCCGCTTCTCTCAGGGAAAGGCGGTATCCGTAGAGGAGACCCAGGGGGAGGCCGACGCCGTCCTCTCCATCGCCGCCTTCTCCGCCCTGATAAGTGGCGTATGCGATTTTCGGGATGCAGCGGAGTGGATGGATGGACTGGAGGTTCGCCGGCCGGAGACACTGCCGCGGGTGTTTTACCGCAAGCCGCTGATGATTACAGACTATTTTTAAGACATAAAGCGATTCCGCGCCGGCTTGGCGCGGAATCGCTTCAATTTACATAGCCAAGTTCGCAAGCCTTGCGTTTGGCACCCATTACGATTCTTCCGTTGTCAAATTTTTAAGCCACAGATACTTTTTATATCTCGGCAAAACAAACGGCACTTTAATTATCTCATCCATACTCATAATTATATAAATCACCATAACGGGCAAGCCAAACACGAACGTGCCGAGAAGTGCGAGAGGTAGAGCGATACACCAGGTTGCGATAAATACGCTGATAGCATCGTATTTAGTATCGCCGCCTGCCGGGAAGATGCCGCAAACAACAACTGTATTGATTGAATAAGCAAAGACATATACTCCCGTAAATATCAGCATGGTGATAAGGTACCCTCTTGCTACGTCGGTCAGCACGAAGAACACCGTAACGAGGGGTGCGAGCAGACATAGCAAAATCAAATGAATACCACCAACCCAGAAAGACATATGGCAGAGTTTTCGTCCGTAAGCCTTTGCTTTGTCAAAGAGGCTTGATCCAAGGAGTTTTCCAAGGATAATACCCGCACCTGCGGAAATGCCCTTGCACACGCAGGTGACAAGCTCGAGCACAACAGAAGTGATAGACGCGGCGGCGGTTGCATCCGAGCCGAGATGCCCCATAATGAGCGAGTGCATCGAAATCGAAAGTCCCCATGCAAGAGAACTTCCAAGCGAAGGCAGGGCGATCTTTAACCAATCCTTCGTTACACCTTTTGAAAACCATTTTAGTCCTTGCAGGTCGGGATGAATACTGCCTTTTCTGTGAGATTCAACGATACACCACACGATTGCGATCAACTCAACCGCCACGGTCGAATATGCCGAACCGTTTGCGCCAAGCTTCGGCACACCCGCGAGTCCGTAAATAAGAAAAATATCGAGAACGACATCTGTCACAAGCGTAACGATAGAAATAATCACGCTCTTTGATGCCTTTCCTTCTACCTTCATTTTCAAATAATAGCATTGTGTAATACCCGAAAATAGGTACGAAATGCAGACCGCACGTAGATAGGACTCGCCAATTTCAATCAGCTTTGCGTCCGGCGTGTATATCCGCATCAATCCATCGGGAATCAGCATGGCCAAAAGAAAGAATACGAAGGAAATACCGAGCGACCACTTCAGTATCATGCAGAATAGGTTTTTCACCATATTCTTGTTGCCTTTCCCCCAATACTGTGCAATCAGCACGCCGCCTCCGCCAACAACAGCACCAATAAACAGATTCATAATGAATACGATCTGATTGGCAAGGGATACCGCCGACACCGCGTCCTGTTCGAGTCTGCCGAGCATCAAAGCATCTGTTGCTCCGATGAGAGCAACAAGCAGATTTTGAAGTCCTATGGGAATGGCGAGTGTGAATAATTCTTTGTAAAACTCTTTCTTTTCGGGCTTGGACATTATATATTGACTTTTTGCAGAACGTATCATATTGTCACTCCTACAAATTC
>ERZ777011.1436-NODE-1436-length-24920-cov-3.747718_pt1 | contig 24920 bp, 25 predicted proteins | sample MGYA00374964_ERZ777011 | MGnify/ENA primary metagenome ERZ777011 (study PRJEB29310, sample SAMD00008975) | mouse gut metagenome | study: EMG produced TPA metagenomics assembly of the Metagenome analysis of fecal microbiota from mouse which was promoted... | reverse complement strand
ATTTTTCGGGACATTTTCAAAAATGCTTGACAGTGCTTTTTTATTTCGCTTTATTCTTTGAAACTGTTTTTACTTTTGTAAAAAGATTCTTGCCGGATTCTATGACATTTTCGGTGTCAGGTACCATCTTTTCACCATACAGATCCTGATACAGCCCGGTCTCCGTTACGAAAAAACCTGTTTTCCCCGCCGCAGCCAGTATAACTCCCGGCCTGCCCTGTACAGCCCCAGTTTCTCCAGAAGATGCTCCATGACCCGGATACCCTCCCGTTCGAGAGTTCTCTCCGGGTTAAGCTCCGCCTCCCGGCCTTCACCCGGCTCAGTCATCTTTTCCAAACCGGAAGACTCCTCCTGATATTTCTCCGGTTCGAAGCCATCCCGCCGCAGATGAAGGTAAGGAGTCCGGCCCTGCTCCAGAATACGATTGATATTGTAGGACAGCAGCGCTTCCCCTATACCCTGCCTGCGATATTCTTCCTCCACGTATAGCAGCCCCATGCCGCCTCCTCTGTGTATTCCAACAAAGCCGATCTGCCTGCCCTCCGCAAAGGCGCCGTACATTGCTCCGGCACGAATACGCTCCTGCAGATACTTCTCCGTTTCCCGGCAGCAGCCTTTTCCACTGCTGACATAATCCAGATCCCCGACAGTCAGTCTGCGGATGTCCCTGTATCGAACCGGCAGCGTCTGTCTCGGAGTGTAAAGATACTGGCTGAATTTCCCGCAGGGTCTGAACCCTCTTTCCAAAAGCTTTTCCGCCAGCCTCCCTTCCGGGACTGCCATCCACTCTGCTTCCTCCGGCACCGCGGACAGCAACACCTCCGGCCTCACGCCGGTCTTTCCTCCTCCGGGCTCCTCAGACAACAATACCTCCGGCTTCACTCCGGTCTTTCCTCCCCCGGGCTCCTCAGACGACAACACCTCCGGCCTCACGCCGGTCTTTCCTCCTCCGGGCTCATGGGACAGCATACAGACCCTTGCCTCCCAATCACAGACAAGAATCCCTCCGTCCCTTCGATACAGGATTTCTCCCCGGCCCGCAGCAAGGCTCTCCATAATGTGGATCTGGTTTCTCTTATCCTTTGCCATGCTTTGAATCAGTGCCTGCTTCTCCTGATACTTTTTATATAGATCAGGACGCACTGCCGCAGTCCGTTCCTCTGCCCGCTCCAGTCTCCAACGCTCCACTTTCCTGTGATCGCCGGACAGGAGAACCTCCGGCACCTTCTTTCCGTGCCATGTCTCAGGCCGGGAATACTGAGGGTATTCCAGCAGATCCCCATGAAAGCTCTCTGCCTCCGCAGAAACCTCATTTCCCAGGACTCCGGGCACCAGCCTTCCCACCGCATCCACGATCACCATGGCTGCCAGCTCCCCGCCGGTGAGTACATAGTCTCCAATGGAAATGTAGTCTGTCACCACTTCCTCCAGAACCCGCTCGTCAATGCCCTCATAATGCCCACAGAGGATAACAAGCTCCTCTTCTTCGGCAAGCTCCCTGGCCTTTCTCTGGGTGAAGGGCTCCCCCTGGGGCGTGACATAAATGGTTCTCGGACGTCTGGTCCTGCCCTCCGGCACATCGGACGTGCCGCTGTCAGCAGTATCCTTTCCCATTCCGGCGGCATTTTCCCCGGCCACAGCCTCTTTGCCCATGGTAATATCTTTCCTGGAAATATCCTCCCTGGCAATGTTTTCCCCGGCAGCTTCATCCCCATTCCCGCAGACGGATTTCCAGGCATCAAAAACAGGCTGCGCCTGCATTAACATGCCTGCGCCGCCGCCATATGGGTAATCGTCCACTCTGCCATGCTTCTCCAATGTAAAATCCCTGATATTAACCGGATTCAGCCGGATCAGTCCCTTTTCCACAGCCCGGCCTATAATACTTGTCTCCAGCCCCTGCCTTACCATCTCCGGAAAAAGTGTTACTATATGGAATTTCATGCTGCCCTCCATGATTCCCTTCGCGGAATCTCACAATCCCAAGGCCAAAAGGTAAGCCTGCAGAGAATGCCGTACAAGGCGAACCGCTTCGCCTGGGCATTCTCTGATGTGAAAAAAGTCAATGACAGTATCATACCATATTCCCGGAAATAGTCAATTATCAGTTCCCCTTTCCTGCTATGATGATGGTTGCGCCGTCAGGATCGTCCAATACTTTTGCAATGGCAAAACCTGCCTCCTGGAGCAATTTGCTTTCATGTTCCAGAGTCAGCGGAATATCAAAATGTACAAAGCAATTGTCAGGTATGCCGAACTTCTTTCTCTTTTTCAGATATTCGTCCCGTAGCAGCTCTTCCTCCTCGTCGCAGCAGGCGATATAATCTGCCAAAATGAAAACCCCTCCATCCTTCAGGCCATTCCAGAGCTTTTGATACAATTCCCCTTTTCGCTCCGGCAGGAAATGGTGCAGGCTTTCAAAGGAAACAGCGGCATCCCATTTACCCCAGCCAAAATCATATTGAAAATAATCCAGGCATACCGTGGTCAGCCTCTTATCGGAGTGCTTTTCCCTCAGCTTATCCAACATACCTTCGCATAAATCAATACCCGTCACTTCTATATCCGGATTCCTTTTCCAGATCTGGTCCAGCTCCAGACCGGTTCCGCAGCCCAGATCCAGAATTCTCCGGCATTCCGCCGGCAGGCTTTCGGCAAACACCTGATAGGACTTTTCCCAGATCGACATATGTTCCTCATAATCAGCCAGTCGCTTTGTAAAAAAGTCAGACATCTCCTCCAAGGGAGTATCTGCTATATCCTGAAGCCACTGTTTTAATTCCTGCATATAAGTTTCCCTGGATTTCATGGTATTTCTCCTCCTTCATATGGCAGTGCCGCCGCAGCCGGCACAAATAATGAGTAGTTCTTTCGGAAACAAGCATACCACATTTTATCTGCCAATCCTACCTCGCCCTTTTTTCCAAAAATGAATGAGCCGGTTCCAAAATCCACTGATTCCGGCCCGGCCCATTTTTCAGTTACCTGTCTGTTTTCTCAGGATACGCTGTATGCTTTTCTCCGACAAATAGTATTTGCAGGCCAATTCCGATGTCCTGCTTCCCGCAAGATACTCCCCGTAGATTTCCCGGTCACGCTTCAAAAGCTCCTGCTTAGTCTGTGTGCCCGTGCCCCATGCCTGCCGCCGGGACGGTTTACGGGGGATGTAAATACTTTCTCCGTCAACATACTGCTGTATCAGCTCTACTACCTCAATCGGCAGAATTTCTTCTGCTCTGATATAGCCCATATCTGCCTCCTAAAATTTCCCGCCTGCGCATTGCGGCGTACAGGCGGATATTATAATTTTCAGGATTCGCGTTGGCTATAACAATCTTTTATTCTTGCAATAGCCGGCGCTATGCAGCTATAACATATCTTTTCATAAAATTCTCCTTTCTGTAACCTCCCTGCAGGTGCCGTACCCCGGTAATACCGTCCATGACAGCACCGTCCCTTTGCGGTATTGCATCCCTATATTGCCGTCTACAGGTCCAGCAGCCCTTCCAGAATATGAATTCTGATATATCCTGCCTCTATGTCCACTTCCAGGACACATTGCCTGATTGCCGGAAGAAGCAGCTTCCTGCCGTCGTCCAGTTCAATGTCATACACATCGTTGGCCCCGGTCTCTATCACATCCTGTAAACGGCCTATCTTTCCTCCGTCCTCGTCCCGTACCTCCAGCCCGATCAGGTCCGCCACAAAGTACTCGTCCTTTGCCAGCCTGACCGCATTTTTTCTGGTGACGAGGAGGGATGCCCGGCGGTATTTCTCCACATCGTTGATGTTGTCCATCCCCTTGAATTTCAGGATGACAAACTGCTTAAAGAATTTGACGCCCTCCACCTCCAGCACCAGACGCTCCTTTCCCGTGTCCAGAATAACCTCCTGCAGGCGCTTGAACCGCCTGGGATCATCCGTTGTGGGAAATACCTTTACTTCTCCCCTGATTCCATGGGTAGAGGTAATCACCCCCACCTGAAAAAAATCTTCCATTCCCTTTCCCCCGAAAAAAACACAGCCACGCATCCTTCTCTGGACAGGGCTGCCCGGCACGCTCAAGGTTCTCAGTCGTCCGGCTTACCGCAGGCAGCAATAGGAACAAAACATACCACCTATAGCAGCAAACGAGGAGGAACCAGACCTGTTCCTCCCCTTTTTACAGCTTACACAATTTCAACATCCACTCTTTTGTTATCTTTGGATGATGCAGCCTTTACCACAGAACGAATCGCTTTTGCGATCCTGCCCTGCTTGCCGATAACCTTACCCATATCGGATGCAGCTACATGAAGTTCGATAACTGTATTTCTGCCTTCGCTCTTCTCGGTCACAACAACCTCATCCGGATTGTCTACAAGCGCTTTTGCTACTACTTCAACTAATTCCTTCATAAGCCACCTCCAAAGAATCAAAATTTATTTTTCGATGCCGGCCACCTTAAACAGCTTAGCTACCTGCTCAGTAGGCTGAGCGCCTGTAGCCAGCCACTTCTTAGCCAGCTCCTCATTTACCTTGAAGGTGCTGGGATTGGTGCTGGGATCGTAGGTGCCGATCTCCTCAATAAATCTTCCGTCTCTGGGGGAACGAGAATCAGCCACAACGATTCTATAATAAGGAGCCTTCTTCTGTCCCATTCTTCTTAACCTGATCTTTACTGCCATTGCTTTTTCCTCCATTGATAACATTTAATATGTTTTTTTGGACTTTCGCCCTGTATATGAACAGGTTTCCCGCCAACCGGCGTTCTCCCGTATTCATCTCTAAAACGGGAAGCCGCCTTTTCTGCCGGGAAATCCCCCGAACATTCCCCTTCCGTGCTTTCCCCCGCCGCCAAACTGCTTCATTACCTTCTGGCTCTGTTCAAACTGCTTGATAAAACGGTTGACCACCGCCACATCCACTCCGGCCCCCCTGGCAATCCGATATTTCCTCCGGGGGTTCAACAGCTTGGGGTTGCGCCTTTCCTCCTTTGTCATGGAAAGGACAATGGCCTCTGACTGTTTCAGCTGTCTGTCAGACGCTTCCGAGTCAATATCCGTACTCTTTATGCCCATCCCCGGCAGCATTCCCAGAATGCTGGACAGGCCGCCCATATTCCGCATTTGCTTCAGGCTTTCCAGGTAGTCCTCAAAATCAAACTTCCCCTTCTTCATCCTGCCTGCCATCTCGCGGCTTTTTTCTTCATCTATGTCTATGTTCTCCTGGGCTTTTTCAATCAGGGACAGCACATCCCCCATGCCCAGAATCCTGTTTGCCATACGGTCCGGATAGAACTGCTCCAGATCGGAAAGCTTCTCGCCCATGCTGACATACAGGATAGGCTTTCCGGTAACCGCTTTAATGGAAAGCGCAGCGCCGCCCCTGGTGTCACCGTCCATCTTGGAGAGAACCACCCCGTCTATGCCCACCTTCTCATCAAACTCTTTTGCCACATTCACGGCATCCTGGCCGGTCATGGCATCTACCACCAGCAGCGTCTGGTGCACTGCGACGCCGGCCTTGATCTCCTGCAGCTCCGCCATCATATCCTCGTCAATGTGGAGACGGCCCGCAGTATCCAGGATTACAACATTGTGTCCGTTCTTCTCCGCATGGGCTATGGCTGCCCTGGCGATTTCCACAGGCTTGTGGTCCGTTCCCATTTCAAACACGTCCACTTCCTGTTTCCTGCCGTTGATCTGCAATTGTTCAATGGCTGCCGGCCTGTATATATCGCAGGCAGCCAGCAGGGATTTCTTCCCCCTGGTTTTCAGCTTCCCGGCGATCTTTGCCACCGCCGTAGTCTTTCCTGCACCCTGAAGGCCGGCCATCATAATCACGGTGACAGCCTTCCCCGGCTGCATGGCAATCTCCGTGGTATCGCTTCCCATAAGGGCTATCAGCTCTTCGTTTACGATCTTGATTACCATCTGCCCGGGATTTAAGCCATTCATGACGTCCTGCCCGATGGCACGTTCCTCCACAGCCTTGATGAACTGCTTCACCACCCTGAAATTGACATCGGCTTCCAGCAGCGCCATTTTCACTTCCTTCAGCGCCGCCCTGACGTCCTCTTCCGTAAGCCTGCCCTTGCTGCGCAGATTCCTGAATACTCTTTGAAGTTTATCCGTTAAGCTCTCAAATGCCACCTGCGACTCCTTATACCCGTCTGAATTTACCGCCCCTAAAGCTCCTCCTGCAATTCCCTGGATAACATGCCTATGCGCTCCAGCCTGTCCTGAAGCTCCCCTGCAGATTCCCCTTCCCCGGGCACCCCGGATAATTCCTGAATCTCGCGGACTGTCTCCTTCGCCTTTGCAAAACGTTCCACCAGATGAAGCTTATTCTCATACTCTCTTAGGATTTTATTGCAGCGCCTGATCAGATCGTGAACTCCCTGCCTGCTGATGCCGCACTCTTCAGCGATCTCCCCCAGAGACAGGTCGTTATACACTGCTTCCGTATATACCAGACGCTGATGCTCCGTCAGCAGCTCGCCGTAAAAATCAAACAGCATCGTCTGTTCATAAATCTTATCCATTTGCCTGACTGCCTCTGATTTCCTTATGACTCTGCCTATCTTACTATATCCCGGCCCGGGTGTCAAGTATTTTTTCTTTACAGCTTCTCGCTGTATATGCTCTTATACCCCTCGCCAAATATCTCCGTGGCACTGGTGACGATGATAAATGCTCCGGGATCCTCCTCCCGCACAATGGTTTCCGCCTGAGGAGAAATCTGCTTCTTCATCACGCACATAATGACCTTCTTATCCTTACCGCTGTATGCACCTTCCCCTGAAATATAGGTCACACCGATGTCCAGATCCTCCAGCAGCCGCCCGGTGATGGCCTCATGCCGGTCGCTGATGATAAAGATCAGCTTCGCACCGTCCCGCCCATACAGCACCACATCCAGCAGGACGGAATTGATTACTACCACCAGCCCTGCATACAGCGCCACATTCAGGTTCTGAAACACAAACGCGGACACGGCCACAATCGACGCATCCGTAATCATAAACAATGCCCCGGTCTTAAGATGTGGGAATTTCAGCCGCAGCAGCTTGATAAGTATATCCGTTCCCCCGGTGGTGGCGCCTGCCTTAAATACAAGGCCGATTCCCATCGCCATCAGTGCACCGCCGGCAACCGCCGCCAGAAAGGGATCCGTGGTCACCGGCCCAAAGGGCGACAGCAGATTGATAAAGCCTGACGTCAGCGCGGTACAATACATGGTGGAAAGGATAAAACGCAGACCGAATTTCCAGGTTCCCACCGCAATAATGGGAATATTAATCACCAGCACCCAGGTACCGGTCTCCAGCCCGGTGAGCCGATTCAGAATAATGGCGATACCCGTAACGCCTCCCGGTGCCAGCGCATTGGGATCCAGAAACAGGCTGACCGCCACTGAATACAGAAACGCCGCTGCCGTGATTTCAAGATAATCCATCACCCGGCGTTTCCACGTCTTTTTCTCCTCAAACTTAATCTCCGCCACTTGCTGCCTGGTCATTGCCATATTACGCTTGCTCCTCCATGCCGCTTAGATTACTGTAGGCGACAGCTTCGGCTGGTATCCTTCTTTTTCCAGGGCTTCGATGATCCGGTTCTTATGATCCGTCCCGAAAGCCTCCATGGTGATACGAAGCTCCACTGCCGCGTTCCTGTTGATGGAAACAAATTGATTATGCTCCAGCTTGATCACATTGCCGTCCATGCCGGCAATTATTCCGGAAATCCTGCACAGCTCGCCGGGCTTGTCGGGAAGCAGCACGGATACCGTAAATATCCGATCCCGCATAATCAGCCCCTGCTGTACCACGGAGGACATGGTAATCACGTCCATGTTGCCGCCGCTTAAAATGGAAACCACCTTCTTATCCTTTGCCTCCAGGTGCTTTAAGGCAGCCACCGTCAGCAGGCCGGAATTCTCCACCACCATCTTATGATTTTCCACCATATCCAGAAATGCCACTACCAGCTCCCTGTCCTCCACCGTAATAATGTCGTCCAGATTTTCCCTGATATAGGGGAACAGTTTGCTGCCCGGGGTCTTGACTGCAGTACCGTCAGCGATGGTATTCACCGTGGGCAGTGTGGTCACCTTGTCCGCCGCCAGGGAAGCCTGCATACAGTTGGCTCCTGCGGGTTCCACGCCGATGACCTTGATCTTGGGGTTTAAAAGCTTAGCCAGCACGGACACGCCGGTAGCCAGCCCGCCGCCGCCAATGGGCACAAGGATATAATCCACCAGGGGAAGCTCTTTTACGATTTCCATGGCAATGGTCCCCTGCCCGGTAGCGACCGCCAGATCATCAAAAGGATGTATAAAGGTATACCCATGCTCCTCCGCCAGCTCATAGGCTTTTGCACAGGCCTCATCATACACATCACCGTGAAGCACCACCTCCGCGCCATAGCCCTTGGTGCGGTTCACCTTCATCAGGGGCGTCGTTGTGGGCATGACAATGGTAGCCTTTGCACCATAGCACTTGGCCGCGTAAGCCACGCCCTGGGCATGATTCCCCGCCGAGGCGGTAATCAATCCCTTTGCCCTCTCCTCCGGGGACAGCGTACTCATCTTATAATATGCCCCCCGCAGCTTATAAGCTCCCGTATACTGCATGTTTTCCGGCTTCAGGTATACTTTGCTGCCTGTCTGTTCACTTAAAAACTCGCTGAAAATCAGCTTTGTCTCCAGTGTCACCTGCTTTACGATCTCTGCAGCCTCCTCGAATCTCTCCAGCGTCAGCATCTGTTCTTCCATCTTCATCCTCCTATCGCCTCAAGGCTTATTCTCACACTATGGCTTTCCTCGTATACTACATTTTGTATGTTTTTACAACCAAAATTTGTCAGTCATTACCGTCTTCCTCCCCGTTCACGTCGAACAGGGCATTTACAAATTCGTCCGCATCAAACCTCTGCAGATCTTCTATGCCTTCCCCCACTCCGATATATTTGACCGGAATATTCAGCTCTGACTGGATGGCCACCGCAATGCCGCCCTTTGCCGTCCCGTCCATCTTTGTCAGGATGATGCCTGTGAGTTCCGCCACCTCACCGAATTCCCTGGCCTGCACCAGCGCATTCTGGCCTGTCGTGCCGTCCAGCACAATCAGATTCTCCCTGTGGGCATCCGGAAACTCCCTGTCAATAATCCGATTCATCTTCCTCAGCTCTTCCATCAGATTCTTTTTATTATGGAGCCTCCCTGCGGTATCAATCAGAAGCACATCCACCCCTCTTGCCTTTGCCGCCGTCACGGCATCGTATACGACACTGGCAGGGTCTGCGCCTTCGCTGCCCCCCACCATGGGAACCTCCGCACGTCTGGCCCACTCGGCAAGCTGGTCTCCCGCTGCCGCCCGAAAGGTATCCGCAGCTGCAATCAGCACTTTTCTGCCGCTTTCCTTCAGTCTGCCCGCCAGCTTGCCCACGGAGGTAGTCTTGCCCACACCGTTCACGCCGATCACCATAATCACGGATTTCTCCTGCTCGAAATCATAAGCCGCCGTGTCTACCTGCATCTGCTCCCTGATATTCTCGATCAGCAGCTGCCGGCATCCGGCCGGTTCTTTGACATGTTTTTCCTTCACTTCCTGCTTCAGCCGCTCCAGAATATTACCGGTGGCATTGACTCCGATGTCTCCCATAATCAGGACCTCTTCCAGCTCCTCATAAAAATCGTCGTCTATGGACGAGAAGCCGCTGAATACCGAATCAATCCCCCTGACAATATTATCCCTGGTCTTGGTCAGCCCCTGCTTCAGCCGGGCAAAAAAGCCTTTTTTTTCTTCCTGCTTCTCTTCTACATTCTCTTCGCTCATATTCCCCTCCATGATTCCGCTCCGCGGAATCTCACATTTGCGCGGAGAATGCCCACGCAAAGCAAACAAAATCGCTTGGGCATTCTCCGGTGTGAGATTTAGAATCTCTTGGCAAAGCAGTCCTACTCTTCTCACACTGTCAGGTCAGGTCTTTCTCGATCAGATTGACACTGACCAGCGTGGATACACCCTTTTCCTGCATGGTAATGCCGTAAAGCCGGTCCACCTGCTCCATGGTTCCTCTTCTGTGGGTTATCACGATGAACTGGGTATTCTTCGTCAGCTTATGCAGATACCTGGCAAAGCGGCCCACATTGGAATCGTCCAGCGCCGCCTCAATCTCGTCCAGCAGGCAAAAAGGGGACGGCTTGAGATTCTGGATGGCAAACAGCAGGGAAATGGCAGTCAAAGCCTTCTCTCCGCCGGACAGCTGCATCATATTCTGCAGCTTCTTTCCGGGGGGCTGGGCAATGATCCGTATGCCTGCCTCCAGTATATCTTCTTCCTCCAGCAGTTCAAGCGTACCCTTGCCGCCGCCAAACAGCTCCTTAAATACCTTGTCAAATTCCCTGTTGATCTCGGAAAACTTTTCGGTGAACTGCTTTCTCATGGCACTGTCCAGCTCCTCGATAATGCCCTCCAGGGTTTTCTCCGCCTCCACCAGGTCGTCGTGCTGGGTCTGCATAAAGGTAAAGCGGTCCATCAGATTCTTATAATCCTCGATGGCATTCACATTCACGTCTCCCAGCTTCTTAATCTGATCCCGCAGGGAGGTAATCTGCTTTTTCATGGAGGACAGGTCTGTCAGGCTCTCGTCCCGGATTGCGGAGGCATCGCTTAAGGTGATCTCATATTCATCCCACATATAGCTGATCTGAGATTCCAGATTTTCCTCCAGCCTCTCCTTCTGGGCCGCCAGGCGATAGACCTCCTTATCCAGGGACGTCATCCTTTCCGACATTTCTTCCCTGCTCTGGAAGAAATTTTTCTGCCTTGCGGACAGTTCCTCCTTATGGGCCATACTCTCCTTCAGCCTGTCCTCGGATTCGTTCTGGGCGTCAAAGGAAGCCGCAATGGTCTTTTCTATTTCCAGGATATTCTGCTTCCTGCGCTCGGTCTCCTGTCGGTTCTCTTCCAGTGCCTCCAGGATTTCTTTCAGCTCGGCCCGGGAGCGGGCTATTTCCTCGTCGATACGGTCGACGTTAGTCTGCTTGAAGCCCAGGGTCTGCCGCATCTTTTCCACCTTCATCTCCCACTCGGATACAAGGGCTGCCGCCTCTGTCTCCAGCTTCCGCTGCTCCTCCAGCTCCTGCTGGAATTGTGTAATCTGCTCCTGGGTACTCTTCTCCAGGGCCTCGCTCCGGGACAGCTCCTCCTGGATGGACTCCTTATCGTTTCTGATCTCGAAAATCCTGTCCTCGATCTCCTGTTCCTCCAGCTTCAGGGAGGCCTTTGTTTCCTCTTCCTCTTCCATCCGCTCTTTTGACTGGCTGATATTCAGCCTGACGGTATTCTGCTCTATGGACTTCTTCTGCATGTCTGCCTTTAAGGTCTCCAGCTCCATGCGCAGCCTGTTCCTGTCTGCCTTGGTCTCGTCGATCTCCCTGTTGATGCCATCCACCGCCGCAAGCAGCTTTTTCACACTCTTTTGCAGCTCTTCCATCTCCCGGCGCCTTCCCAGAAGGTTACTGTTATTCTTAAAGGCTCCGCCGCTGATGGCGCCGCCGGGCACCAGCAGCTCTCCCTCCAGCGTAACCATACGGATACCGTACTCATACTTTCTGGCTATTTTCACCGCATTGTCCACATGGTCCACCACCACGATACGTCCCAGCATAGCCCGGGCCACATTACGGTATCGTCCCTGGGTCTGTACCAGCTCATCCGCCATGCCGATCACGCCCTTTTCGGAGAGGGCGTCCGGATTCTTGAATTCCTGAGGCTTGGTAATACTGGTAAGGGGAAGGAAGGTGGCACGTCCCAGCCTGTTTTCCTTTAAAAAGCGGATCATCTTCTTCGCCGTTTCCTCATCATCGGTGACGATATTCTGGATGTTCCCCCCCAGCGCCGTCTCAATGGCGGTCTCATACTTCTTCTCTACCTTGATGATGTCCGCCACTACTCCGATAATGCCGGGCGTTTTCTCTTTCTGCTCCATGACCTTTTTGACGCTGCCGCCGTATCCTTCATAGCGCTCGGTCAGATTGGACAATGCCTCCAGCCTGGACTTCTCCATATGGTATGCGCTCTGGGTCTCCCGAAGCCTGGCGTCCCTGGCCGCCAGCTCCTTGCGCATGTCTCCCAGCGCCTGCTCCGCAGCCGCTTCCCGCTCTGTCATCTCTCTCAGCGCATCTGTGATCGCTTCAAACTCCGCCTCCAGCTTTTTTAAGCTTTCCTCTCTTGCCGCCTCGTCGGATTTTGCCCGCAGCAGCCTGGAATTCAACTCCGCCCTGCGGATATTGACCTGCTCCATCATGGTGTCAAAGCGGCCCATTTTGGATTTAATGGTTGCCCTCTGGTTCAGCTCGCCGATAATGGTATTCTTCCCTGCCTCAATGGCATTGTTCAAGTCCGCAATCTTTCCCTGGATCTTCTCCAGCTTGTCCTTCTCCGCCTCCGCAGTGGCCGTAATCTCCTGCACCTGGGCGTCCGTATCCACCTTCTCGGCAAGGATACCCTCCTTGTCCTTCTCCTTGCCGCTGATTTCCTCCTCCAGCGCAGTACGGCGGTTTGTCAGATGGGTCTCACTGCCCTTTGCCGAGTTGATCTGCTCCTTTAAGACATTCTTCTCACCCTCCAGCTTTCCCCGCATCAGCCCCGTATCGGTGAGGCTGCTCCTGGCCTGCTCAATGGTTTCCTCCAGGCTCTCGATCTCTGACTGGATACGTTCATATTCTTCCCTGATTCCTTCGTATTTCCCGGTGATCTCGGCAAGATCCCCGCTGGCAAGGCTGTGCTTTTCCTCCACCTGCTGCAGCTGTTCCTTTAACCGCCCGTTCTCCAGCAGAAACACGTTTACATCCAGAGTCTTCAGCTCTTCCTTTCTGCGCAGATAGATTTTCGCCACCTCCGACTGCCGTTCCAGAGGCTCCACCTGCTTCTCCAGCTCCGAGAGTATGTCGTTGACACGCACAAGGTTCTGCTTTTCGTTTTCCAGCTTGGCCTGGGCTGCCGCCTTACGGCGCTTGAATTTGACGATGCCCGCCGCCTCGTCAAAAAGCTCCCTGCGCTCCTCCGGCCTGCCGCTTAAAATCTTGTCGATCTGTCCCTGGCCGATGATGGAATAACCCTCCTTGCCGATACCGGTATCATAAAACAGTTCGTTTACGTCCTTCAGCCGGCAGGGGCTTCCGTTGATCAGATATTCACTTTCTCCGGAACGGTAAATACGCCTTGCCACCGTGACCTCGTCAAAATCAATTGCCAGCTGATGGTCACTGTTGTCAAGGGTAATGGCTACATAAGCATAGCTCAACGGCTTCCTGTTTTCCGTCCCTGAGAAAATGACATCCTGCATGCTGGCGCCCCGGAGCTGCTTGACCCGCTGCTCTCCCAGCACCCAGCGTACCGCATCGGCCACGTTGCTCTTGCCGCTGCCGTTAGGCCCCACGATACCGGTAATGCCGTTATGAAACTGAAACACGATCTTATTGGCAAATGACTTAAAGCCCTGTACCTCAATACTTTTTAAATACATAACCCCTGTCCCTCAAAAGCAGCAGCGCTCTGTACGCCGCCTGCTGTTCCGCCGCCTTTTTTGTCCTTCCCGAGCCCTCTCCCAGAACCTCGTCCTCCATATGCACGGAAACCCGGAAGGTCTTGTTATGCTCCGGCCCGCTTTCCTCAAGAAGCTCATAGCCAAACTGCTTTTTCAGCGTCCCCTGGATCAGCTCCTGCAGGTTGCTTTTGCTGTCATAAAAGAGCTGCTTGTCCTCCAGGTCAGAAAGAATGAAACGATTGATAAATGTCCTTGCCGCATCCATTCCCCCGTCAAGATAGATGGCTCCCGTAACCGCTTCCATCACATCGGAAATAATGCTGTCCCGCTCCCGGCCGCCGGTATTGTCCTCACCCCTGCCCAGCAGTATGAATTTACCCAGCTCCAGGTCCCTTGCACAGAACGCAAGAGACGGTTCACAGACCATGGATGCCCGCAGCTTAGTCAGCTCTCCCTCGGGCACCTCAGGATATTCGTGAAACAGGAATTCGCTGGATACCAGTTCCAGCACGGCGTCCCCCAGAAATTCCAGCCTCTCATAATCTCCCGTTCTGTTTATTTTCTGTTCATTGGTAAAGGAGCTGTGGGTCAGTGCCCTCTTTAACAGGGAAATATCCCGAAATCGATACCCTATCCGTTCTTCCAGATTTTTTACTGTATAACCTTCCAACATTTTTCCCTGCCCTTTCAATACAAAGAGCAGTCCGCTGAAACGTACTGCTCTTATTCATAACAACAGGATTTCCGCGAAACCCGGATCCCATTGTTGAAATCAATATAGTGACGGGCTCCTGTGTTTCACAGGCCGCCTGAAACCAGGGCTTCAGTTCAGGGCACCCTTAATCAGTTCCACTGCTTCCTCAACGGTTTTGATTTTCTCGGCCTGGTCTGCAGGTATCTCAATGTCAAAGGTCTCCTCAATCCCCATAACGATCTGAAATACATCCAGAGAGTCCGCTCCAAGGTCATCCAGGAAAGTCGTTTCCATGGTGATCTCGTCTGGATCCACATTCAGAACTTCCGCAATGATTTTTTTCAGCTTTTCAAATTCCATCTTATTTTCCCTCTTTCCTTTAATCTTCCAGAACGATCTGTTCCTTTATTTTTTCATTGATGTTCTGTTCTTTAAATGCAATACACTGCAGGATAGAATGACGCACCTCAATCGCCTTGCTGCTGCCGTGGGTCTTTACCACCAGGCCGTTTAATCCCAGCAGGGGCGCACCGCCGTATTCCTCCGTGCTGAAAGCCTTCAGAGTCTGCTTCAACGCCGGCTTCACAAGAAGCGCGCCGATCTTGCTGCGCAGGCTGCTCATCATACCCGCCTTGATCTTCTTCACCAGCACACCGCTGACGCCTTCCAGCATCTTTAACACGATGTTTCCCGCAAAGGCTTCGCAGACAAGTACATCCGCCACGCCCTCCGGAATGTCCCTGGCCTCCACATTCCCCACGAAGTTGATCTCGGGACAATTTTGAAGCAGGGGATAGGTCTCCTTTGTCAGTGCGTTTCCCTTCTCTTCCTCTACCCCGATATTGACCAGGCCCACTTTAGGATTTCTGACACCCAGGACACTCTCCATATAAATACTGCCCATCTTCGCAAACTGCAGCAGCTGGGAAGGCCTGGCATCCACATTGGCCCCGCAGTCCAGCAGAAGGCTGACACCCCCCGCATTGGGTATAATGGGCGCAAGGGGAGGCCGCTCCACACCCCTGATCCGTCCTACTATGACCTGTCCGCCCACCAGCACGGCTCCCGTGCTTCCCGCGGATACAAACGCGTCGCATTTTCCTTCCTTCACCAGATACAATGCCTTTACAATAGAAGAATTCTTCTTTGTGCGAATCGCCATCACCGGCGGTTCCCCGGTATCGATGATCTCCTCCGCGTGTACCACTTCAAGCTGTTCTTCATTATATGTATATTTCTTCAGCTCTTCCCTGATAACCGGTTCCTTGCCCACCAGGAACACTCTTACACGCTTATCCTCATTGATGGCTTCCACCGCGCCTTTGACGATTTCAAGCGGAGCATTATCCCCGCCCATGGCGTCTACCGCCACATTTACCATTTCTGCCATTGCCATCCTCCTTTTCCAAGAAGATTTCGCACCATAACTTACTATAATAGATCGCAAAACAAAAAGCAAGTGGAAAATCACACTTTCCCACTTGCCTTTCCACCTGTTTACAGCGCTTTTTTCTTCCACCTTCCAAGCCGGTAAAAGATAAAAGTAATCAACGCCCCCAGCACCCATGCGCACAACAGCGAAATCCACAGGCTCTCGTAACGTCCCTGGGGAAGCTCCGGTGTTTTGGTCTTCTCCACAAGGGCGTATACCAGCGGAACCCGGATGGCCACCGTAGTCAACAGGGAAATCCACATGGGTGTTACCGTATCCCCGGCCCCCCGCATCACCCCTGACAGGCTTTGGGTCACCGCCATGGCGATATAGCCCAGGGCCAGAATTCTCATCATATTGGCACTCAGCTGCGCAAGCTCCTTCGTATTCGTAAAGATCCCCATCAGGTACGGCCCGAACAGCAGGATCAGGCCGGTAATCACCGCCGACGTACCCACCGCGATCAGCGTGCCCTCTTTGGCGCCCTGTTTCACCCGGTCCATCTGCCTGGCTCCCACATTCTGCCCGGCGTATGTGGTCATTGCCGTACCAAAGGAGAAATTGGGCATCATGGCGAAGCCGTCCACCCTCATGATGATAACGTTTGCCGCAATAATCATCTCTCCGAAGCTGTTGGTCAGAGACTGTACCACCACCATGGCCAGGGAAAATATCGCCTGGGTGATACCGGAGGGCAGTCCCAGCCTGATTACCGTCAGCATGGTTACTTTATCCGGCTTGAGGTACTGCGCCTTCAAATCAAAGAATTCCGTCATTTTCCGCAGCTTGACCACACACAATACGGCGGAAATCAACTGGGCAATCACCGTAGCCAGCGCCACTCCGGATACGCCCATATGTAATCCTGCCACAAACCAGAGATCCAGCACGATATTAATCACCGTGGCGATCAGCAGATACACCAGGGCGGAAAGGGAATCTCCCAGCCCCCGCAGGATCCCGCATAAAATATTGTAATAAGCCAGTCCGATAATTCCCCACAGCAGAATCATCAGGTACGAAGTACACCAGTCGATAATGCTTTCCGGAGTATCCAGAAGCTCCAGTACCGGCCGGATCGCAAAGGTGCCGGCAACCATCAGCAAAAGGGACGCTATGGCGGTCAATGTAATGGTACTGCCGATCGTCCTGGAAAGGTTTTCCCTGTCCCTGGAGCCGTAATACTGAGAAACCATGATGCCGGCGCCCATGGAAATACCCACAAACAGCACCAGCAGCAGGTTGAAAATAGGGCTCGCGCTTCCCACTGCCGCCAGGGCATTGTCCCCCTCATACTTTCCCACCACAATGCTGTCTACCGTATTGTACATCTGCTGGGCAATATTGCCGATCAGCATGGGGATCGTAAATACCACGATCCTCTCCCAGGGCCTTCCCTGGGTCATATCCACCTGCCCGAACAGGCTCTTTATCTTTTCCAACATACCCTGACTCCCGATAAGATAAGTAAGACAAAAAAAGCTGCCGGCACCTTCGACGCCGACAGCCTTCTCTGATTCGTCAATCAACCTCTACAACCTGCTTCTTGTTATAAGAACCGCAGGCCTTGCAGACCCTGTGAGGCACTGTCAATGCGCCGCACTTGCTGCACTTTACCAGAGTAGGAGCGCTCATCTTCCAGTTTGCTCTTCTCTTGTCTCTTCTGCTTTTAGAAGATTTATTCTTGGGACAAATAGACATCGTTACACCTCCTTATTCGCATTGAAAATATCTTGAATCACGGCCATTCGCGGGTCAGGGACAAAAGTATCACATCCGCATTCCCTCTCATTCAGATTCTGTCCGCACACGGGACAAAGCCCCTTGCAGTCTTCCCTGCACAGAATCTTTGCAGGCCAGTTTCCAATGATCTCATTGAACACAAAAGTTTCCGTATTCAGCTGGTAACCTTCCATAAAGCTCAGATCGTCCACAGCCTCCCTGTCCTCCGCCTCCGGAGAGAGCACCACCCTCTCAAACGGAAGGTCAAGGGCCGTAATTACCTCCGACAGACATCTGTCACAGCTTGTCTGAAGCTTCAGGCTCACATTTCCCTCCACCTTAACCTTGCCGGCTTCCATGTTGGAAAATGTAAACGACACCGGGGACTTTTCCCTGATTTCAAAGCATGCCGCCCCGCTTTGAAAACACGTCATTTCAAGCGGCACCTCCATGCTGATCCGTCTGCCCTCGGATGTGAATACATCGGATAAATTCACTAACATAGCGACTCCTGTAAGTTAATCGGAAACAGCTCACTAATACGGATCGTCTTCACACACTGATTCATTATACATAGGGGCGCCCGAGTTGTCAACAGCTTTTTTCGCATATCCCTTTAATCTTTCGTTCATCCGCTTTGCATCTTTTGCCGACTTGCTCCAGGAAATCCCGGAAACGATTGCGAAAATAACGGCAATGGTAACCAGCATGGCGACAACGCTCAGCGCATCCTCTGCACTGTACCAGTCAAACATCCGTCCGGAGACCAGCACGATCACATTGACCAGCACGTAATGGATTACCGTCCTCACCGCAATCTCCGCCTTTCCCATAGACCGGTCCCAGGGATAGATCAGGGATGGCACCGTAAGCACCGCTGCTACCGCCACGATCTGCCAGAGCGTCGTAGACAGTATTCTTTCCGTAGGATTGATTACGGTAGTAAAAAGCGCCACCGCAATTACCATACAGGATGTTATCATACTGAAAATATGAAAGAGAAACTCTATTTTTCGTCTGCACATTGTGTTTCCTCCTAAAGCCCCAGCTTTTTCTTCAGGCCTGGTACATACTGCCTGGATACGATCAGCTTTTCCCCGTTCTCCATACAGGCCTCAAAGCGCCCGTTAAATGCCGGACAGATATTCTTTACCTTCGACAGATTAATGATTGTAGATTTGGAAGCCCTGAAGAAATCCGTGTTCTCCAACTGCTTTTCCAACTCGTACAGCTTGCTTCTGGTATCGAAAACCTCTTTTTCCATATAGGCAAACACTTTGTTATCCACCGCTTCAAAATAATAAATATCCGAGGGCTGTACCTGAAAGATCCGCTCCCCCCTGGATACCGTCAGCTTCTCCCTCCCTGCCCGCAGGGAATAAATCATCTTCAGCAGGGATTCGTCCAGCGCCCTGCAGCGTATGATGATTTCCTCCTCCGCTTCCGGCGGACAGTCCTGTATCGTTATCTTCATTACTATCTCCTCACCTGTAAAGAATGCCCCCGGGCCGTTTACAGCATATTGTTCAGGTACTCTTCATGGGCCGGGCTTCAGCGGTCCCGCAGTTTCCGATTCCTGTTCACCAGTGCCGCTGCCACTATGGCTATTATAGCATAAACCAGCAGAAATGCCACCTGTTCCGGGGTGGTAATCTCCTTTTCGCCCCAAAACAGCGTGATCCCCATCTCCCCGCGGAATCCGTCACTCACCGCCTCCGGCAGCCCCGCAAAGGTCTCCCGTACCGCCTCCCCGGTGCAGGCCTCCCGCAGCATGGCGGTACACGGCAGCACCGGCAGGCATTTTAATACATTCTGCAGCCCCTCCGAAAGAGATCCCAGGGACAGATAGATCCCCCCCAGGAAGCCCACCAGCGTCCCGATGACCGTAAGCAGACCGCTCCAGGCACTTTCACTGTGCACGAAAAGCGCCAGCAGGTAGCCCAGGGCGGAGAAGGTAAAGGTACTTACCGCAATCAGGCCGGCCAGACGCAGCAGGGTACCCGCCGCCAGGAGTCCGTTGCCGCCAATTAAAAAGTAGACCTCCCCCGCCGCCAGCGTCAGCATACACATGCCGGTGCCCACCAGCCACGCGGAAATGATGTAACCCAGAGACAGCTTAATCCTGCTCACCGGCGTCACATAGAATGCCATACTCCGCTTCCTGGTCTCGTCCTGTACCATACTTCCCAGCACCGTCAGCGTCACCGTCACGGAATTCACCGCCAGAATCCCTGCCAGCACCCAGAGCTGTATCAGGTAGCCGGCGTTTTGCCTATCCAGAGCCCCATCCCGCTCCCCGCCCAGCTCCGCCAGAACCTTCACCAGGTCATCGCCGTGCATTTTTCCCAGAAAGACTACCATCAGCATCAGCACAATCAGCATGGACAGCACCGAGAAGAACACCGCCGCCCTGTCTCTTAAAAATACCCTGCTGTTTCTTTTCACCAAATAGATTACTGTTCTCATTCTTATACCCCCATGTCCGCCACATTCAGTCTTTTACCCGTTACATTTAAGAATACATCATCCATGGAGCCCTGAACCAGCTCAAAGCCGGAGATACAATCCGCCAGCCTGTCTAAAAGCGGCAGCGCCGCCATGCTGTCCTTCAAATTCACAGTCAGCGGACCATCCTCCCGGTGAAGCCCGCCGTCTGCCCCACAAAGTCCGCCGGATTGCGAACCGGCAGCGGGCGTTTCCTCCCACATGCCCTTTCCCGCAAGCATTTCCCCCAGCCCTTCCGCTGACAGACCGTCTCCCGCCAATGCCTTTCCCGCAAGCATTTCCCCCAGCACCTTCTTTGTCTGCTGGTATTCTCCCGGCTTGGGCCAGAGCCGCAGCTTATCCCGGGCGTACTTCTCCTTCAGCTCAAAAGGCGTGCCGAATTCCCTGATTTTCCCGTTATCGAGAATGACAATATGTCCTGCCCTGGCCGCCTCCTCCATATAGTGGGTAGTGAGAAAAATCGTCATGCCGGCCTCCTGCCGCAGTGACTCCAGGCTTTCCCATACCAGCTTTCTGGTAGCCGGGTCCAGGCCCGTTGTAGGTTCGTCCAGGAATAAAATCCTGGGGGTATGTATCAATGCCGCCCCCAACTCGCACAGACGCTTCTGCCCCCCCGAAAGCTTTGCGTAACGTCTGTTATAAATTTTCTCCAGGAACAATCTGCGGCAGACTCCCTCCACTCTCTCACGGAGCTCCTTTTCCGTGTACCCGTACAGCGATCCCCGCACAAGCAGGTTCTCCTTCACCGTCAGTTTTCCGTCCAGACAATTGTGCTGCCATACCACCCCGATACTTTTCCTGATGTTCTCATCCTCTTTGCCCAAACGGTATCCGCAGATGCGGACCTCTCCCGCCGTGGGCATAAAGAGGGTACAAAGCATATTGACGGTAGTGGACTTTCCCGCCCCGTTGACCCCTAAGAATCCGAACAGCTCTCCCGGCTCCACCGCAAAGCTTACATCATCTACCGCCTTCACCTCTTTAAAATACTTTTTCAGACCCTTAACTTCTATCATGCTTTCCATGTATGTTCCTCCTGCCTGTCATAGGTATTCCCCCGCTTGCTCCTGTTTCCCTTCTTCCTCTGCTCCTGCAGCCTCCCGGACACTGCCGGTCAAGTGACCGCCTTCCCTGCCAGCATATCGCAGCCACTGATTTCACGCAATAAATCTAAGCCAAGATGCGGTTTCAGGCAGGTAAGATGCAGCGCAAATTTATTTTCTTTATTTTTCCCTTTTCAAGGGTTATAATGCTAAGGGAAAGCTCACCTGTGGCATATTGCCCTGAAACAACATCAAAACACAATCACAGATGAAAGGACGGGTTACTATGAAATATTTGATAGATTTTATGGCGTTGGCTTTCTTATATATTTATTTCTTTTTCAGGAAGTGGAAAAGCAAAGGCAAAGATGTATTGCTTGTCAATACACTGATGTATATCTATCTTTCTTTTGTGCTTTATTTCACTTTGATGCCAATCATATTAAAACTGCCGTTTATTCTGAATCATCCCTACACTCCTATGAATATGGTGCCGTTTGTAGATGTTTTAGCGGGAAAAGGGGACTTTGTACGGCAGGTGGCATTGAATGTTATTATGACCATACCCTTTGGCTTTCTGTTTCCATTGACCCGGAATAGAACCGCTAAATTCAGCAGAACGGTCCTCTTCTGTTTTTTGATGAGTCTGGGGATTGAATTGCTGCAGCCCCTCATCGACGGTTTCCGGTCTTCGGATATTACGGATTTAATCACGAATGTGATTGGCGGAATACTTGGATATGGTCTTTATGTTTTGTTCAGGCCGGTCACATTTTGGATTTTAGATCATCTGCAAAAGAAAATCTGAATACGGAATTCCGGTTTATCGGAATCCTATCATTTCCGGGTGAGGGCGGCCTTCCCCGCAGTCTGCCGGAAAGCCCCTTGACCATACCGAGGAGGCTTTGTTATAATAGAGCCATAAATCAACCATCTCAACAGACAGGAGGGTATCAAATGGGCTTTTTACAAGGTAAAACAGCGATCATCACAGGCGGAGGCAGGGCTGTCCTCTCAGACGGTTCCTGCGGTTCCATCGGCTACGGTATTGCCACCGCCTATGCAAAGGAGGGCGCAAATCTGGTCCTCACCGGGCGCAATACAAAGAAGCTGGACGACGCAAAGGAGGAGCTGGAGCGCCTTTACGGTATTCGGGTACTGACCTCAGCGGCGGATGTTTCCGCAGGCTCCGACAACGAAGCCGTGGTAAACGAGGTTGTAAGCAAGACAATGGAGGCCTTCGGCAGGATCGATGTATTAATCAATAATGCTCAGGCTTCCGCCTCCGGCGTAACCCTGGCCGACCACACCACGGAACAGTTTGACCTGGCTCTCTATTCCGGCCTGTATGCCGCATTCTATTATATGAAGGCATGTTACCCTCATTTAAAGGAGACTAAGGGCACCGTGATAAACTTTGCTTCCGGCGCAGGCCTTTTCGGCAATTTCGGCCAGTGTGCCTATGCCGCTGCCAAGGAAGGCATCCGGGGACTCTCCAGGGTGGCTGCTACCGAATGGGGCAAGGACGGCATTAATGTAAACGTCATCTGTCCTCTGGCATGGACGGCACAGCTGGAACAGTTTGAAAAGGCATACCCCGACGCCTTCAAGGCAAACGTGCATATGCCTCCCATGGGCCACTACGGCGATGTGGAAAAGGAAATCGGCCGGGTCTGCGTACAGCTGGCTTCTCCCGATTTCAAGTACCTCTCCGGCGAGACCCTCACCCTGGAGGGCGGCATGGGCTTGAGACCGTAAGCAGATTCCATGGTGTTTTCTATCAAAAGAAGCGGCATACCCCCATTTTCAGGTGTTATGCCGCTTCTTTTCTGTAACCTCTGCTTTCTGCTGCATGTGTCCCCTTAAGACAGGCAGTTTCCGGTCGAATTGTTATCAAAAAACTCCTTCAAAAAGGGTAACATGCTTTCCCTCTCTCCCTGCCGAACAATTTGGCCTTCCTCCATGACGATGATTTCATCATAAAGCTCCAACGCTTCCTCCCGAATGTCATGGGTAACGGACAGGATCGTCAAATCATCACATCCCGACAAATAATCGGAAATCTGCTTTTTATTCTGTTCGTCCAGGGCCGAAAACATCTCATCGCAGAACAATACGTCGCACTCCCTGTTCAGCGCCCGGAGAAGGGCTATCTTGTTCTTCTCTCCTCCGCTGATATTGGCTCCGTCCTCTCCGAAGTTCTCCCGCATCAACGCTCCCGCATCCAGAGCCTCCACATAATTGTCCAATCTGTCAGACCGATAGCTGCCAAACAGAGTAATATTTTCCTTGGCGCCGGCGTTAAAAATTACGGCATTCTGATTGATCTCCGCAATCATCTCCGTCAGTTCACACTGTTCCTGAGGTACGCCGTCATAGGCAATGGTTCCCTCATAACCACCATAATATCCCAATAAAAGCTTCAGGAATGTAGTTTTCCCTGCCCCGCTCTTTCCCACCACTGCATATTTCCGACCCTTCTTCAGGGTCAGGTCAATACCCTTTAAGGCAAAGTCTTCCCTCGTAAAATTTAAATTTCTGACAACGATGCTGTCCTCCAGCCGGTTCTTTGTCTTTCCTGCCGTCTCTGGAAGCTTCAGGACGCCTTCGATCTTTTCTTTTATCTCCCCCGCAGAACGGATACCGATAATCTGGTACATAATGTCCTGCACAGGCAAGGCAATCAAATCTACAAAAGCAAGCAAACCAACAAAACTCCCTACCGTCAGCATGTCAAGCCGGATTAGAACCAAACCGCATACAAACGCAGCAATATTGATGATATAGAGCGACAGTCCGGCAAACACCTCCACAAAGGAGCTGAATCTATTATATCGGTATGTAGCGGCCTCCCGCTTCCTGCAGGCCTCCTCATGGCGTTCTGTAAAGGCTCTTCTTGTAATAGGATTCACCAGAATAAAGCCTTCAAATATTTCCTTCATTTTGCCAATATAACGGGCGTTTTCTCCCACCTGCTCATTTCGGAGAGTGCCCAGGCGCTTCCCGCCAATATTAGGAATCGCCACCGTAGCCAGGCAGACCACAAAAATCACGGCTGCCAGGACAGGGTTCAGACAGAACATGAACACCAGATACACAACCACACGAATAATACTGTTAAAAAAGTCAAATACACACATAAAATAGTCCTGATACAGAACCGGAATATCCTCAGTAAGCACGGACATATAATAAGCGCTGTCCTCCTCATGGAATTTCTCCTGGGACAGGGACAAAAACTTGTCAACTATGGCGCATTTAAGCTGGCACATCATCTGTTCCTTAAGCCTGACATCCGCCAACTTGCTCAGATATTCAAATACCAGAATCCCCGCCACTGCCCCGATATAATAAAAGGCAAAGCGGACTGCCGTCCCCTTTAAAAACACACCGATCTGCTCCACCAATCGCGCTGTTATATACGGCAGCAACGCCGCAAACAACGCTGACCCTGCAGCGAAAAGATTCACAAGAAATATTCTTCCCTTATTTCGATAAATAAATCTGTTCATTTTCCTAATTCCTCCAGTAATGGGCAAACATGATTTTCCATTGTTTGCAATTATATAGTATTCTTATATGTTGTCAATTGATAGATTGCATAAAATATAACATCACTTTTGGTTGTTTTATTAAATATCTCGATGTTTTCAGCTCCCGCTCCTAAGTCTGAATCCAGGAATACGCCCGCCAACTCCACAGCCGGCATCTCAATGGCTCTCCGGTTAAACCCATGGCAGTCTGCAGAGACCGGTCTCAGTTATAAAATAATGCCCGTTTTGTTTCCCGACGGTTGACTTTTCTTACGGGGAATATCGAATCTCTCCATTTACAGCCATCCCGTAATATAGTTTAATGAAATAGAGCTGCATCACAAAAGATATTTTAACGGTATGGTTATACTATCCTTATGGAGGAGAAAAATGGATCAAATGAATTTTTCTAAAAATCTGGCGCGCCTGCGGCGGGAGCGCCACGTTACCCAG
>ERZ777011.1431-NODE-1431-length-24997-cov-3.287266_pt1 | contig 24997 bp, 19 predicted proteins | sample MGYA00374964_ERZ777011 | MGnify/ENA primary metagenome ERZ777011 (study PRJEB29310, sample SAMD00008975) | mouse gut metagenome | study: EMG produced TPA metagenomics assembly of the Metagenome analysis of fecal microbiota from mouse which was promoted... | reverse complement strand
CAGGCGTTCTTTCAGATCCCGCATATTCTCCGCCAGACAGAGAATCGCCATAATTTCGGATGCCACCGTAATGACAAAATGGTCTTCCCGCACTACGCCGTCCGTCCTGCCGCCGAGTCCGATGATCACGTTGCGCAGCGCCCTGTCATTCATGTCCAGGCAGCGTTTCCATACGATCTGTCTCGGATCAATGTCCAGTTCATTTCCCTGCTGGATATGATTATCCAGTATCGCGGCAAGCAAATTATTCGCCGCCGTAATTGCGTGAAAATCTCCGGTAAAATGCAGATTCAGATCTTCCATGGGAACTACCTGCGCATAACCGCCCCCCGCCGCGCCGCCTTTTATGCCGAAGCACGGTCCCAGCGACGGCTCTCTGAGGGCTATCACCGCCTTTTTGCCCAATTTCCCGAAAGCCTGCCCCAGACCGACGCTTGTTGTAGTCTTACCCTCTCCGGCGGGTGTCGGATTAATGGCTGTCACAAGAATCAGTCTGCCGTCAGGATTATCCTGAATACGTTCTATGTATTCATCCGAAATCTTCGCCTTATATCTGCCGTACAGTTCCAGATCATCCGGTTCCATTCCGATCTGTCCGGCCACATCCGTGATATTTTGAAGGACTGCCTCCTGCGCAATTTCAATATCTGTCTTCAAATCCGTTCCCTGCCTTTCTTTGTCTGGACTCATAATCCCGCGCCTATGCGGCTCTTAGATGGTTTCTTCTACGAACTGCTCGAACTCTTCCGCCGTCATAATCACTTTGCGTGGCTTGGTTCCCTCTTCCTCACCGACGACACCCGCCTCGCACAGCTGATCCATAATGCGGGCCGCCCGGTTAAATCCGATTTTAAAGACGCGCTGTAACATACCGATGGACGCCTTGTCCTTCTCGATAATAAATCTTCCTGCTTCCGTAAAATACTCATCGTACTCGGAACCGCCGTCGCTTCCCGGCGTACCGCTGCCGCCTCCTGCACCGCTTCCCATACTCCTGATCTGGTTCTCCACATCGTCGCTGTACACATTACCGATGGCCTGATTCTTGAGGAAGTCTACCACATCCGACACTTCCTTATCGGAGACAAACGCACCCTGGATACGTGCCGGTTTCGGATACCCCTGTGGATAAAAGAGCATATCGCCCTTACCAAGCAGTTTCTCAGCCCCGACCATATCGAGGATCGTGCGGGAATCCACACCACTGGAAACCGCAAACGCCACACGGCTCGGCATATTTGCCTTGATCAGACCCGTAATGACATCCACAGACGGTCTCTGTGTCGCAATGATCAGATGAATCCCGCAGGCTCTCGCAAGCTGTGCCAGACGGCAGATGGATTCTTCCACTTCGCCCGGCGACACCATCATCAGATCCGCCAGCTCGTCTACAATAATAAGGATCTGCGGCAGTTTCGCAGGCGCTTCCGGATCACCCGATGCCTTCATGCTCTCTACCTTCTTATTATATCCTTTCAGATCTCTGACATTGAAATCCGCGAATTTCTTATATCGGTCTGTCATCTCCGCAACTCCCCAGTGAAGAGCCGCTGCAGCTTTCTTCGGATCTGTCACGACAGGAATCAGCAGGTGCGGTATACCGTTATAAACACTGAGTTCTACCACTTTCGGGTCAACCATGATCATCTTCACGTCTTCCGGTTTCGCCTTATATAAGATTCCCATAATAATCGTATTGATGCAGACTGATTTACCTGATCCGGTAGCGCCCGCAATGAGCATATGCGGCATCTTCGCGATGTCTGCCACCACAATTTTACCGCCGATATCCTTACCTACCGCAAACGCAAGGTTGGAATTAAATTCTTTAAACTCCCTGGCCTCCACTAATTCCCTGAATGAGACGGCACTGTTCTCTTTATTGGGAACTTCTATGCCCACAGCCGCTTTCCCCGGAATCGGCGCCTCGATACGTATATCCGTAGCCGCCAGATTCAGCTTGATATCGTCAGCCAGACCCACGATCTTGCTGACTTTAACACCCTGTTCCGGCTGCAGTTCGTAACGGGTAACGGACGGTCCCTGACTGATATCCGTTACGGTCACCCTCACACCGAAGGTATTCAGTGTCTGCTGCAGACGCATGGCAGTTTCTTTTAATTCTTTCGCAGAGTCTCCATTATTCTTACCGTCGCCCTTCGCCAGCAGATTCACTGGCGGGAATTTATACGGTCTCATGGGTTTCGCCTCTGCGCCCGCAGACTGCCGGCTGCTCTCTCCGCTGTCTGCCGGTCGGGTTACTTCCGTAACGGCTTCCTGTCTCAGTCCGCCCGCCTCGCTCTTATATGCGGCAGGACGTTCTCTGCCAGGACCTGGCATAGCGCTGCCCGATACCTGTTCCGGTCTGCCGGACAGCGTCATGCCTTCCTTATGGATCTGCAGTTCTCCGATGTCATCTTCCGGTTCTGATTCTTCTGCCGCACCGTGTATGCGGATCTCGTCCAGTTCGTCCGACTCATTCTCGATATAGTGATAGGAATGCGCTTCTCTCACAGGCGGCTGTTTCTCCTGTATTTCCTCATCTTCCCCGGATATATGTAAAGTAATCTCATGGATATCATCCCTGATCTTTTCCGCGCTCTCCTTCTCTTTTCCCTTATCGAGCGTCGTATCCGCCATGACGCCGGTCACCTTTTTGTCCATGCGCAGAATCTTTTCATTCTCGATCTCTTCTTCCCGCCGTCTGCGCTGTTCTTCTGCCCTTGCGCGCTTCTCCTCCATGGCAAGTCTTCTTTCCTGTGCACGTTCCCTGCGGTACGCGGCATCCTCCACGGAACGCTCATACATCCGCTTACCCTGTCTGGTCACGCCGCCGATAAAAGATCTCTCCGTGACCACCACCATGCAGATGATCCCCAGCACGAGAAGCGCCAGCGCCGTGCCTGCCGGTCCCAGAAATTTATAGGACAGATAGGCCAGTGATCCGGCAATGATTCCGCCGCCGTTCCTGTTTTCACTGCATCGCAGATAAATCTCCTTGATCTGATATTGCTCCGCCTGCGCAAGTTTTGTCCCGAACACTTCGCACACCATGCCGATCAGTACAAACAACGCAATGCCGGCCACCAGTTTTCTGGTCGCAATATTATTTCCTGTATTGGACATACCGAAAGCAATCGCCAGAAAAATGATCACCGGCGCAATATATGCCGTCAGCCCGAATATCCCGAACATCACGCCGCTGACCGCATTGCCGGCTTTCCCTACAATACCGAAATTACACAGAAACAGGATAATCGCCAGTGCAAGAATGACCAGCAGCAGAATCTCGTTGCGGATCGCGGCGTCCATTGGCTGGGATGCCCTGCTTCCCGTACTCTTCTTTCCTGTCTGTGGCCGTCTGCTCCTGCCTGTATTTCTATTTGAAGTTGTCGTTTTTTTCTTTGCGGAAGAACGGTTTCCTCCCTGACTTGCTGCCATGATAATGCCTCCTGAGCATACTCCTCCTGATCATATAACTCAATATAGTATAGCATTTTCATTTTCGCTTGTCATCCCTTATTTTGTAGCTGCGTTTTTCTTATCCACCATATCGTGGAGCTGTGCAATGGCATCTTTAATTCCGCCCACCTGACATATGATCCCTTCCTGAACCGCTTCATTTCCAACCAGAATCGTTCCCACATCTTTCGTCAGCACACCGGTCTCCATCATCAGCTCCTCCAGTCTTGTCTTGGATATCTTGCAGTGTTCACAGACAAATCCCGTGATCCGGTTCTGAATCTGGCGAAAATAGTCAAAGGTCTGCTGCACCCCGATCACCATGCCGTTTAAACGTACCGGATGGATCACCATGGTGCCTGTAGGCACAATAAAGGAATAGTCCGTACTTACGGCAATCGGAACGCCTATGGAATGACTGCCGCCCAGCACTAAGGAGACCGTCGGCTTACTCAGGGAAGCGATCATCTCCGCTATGGCCAGTCCGGCTTCCACGTCTCCGCCCATCGTATTGAGCAGAATCAGCACACCGTCTATCTCTCCGCTGTCCTCTATCGCCGCCAGCTGCGGCAGAATATGCTCATATTTGGTTGTCTTGGATGTACTGCTCAAATTATCATGCCCTTCGATCTCGCCGATAATGGATATCAAATGTATCTTGTGATGTGCCTCGTTCTCATCTAACGTGATCTGTCCGACCTCACTGATGCGCTCGTCCCGGTGCTTTTCTTTATCCTGCTGCTTTTCCTGCTCCTCGCGCTTCTCGTCCCTGTCATTTTTATTTGTCTTATTCTCCTTATTATCCCTGCCGTTGTTTTTATTGTCCTTGTTTCCCATCACAAACCTCCGTCCGTTATTTTTTGTGGTATTCAGAATTAAAAGGTGCTTTACAAATCTTGCTTAGGCATATTGCACAAAATGCTCGCGCTGTTGTCTGCGCAGGAGACTGAGATTTTCTTAATATTCCGTTAAGTGAACAGCAATTTCGGGACATGGACGTCCCGAAAAGCCCGAAACGAGCCCGGACGGCTCATTGAGGGCGGTTGCGTCTGTTTATCATAACTCTGTCGGAATATTTAGAAAATCCATTCGACGGAGCCGACACAAGAGAGCACTTTGTGCAATATGCCCTTTCATTATGTGTAAAGTACCTTTTGACTCTCGAATCCTATAAAATAAAAAGGAAGAACCGCCGCCATTTAGCGTGATTCTCCCTTAGTTTGCGTTATTTATAATGATTTATACATCGATTATGTCCGAAAAAAGTCCCCGCAGATTCTAAGAAATATCAAAATCATCCCGCTCGGAAACTTCCACATCGTATTTCATATCCTTCTCCTCAACCGGATACTGATAGTCCATTTCCTTCTTCACATGCTTCCTTGGAAGCGGCAGCGGATTCTCTATGAAGCGTGGCTTTGACGTCTGTTCCGGTACTTCCGTCATTTCTTCCGTACCGTCATTTTCCGTCAGTGCACTCCCGGCTTCCCGATCCGCCTCGGCATTGATCTGTTCGATCACAGCCTGCACGACCTCAGCCCTTCCGCCGAATATACAGTTCTGCAGCCCCAGTCCGGCCAGTACCGCCCATATATAAAGCGACAGCAGTCCGAAATGATTATCACCGATCACCGCCATGGGTGTAGGCGCCACGATGATGCACAGCATGATCCACCACATATAATTTTGTTCTTTACCGCTCCGGAAAAATTCAAATATGAGAAAAGCCGCGGGAACAAGCAATAATCCCACCACGTAAACATCGTACAAATACGGCTTCCCAATGATAAATCCCTCGCTGTAAGAATACCATAACTTTATTTTACCCGGATCAAACTGCCCGTCAGAAGCTGCGAACCAGACTGCGGCAAGCTGCATAGCCGCATATGTAATCACCGCTGCGGCAATCACCGCGGCATTCATTCCGGCCGAGTGGTACACCGGCATCGAATCCTGCTTTTTCTTCCGCCCGGTAGCAGCTGCGACAAACATAAGCATAAGCGGCGCAGCCGCCGGTTCAATACATGCAAGCATACCGATCACGGCGCCTGCCGCCACAGCCCCGAAAAGCGCGGCCGGTTTACTCAGGCGGTTGTCACAGTAACTTTGTATAAGCCATGCCGTCAGCAGCATCCCCAGCATATACAGCACAAAAAAGAGCCATTCCGGACCGAAGCAGATCAGCATTCTCAGGCTGCAGTACGAACATGCCAGATACAGCAGCACGATACATGCCGGCAGCCGTCCTGCAATCTTCCTCGTCACCACATAGGCGAGCAGCATTCCGGCAATCTGCAGAATCATCTGTAACACGATCGCAGATGCGATCTTATGTCCCAGAAAAGATAATATCACCGAGAGACACAGCACATACAGACTGGAGATCCTGTCAGGCGATACCGCCGTACCCGCTTCCGGTGACAGCGCCATATGATAATAGTCCATACCGCTCACCTGTTCGGCAAGGAACTGTTCATGCTCCGTCATAGAGAAGGCATACTGCATATACATGACCCGCAGAAACACACCGCCCGCCAGGATCAGAATGACCGCAATACATTCCCATGCAAGCAGCGTGCGCTCTTTCCAGGTACATTTCTTTCTGACTGCTCCGGATATCTTCCTGACTGCCCAGTACAACAGAACCGTAACCGGAAGAATCAGCAATCCGAGAAGGGTCAGCATGCCGTCAGACATCCCCTTAAGAGGAGTAAACACAGGCACCGGAAGTCCTTTACCGTACGGTATACCTGCGAGATAAGCTGTCCATACACCCCCTGCGAACACTCCCAGCAATATGACGCACAATATGGTATACAATATCCACAACACGCAGCTAAACCACGTTTTACGATAAGTCATAATCGATTATCCTTTTACATCATATTCTTGCCAGTGCCTGTTCTAAATCAGCGACAATATCATCAATGTGCTCGATTCCGACAGAAAAGCGGATCATGTCCGGAGCCACCCCGGCCTCCTTCAACTGTTCCTCGTTCATCTGTCTGTGCGTATGGCTGGCCGGATGAAGCACACTCGTTCTGGCGTCCGCGACATGGGTCACGATCGCTGCCAGTTCAAGATGATCCATCATCCTGGCTGCCGCCTCTCTGCCGCCCTTCAAACCGAAGGAAATGACACCGCAGGTTCCTTTCGGCATATATTTCCTTGCCGTCTCATAATATTTGCTGCCTGGCAGTCCCGGATAATTGACCCATGCCACTTTCTCATGTCCCTCCAGATACGCCGCGACTCTCTGCGCATTATAACAGTGCCGTTCCATCCGAAGATGCAGGGTCTCCAATCCGACATTCAACAGAAAAGCATTCTGCGGAGACTGCATGGAACCCAGATCTCTCATCAACTGTGCCGTCGCCTTGGTAAGATAAGCCGCCCGGCCGAATTTTTCTGTGTAGATAATGCCATGATACGACTCATCCGGCGTACACAGCCCCGGAAACTTATCCGGATAAGCGCTCCAGTCAAAGTTACCGGAATCCACTATGCAGCCGCCTAATGACATGGCATGTCCGTCCATATATTTGGTTGTGGAGTGAACCACGATATCCGCGCCCCATTTGATCGGATTACAGTTGATGGGCGTCGCGAATGTATTGTCCACGATCAACGGTACATGATGATCATGCGCCGCTTTCGCAAACTTCTCAATATCCAGCACCACCAGCGCCGGATTGGCTATCGTCTCGGCAAATACACATTTGGTATTCGGCCTGAAAGCCTCTGCCAGTTCTGTCTGTGATGCATCGGGGTCCACGATTGTACATTCGATTCCCATCTTCTTCATCGTACAGGTGATCAGATTAAAAGTCCCTCCGTACACGGTTGAAGACAATACCACATGATCTCCCGTCTCGCAGATATTAAATATGGCATAATGGCACGCCGCCTGGCCGGAAGCCGTCAGCATGGCCGCCTCGCCGCCCTCCAGTTCACAGATCTTGGCCGCAACACAATCATTGGTCGGATTCTGCAGCCTGCTGTAGAAATACCCGCTTTCCTCCAGGTCAAAAAGCCGTCCCATCTGTTCGGAGGTTTCATACTTGAATGTCGTGCTCTGGTAAATCGGCAGCACACGCGCCTCACCGTTCCTGGGCTGCCATCCCGACTGAATACATATAGTCTCTTTCTGATACTGTCTACTCATCTCTATGTAATACTCCCTCCTGTTTATGACGGTCCGTCACCATATACTCCTGTTTCAGTTCCGACATCATCATCTCATACAGCTGCCTGCATCGCTCATTCTCCTGCTGCTCGACATATGTAACACACTTACTGATATAATGCTCCCACAAATACAGATACTTTTCCTCGGGAACCGCCTCCCTGGCGATCCTCTTCACGATCGTAGGTGCAATATCGTAATACTCCTGAATCATTGCCTGCCCGTCACCCTGCCCAAACAGATACTCATCCCGGTACCGCTTCATCAATGCGATTTCCCTGCAGTCCTGCGGCTTGTGCAATCCGCAGCATACTGCCGTGGTCACAAAACACAGTTTCTGCTTAAACCCCGCCTGTATCGACTCGTAATCAGCTGCCTGTATATGCTGATCAAACCGTGTGTTCCAGCTGCCGCATATGGCCTCTGTCATCTCGTGTGCCTCTCCCTCCGGAACGCCGCGGCGTCTCTGGTAGGCAATGAGTGCCGGCAGGAAATAGGATACCATATACAGATTCAGATTGTACTGCAATTGCTGCCGCTTCGTTCTTCCTCCTGCCGCTTCCAGCATACTCTGTGCCGTCGCCGCCGGACATTCCGCCGCCCGCATGCGCTGCTGTCCCCTGTCAGGGGTATCCTCACCCCATGCCGCCGTCAAAGCACACCACACGGATGTATACTCCTCAAGGTGCCGCTCAAAAGATGCGGCATAGCTTTCTTTCTTAAACTCAGAAATTCGATCCGGCGCCTGTTCAAACATACCGGTGATCTGATCCAACTGCATATTATCCATCTGCATTACCCTGCTTATCAACAATTATTCATCCCAGTTATGATATACGGCCTGCACGTCATCATCATCTTCCAGCAGGTCAAGCGTTCTCTGCAGATTCTTGACTGCCGTCTCGTCGGTCAGTTCCACCCAGTTCTGGGGAATCATGGTAACCTCGGAAGAAACAGGCACCACGCCGGCTTCCTTTAATGCGGCGTCCTCTTCGCTCCACCCGTCGGGATCCGTATAGATCTCAAAACAGTCCTCCTCCTCCGAGAAGTCTTCTGCGCCTGCATCCAGAGCCAGCATCATCAGATCATCCGCCTCCATACTGCATTCTTCTTTATCTATAATAATCTGTCCCTTCTTATCAAACATGAAGGAGACACAGCCGGGTGTGCCTACATTCCCCTGTCCTTTCGTAAAAGCGCTCCGCACATTGGCCGCGGTTCTGTTCTGATTATCCGTCAGTGCATCCACGATGATCGCAATGCCGTTCGGTCCGTATCCCTCGTATGTCACATACTTATAATTGACGTTGCCGCCCTCGCCGGCCGCTTTCTTAATACCTCTGTCGATGGTATCATTCGGCATGTTGTTGGCTTTCGCCTTGGCAATCACCTGCGCCAGCTTGAAATTATTAGCCGGGTCCGGACCGCCCTCTTTCACGGCGACAGCAATCTCCCTGCCGATAATCGTAAAAATCTTGCCCTTGGCAGCATCATTTTTCTCTTTTTTATGTTTTATGTTTGCAAATTTTGAATGTCCTGACATTTTATTATCTCCTTTGTCTTATTTGTCTGTAATGTTTATGCTTCCTCTTCCTCCGGCGATTTCGCGCACGCCGATACCGTCTGGATCATGCGGTCCTTCACTTCCAGAATGCGGAACGTATACCCCGCATAATCAAACTCGAAGTCCTCTCCTTCTTCCGGAATACGCTCCAGTCTGGATATCACAAATCCGTTGACCGTATCAAAAGGTTCTTCCTCGAAACTGATTCCCAGCGGTTCTTCTAATTCCTCCAGCGGCATTTTACCCTGAATGATATATCCATCCGAACCGTTCCGGCTGATATAGCTCGCTTCCTCGTCGTACTCATCCTCGATATTGCCTACGATTTCCTCCAGTATATCTTCCAGTGCCACAAGTCCCGCGGTCTGCCCGTACTCATCGATCACGATGACCATCTGTATTTTCTCTGTCTGCATCACTCTGAAAAGATCGTCTATTTTTCTTTTCTCCGTGATAAACCTGGGTTCCCGAAGCAGTCCTTTGATCTTGCCGATCGGTCTGTTCTTCATCTTATCATTCATCTGCATGCGCATGACGTCTTTCAGATGCAGAATCCCTACAATATGATCGATCGTACCGTCATAGACCGGGAAACGGCTGTTGTGCGCATCCACGATAAATGCCGCTGCCTCCTGCAGTGTCATTGTACATTCGATCCCGATCATATTATTTCTGTTGATCATAATATCCTTGGCTTCTTTGTCGCCGTACTCAAAGATATTGTTGATCATCTCCGCCTCATTGGCGTGCAGTATACCCTGCTCATGCCCCTCGTTGACCATGGACAGTATCTCTTCTTCTGTAACATCCGACTTATCGCCCGATGCATTGATACCGAACAGTCGTAAGATGCCGTTAGCCGTCAATGAGATCAGCGCCGTAAGCGGAGAAACGATTCGCACATAATAATAGACAGGTGTGATAAAAAGCCCCAGCCATCTGTCCGGATTACGCGAGGCGGATTTCTTCGGTATTGATATGCCAAACGTTAAAACTATGTAAAGAAGAAACAGCGTAACCAGTATTGCCGTAAGAACGGCAAACAATGTGATGTGCCACTCTGCCAGATTCCCTATATTATAAACTGCCGCCCGATAAACAATATAACCGAAATAACTGTTTAACCGGTATAAATACAGGGCTCCCATCAGCAGATTGACCGTCACCGCTCCTAATTGAATCGCACCTGCATATTGCGCATGATGTTCCATCAGATATGCCAGCCGAAGCTGCTTCGCGCTCAGTCCGCCGGACTCTTCTTTCTCCGTCTCTTCTTTATCCGCACCCTTTCTGTTCTGTATTGCAGAACCAAAACCGTAAAATAACATTTCAAGCAGCAGTAACACGATGAACCATATTATACTGCCCGAGCCACCATCATCCATATTCTGAATCCCTTCCTTTATGATTTATTATCTGTTCTATAATATAACAAGGAATGGAACCCGTGTCAAATTCATGTCAGCCTTATGTATTTAACTCGAGGCTGACCATCAGTCCGTTGTTGACTACCTGCATGATATCCTGATCAAGATGGCAGATTCTGTCCTTCAGTCGTTTCTTATCTATCGTCCGAAGCTGTTCCAGCAGAATCACGGAATCTTTCACCATATCATATTTGCTTGCATTTAGTTCAATATGGGTAGGCAGTTTCGCCTTATTCATCTTAGAGGTGATTGCCGCACAGATCACAGTCGGGCTATGCTTGTTCCCGATGTCATTCTGTATAATCAACACCGGTCGGATTCCTCCCTGTTCGGAACCGATCACCGGTCTTAAATCCGCATAATAAATGTCTCCTCTTTTCATTATCATACACTTCCTTATATTATCCTTATACTGTTTCATATTTCCAGCAATAGTATTGCCGTTTTCTCTAAGGGTATACATGATAATTGACTCATCGTAAACAATATATAAAAAACAGGGAAATTCGGTCCTACCGATAGTCCTCATAATAGTCCCTGGTTGCTGTGATCCGTCCGTTTTTCAGATAGACTCTGGGAATCCGCTTACCGAGACAGCAGGCAAGCTCGTAATTGAATCTTCCCGATAATTCCCCGAGTTCCTCCATCGTGATCTGTAAGCCGCCATCAGTTCCGATCAGCGTCACTTCGTCTCCTTCTGCCGCATCCGGTATATCCTCCACGCTGACCATAAACTGATCCATGCAGATTCTGCCGATGACCGGCGCCCTCCTGCCCCGGATCAGCACACTGCCCTTGCCGGATAATCCTCTCGGATAGCCGTCTCCGTATCCTACGGGTATCGTCGCCACGCGCATCCGCCCCGGCGTCACATAAGTACCGCCGTAGCTGACAGGCACCCCCGCCTCCACTTCTTTAATATATACAATATGGCTCTTCAAGGACAAAACAGGCTGCAGATTCACGATCTCCCGGGATACCTCTGCAGAAGGCCACAAACCGTACAGCGTGATTCCTGCCCGGACGACGTCCATATCCGCCTCACGGATCTCGATCAGCCCGGCGCTGTTGGCACAGTGTTTCACGGGAATATGATACCCCAGCTTCCGCTCCACGCGCTCCGTAAAATCGCGCATTTGCTTAAGCTGTTCCATCGCCGTGGTCTTATCCTTTTCATCTGCTCTTGCAAAATGAGTAAACATCCCTTCCAGTTCAATGCCAGCCGTATGAAGCACTTTATCCACAAAGGCAAGACCGCTCTCATCCGGTCTGATCCCCAGCCGTGTCATACCGGTGTCAACCTTTACGTGCACCTTAGCGCTTTTACCCAGCCTGCACGCACATGCCGACAGAGCCTCTATGGTGTCTTCCCGGAATACCGCCGGCCGTATATCCTGTCTGACCAGTTCTTCATAACAGTAGGGAAATGTATAACCAAGAATCAAAATCGGTTTCACGAGTCCTGCATGCCGAAGAATCAACGCTTCCTCCGCAGTGGCGACCGCATGGCCGAATACGTATTCCATCTTTTCCAGTTCACGTCCGATCTGTACCGCCCCGTGCCCGTATCCGTCCGTCTTGATGACGCCGATCATTTTCGTATCCGGAGACAGATTCCGGTACATCTCTTCCATATTACGGCAGACCGCATCCAGATCAACCGCTGCGTATACTCTTTGGTAATTTTCCCTCATGCTTCTTTCTCCGTTCCATCCTGCTGCAGCAGGATCACATCCTTAATACAATCTATGATATCCGTTGCTGTCATGGAGACTTTCGTCTCACGCTCCGCCGCCAGGTCACCCGCAATACCATGAAGATACACGCCTGCTGCGGCAGCTTCCATCTCCTGCATTCCCTGTGCCATAAGTCCTGTCACCATGCCCGCCAGCACATCGCCGGAGCCTGCCGTAGCCATGCCGTCATTCCCTGTCGTGTTCAGATATCCGTGCCGTCCTCCGTGCCGCACGACCACTGTGCGCGCATCCTTACAGACTACCGTACAGTGAAGTCTGTCGCCAAGCCGCTGCGGGTAATCCGTCAGATGTTCTTTCACCTGCGGCACCGTACACCCGTACAGTCTCGCAAACTCTCCGGGATGCGGCGTCAGGATGACCGACCGGCCTCCTGCACCCTGTTCCGATAATGCCTCCTGCAGCCCATGATCCTGCGCCAGCAGATTCAGACCGTCGGCATCGATCACTAACGGCAGCCTGCTCTCCAGGATACTGAAGCTAAGCAGCTTAGCGGCACATCGATCCATACCGATGCCGGGCCCGGTCAGGATACAGTCCGCCCACTCCACAGCCTCTTTTAACCACTGTGCAAACGGCGCATCCTGCCCGAAATCCTCCATCCCTGTATAAGTAAGCAGCATGGCCTCCGGCACAAACTGCTGCACCGCCTCTCTATTCTGTTGCGGCGTGACCACTTTAACCATACCCGCGCCAACACGTAATACACTCTTTACAGCCATCATGGCAGCGCCTGCAGTCTGCCCGCTTCCCGCAATCACGAGCACTTTACCGAACGTACCCTTGTTCCCGTCAGCCTGCCTTGCGGGCAGCACTCTTGTATGTCGTCCCGTATAAGTATACCAGTGCGGCTCCGCACCCAGGAAACTGTGCGCATCGATTCCCATCTGTCTGCAGACCAGTCTCCCGGCATATTCCGCACCCGGATACAGAATCTGTCCGATTTTAAGAAACCCGTATGTCACGGTCAGATCCGCGCGCACGGCACATCCCATAATCTCACCCGTGTCGGCTCGTATGCCTGACGGAATATCCACACTGCATACATAAGCGCCGCTCCGGTTGATCCACGCAACCGCCTCCGCATAGATTCCCTCCGCGGGCCGTGACAGACCAATCCCGAATATCGCATCTATCACTATATCATATTCACCATCCTGTATTGTGCTAAAAATCCGCGCCTGATATTCCCGCAGGATATCCGTCTGCTTTACTGTCTGTGCAGAACACTGGCTCTCATGTGCAAGCAGGACAAAAGTCACATCATAGCCTTGCAGCATAAGCAGCCGCCCGACTGCCAGACCGTCCCCGCCGTTATTGCCGCCGCCCGCGACAACCAGCACTCTGCACGGCGCCGTACCGCGGGCCCGCTGCAGTTCCTCCGTTGTCACAAGCGCCGCGCGCTCCATAAGCACAAGGGACGGAATCTGATACTTCTCCGTTGTATTCCCGTCATACCGTTTCATCTCACAAGCCGTCACCAGATACTGCCGCATATTCCCCTCCGTTTCCTGTGTCCGCGTTTTTCCCTAAGCAAAGAAGCGTCAAAATCTCACGATTTCAACGCATCCTCACCGCCTTCTTTGTTGCCGGCACCCGAATCATCTCTCTTGTCATCCGGCTCTTTCTTATTGCCGTACTTATCTTCCGGATTATATTGCATATCAAAAATCTCAATGACATCCGCACCGAAAATATCATGCATGTAGGAATACAACCGATGATTCATCGCCTCTTTTTCCTGCTTGCGGACCACCTTTTTCTTTAATTCTCTCCGGATGCTGCTGATCCATTCATCGATCTCCTGCAATTCCTCCGTGTTTTTCTGAAGTTTATGATAACATACTTCCATTGTCGCGAGCATCAGCTTCTGATTCAAACGGTTGATCTGCCGGGGAAGCTCCAGCATCTCCTCCTCGCAGGCCTCTATCTTTTCATTACATGCAGTGACGGTCTCCCTGCACTCTTCCAGCTTTTTCTCCAGCTTCTTAGACGGTGCCTTCCCCATCTCATCCGCAAGCACTACGATCTCATCCATCTTCGCTTTCTTGAGTTTCTTGATTTCCCGGCTCTCCTCATTCACCTTAGCCTGCCGCTTCAGCAGCTTATTCATGTCACTTTCCATACGCCCGATCTCTGAAGTGTATTCCTTCTGCGTAAAAAGTTTATGCCACTTGTTATCCAGTGTCAGGATCGGTATTTTCTTTCCTGCAAGCGCCGGTTCAAATATTTCGTCTGTTCTGGACATATCTTCTCTGCCTCTCTATTACATAAGTTTTCTTATATTATCAATCACGCGATGCAAGATTGTAGGACAGCTTCATCAGACTGTCTGAAAGATGCACGTTTTCAACCTGTATATCATCCGGCACATGCAGATCCACATGCGCAAAATTCCAGAGTCCCCTGATCCCGCAGGCTACCAGCTGCTCTGCCACCTCAGCCGCACCGCTCTTAGGGATTGCCAGAACCGCAATATCAATGTCGTTTTCTTTTACAAACCGTTCCAGTTCCCGCATCGGCCGTACCGTGATCCCCCGTATCCGGGTGCCCTGGATCTGCTCATCGGCATCAAATATCCCTCTGAATATGAATCCTCTGCGTTCGAAATTCGTATAATTTACAAGAGCCTGCCCCAAATGTCCGGCCCCCACAATAATCAGATTATGTTCCTTATGAAGTCCTAATATCTTGCCGATCTCATCATACAGATATCCCACATTATAGCCGTATCCCTGCTGTCCGAACCCGCCGAAATTATTCAGGTCCTGTCTGATCTGCGAAGCGGTCACCCGCATGATATCACTTAACTCCTGTGATGAAACTCTCTCGATCCCCTCATCCTTCAATTCGCCGAGATATCTGAAATATCTGGGTAGACGGCTGATAACAGCCTGTGAAATTCCTTTGTCTTCCACCCTGCCGCACCCCCTGTATTGTAATATGATAAGTATACAACTGTGTTAAAAAACTGTCAAACAGCTTAGTGATGACAGCTGCATGATGCCGTCCAAACGGCGGCTTGACAGTTCTTTGTTCTGACGGTAAACTGATTCTGGAATGATCGCCGTCTATAGCAGGCAATCGCATTTGGGCAGGCTTCTTTGACATTCCGGTCCGTGAATATAACGAAAGGTGTTGTACGTATGATACTTTCTGTCAGTAATATAGATAAATCCTTTAATGAAATACCGGTTCTTAAGAGTATCTCCTTCCATATCGAAGAGCATGATAAAGCCGCTATTGTCGGAATCAACGGTGCCGGCAAGACGACTCTGCTGCGCATTATTATGGGAGATCTGACTTCGGACAACGGAATTGTGACATTCTCCCGGGATAAAACAATCGGATACCTCTCACAGCATGAAGCGGTATCCGGCGAAAACACCATTTATGATGAACTTCTCTCCATGAAACAGGATATGATTGATCTGGAGCAACGGATACGCTCCACGGAGCTGCAGATGAAGACGGCTTCCGAAGAGACACTGGAGCGACTGATGAACACCTACTCCGATCTGACCCATGCGTTCGAAGCAGGTGGCGGCTATGCTTACAAAAGCGAACTGACCGGCGTACTCAAGGGTCTTGGATTTACGGAAGACGAATTTACGAGGTCTGTCTCCACCCTGTCCGGCGGTCAGAAGACCCGTGTGGCTCTGGGTAAACTGCTCCTGTTAAAACCGGATCTGATCATTCTCGACGAGCCGACAAACCATCTGGATATATCTTCCATCACCTGGCTGGAAACTTATCTGCGAAGCTATAAGGGCGCTGTAATCATCGTATCCCACGACCGTTATTTTCTCGATCGGATCGTCAATAAAGTCATAGAGATTGACAACACCAAAGCGACCGTCTTTACAGGCAACTATTCTGACTATGCAGCCAAGAAGGAAATCCTGCGTACCGCGGAATATAACGCCTATGTAAAACAACAGCAGGAAATCCATCATCAGGAAGCGGTTATTGAGAAACTGAAATCCTTTAACCGTGAGAAGTCGATTCGCCGTGCGGAAAGCCGTGAAAAAATGCTGGATAAAATTGAAGTACTGGACAAACCGGTCACGGTACGCTCCGATATGCACCTTCGTCTGGAGCCGAAATACGAAAGTGGAAACGATGTGCTTTATGTCGAAAATCTGTCAAAAAGTTTTGGTGCTCTCACACTCTTTACCTCTCTTGGTTTCCATCTCAGGAAGGGTGAACATGTCGCAATTATCGGGGACAACGGCACCGGCAAAACCACGATCCTGAAAATGATCAACGATCTGCTTCCTCCGGATGCCGGAGAGATCCGGCTGGGTGCAAATGTAGCGGTCGGCTACTACGATCAGGAACACCATGTCTTACATATGGATAAAACACTGTTTGAGGAAATTTCGGACGACTACCCGACGCTCACCAACACAGAGATCCGCAATACCCTCGCCGCATTTCTGTTTACGGGAGACGATGTGTTTAAACAGATTAAGTCCTTAAGCGGCGGTGAGCGCGGACGCGTCTCCCTCGCCAAGCTCATGCTGTCGGAAGCCAACTTCCTCATCCTGGATGAGCCGACAAACCATCTGGACATCATGTCCAAGGAGATTCTGGAAGATGCATTGAATGCATACACCGGCACAGTGCTCTATGTGTCGCATGACCGTTATTTTGTCAACCGGACCGCATCCAGAATCCTGGACTTAAGGGACGGTGCCCTGACCGGATATCTCGGTAATTACGATTATTATCTGGAAAAAAGACAGGCAGAGACAGCCACATCCTCCGGAAATGCGGCACGCTCTGATATGCCGTCAGACTCCCGCAGTATCAGCGGCCGGACTGTAAACCAAACCACAAACGATTCTATTACCGATGGCAGACAGGACTGGCTGGCACGCAAGGAACAACAGGCTGCACAGCGCAAGAAAGAGAACGAATTAAAGAAATGCGAAGAACAGATCGAGAAGCTGGAAAACCGTAACAGAGAAATTGATTCTCTCATGGCTTCCCCCGACTTCTGTACCGACGTCGCAAAATTGCAGGAATTAAACCGTGAAAAAGAAACCAATGACACGGCGTTGTCCGATCTGTATGAAAAATGGGAGCTGCTCTCCGAATAGAGCCGCTCCTCATATATTGTTTTCCGAGTTTGCGAAGCAAAGCTCGCAATTTAAATTCGCCCTGCGAATTTAAATTCTGTCAAGCGTCTCTCTGACCGCCTTGATAAAATCTTCACTGTTTAAAACAGTCACATTCTGCATAGATGTAATCAGTGCCAGATCTTTCGTCATCTTACCTGATTCAATCGTGCGGATCGTCGCCTGCTCCAGTCTGTCGGCAAACGTCATGAGTTCCTGATTATGATCCAGTTCTCCACGTTTCCTGAGCGCTCCCGTCCATGCAAAGATCGTCGCAACCGAATTGGTGGAAGTCTCCTCCCCTTTTAAATGCTTATAATAATGCCGTTGTACGGTTCCGTGCGCCGCTTCATACTCATAGACCCCGCTGGGAGATACCAGCACGGAAGTCATCATGGCGAGTGAACCGAACGCGGAAGAAACCATATCGCTCATCACGTCGCCGTCATAATTCTTACATGCCCAGATGAATCCGCCTTTTGCCTTCATGACACGCGCCACCGCATCGTCGATCAGCGTATAGAAATACTCTAAACCCGCTTTCTCGAACTGCTCCTTATATTCCGCATCATAGATCTCCTGAAAGATATCCTTGAAATTATGATCGTACTTTTTGGAGATCGTGTCCTTCGTTGCAAACCAGAGATCCTGCTTCGTATCCAGCGCATAATTGAAACATGCTTTCGCAAAGCTCGTGATGGATTCATCCGTATTATGAATGCCCTGCAGGATTCCGGAACCCTTGAATTCATGTATGGTCTCCCGGATTGTCGTGCCATCCTCAGCGGTAAATACCAGTTCCGCTTTACCGGCACCGGACACCTTGATTTCCGTATTCTTATACACGTCCCCATACGCGTGACGTGCCAGTGTGATCGGTTTCTCCCAGTTTCTGACGCAAGGCTCTATCCCCTTGACCACAATAGGCGCACGGAATACCGTGCCGTCTAACGCCGCACGAATCGTTCCGTTGGGACTCTTCCACATTTCCTTGAGGTTGTATTCCGTCATTCTTGCGGCATTTGGCGTGATTGTCGCACATTTAACCGCCACGCCGTATTTCTTCGTCGCCTCTGCGGATTCGATCGTGACCTGATCATCCGTCTCATTGCGATGCTCCAGTCCCAGATCATAATATTCTGTCTTTAAATCAATATAGGGACAAAGCAGTTCATCCTTGATCATTTTCCAGAGAATCCTTGTCATCTCGTCCCCGTCCATCTCTACAAGGGGCGTTGTCATTTTAATCTTTTCCATTTTCCGTTCCTTCCTCTCCATAAATCTCATATAATCCGTTCTTCACCATATTGTCATATGCATTCAACATATGTTTATTCGCAAGCTGCTCTGCCCTGTCGGCATCACCTGCTTTGAGCGCCTCCATAATCTGTCTGTGTTCGTCGTTCGAAGCCCGTCCCCGCATATTCGTGGACAGGGTTTTCTGCCTGACGCGAAGCACATACTGATGATAATCCCGCAGTGTATGCTCCAGCATTTTAGAATCGCATGCCTCATAGAGAATATCATGGAACCGGTTGTCCAGCTCCGCCATCTGATCCATATGCCCCTTGGATGCATGGAACTCGGCCAGATATATGTTCTCTTCCATCTCCTCCATCTGTTCTTTCGTCATCTTATCCGTCGCCAGTCTTGCACACAACCCCTCGAGAAGTGAACGGATCATATAGATATCCTTCACGTCTTTTGCCGTGATCCCTGTAACATACGCTCCCTTGTTGGGTACGATCTGTATCAGCCCCTCCAGTTCCAGCTGCCGGAATGCCTCCCTGACCGGTGTACGGCTGACGCCCAGTTCTTCCCCGATCGCTACTTCCTTCAGTTCCTCATGTTCCTTATACTTCCCGCTTAAGATATCCTCCCGCAGCTTCTGAAATACCCTTCCCCGCAGGGAATACTTATCGTTGACTTCATTTTTCAAATCATAATTAGCCATTTCTTTTTCCGTTTTCACTCCTTTATATCTGTCCGCCTGACACCGCTTTCAGTTTCCTCACTTTTCCGGAAGCTGAAGTTCCAGTTCTTTACAAATCTTCCTGATCTGCGTGACCAGTTCCTCATCCGTCAGCACCGTCACACGCCCTGATGTGTATTCTTCATCGACCCAGACTTTAAGTGCTCTCACGAGATCCCCGTTCTTGTCCAGATGTTTTTCCTCCGGCAGATGATAATAAGTGTTGATCCAGTGTGCGATCCCCGCCAGGCCCGATGTGTTGGACACAGCGCACAGAACCGGTCTGTTCAGGAACTTATCCGTATCAAATATATTGTAGATCTCCTCATTCTTAAGCAGTCCGTCCGCATGTATGCCGGCCCTCGTCACATTGAAATTCTTACCGACAAAAGGCGTTCTGGGCGGGATGTCATAGCCGATCTCCCTCTCATAATATTCCGCCAGTTCCGTGATCACCGTCGTGTCCATACCGTTTAGCCCGCCGCGAAGCTGTGCATATTCAAACACCATCGCCTCTAACGGCGTATTGCCTGTCCGCTCACCGATACCGAACAGTGATGTATTGATACCGGAGCACCCGTACAGCCATGCCGTCGTAGAGTTGGACACCGCTTTATAGAAATCATTATGCCCGTGCCATTCAAGCAGTTCATGCGGCACGCCTGCATGGGTATGTAATGCATAAATGATGCCCTGTACGCTTCTGGGAATAACCGCTCCCGGATAATTTACCCCGTACCCCATCGTATCACAGGCACGTACCTTGATCGGAATCCGGTACTCATCCATAAGCTTCATCAGTTCCATACAAAACGGTACCACGTATCCATAAATATCTGCCCGGGTAATATCTTCCAGATGACATCTCGGACTGATTCCTTCTTCCAGACAATCCCGGATCACGCTCAAATAATGATCCATTGCCTGTTTTCTCGTCATCTTCAGCTTTAAGAATATATGATAATCCGAGCAGCTTACCAGAATCCCCGTCTCCTTCATACCAATCTCTTTTACCAGCTTAAAGTCTTCCTTGCTGGCACGAATCCAGCTTGTGATCTCAGGATACTGATAATCCCGCTCCATGCATTTATACACTGCCTCCCGGTCTTTTCTGCTGTACAGGAAAAATTCACTGGCCCGGATCATGCCGTTTGGTCCGCCCAGTTTATGCAGATAATCATATATCGTAACAATCTGCTGCGTCGTGTAGGGCGCTCTGGACTGCTGACCGTCCCGGAATGTGGTATCCGTAATCCAGATATCCTTAGGCATATTATGCGGCACAGTCCTGTCATTAAATGGAATCTTCGGTATTTCGGAATACGGAAACATATTCCGGAATACATTTGGTTTCGCAACATCATCCAGAATATACATATGCTCTTCTATTTCCAGAAGATTATTGTGATCGTTCATGGTAACCGGACGATTTGCAAAAGTTCTTTCATCATACATAGCTGTCACGTACCTTTCTGGCATCACATGGGTGTATACCACGTATAATTGTATACAATCATACCATCTATGTCAACCCGAACTGCACATTTCTTCAAGATTTATCATCCCCCACCCCTGCTTACTCCATGAATCGCCCATGTCTCTTGCGCTGTAGATCATCCTGCGTTTAACTTCCGCATTGCCCGCATCAGGATATTTCTGCAGAAAGAGCGCTGCCGCACCGGATACAATGGGCGTGGACATGGAAGTGCCGCTCTTTCTGATATAAGCATTGCGATAGCCGCTCCTCTGGTTTCCCAGAAACTGCAGATTACATGATACAATATCCGTCCCCGGCGCCACCACATCAGGTTTGCGGTACATCATAGCGCGGCTTCCTCTGCCGGAATAATTCTCACACAGATCTCTGCGCGCACCGAAATATCCGCCCTCATGACAGCCTACCGTAATCACCCTGCGGCTGCTTCCAAGCGGCGATATCGTACCTTCTTTCGGTCCGTTGTTGCCGGCGGCACACACTACCACGATCCCCTGATCCCATACTGCATCCAGCAGATCAACCAGTTCCTTCATGCGTTCTCTCTCCCCGCTTGTTCCAATGCCCAGCGATACGTTGAGAACACGTATCCGATGTCTTAGACGGTTCTGCATACGATGCCCCGGTGCATACTGTCTATACTGCCCTCCCCGTTTTGATCTAACACTTTTCCTATACACAGACGGCAGGCGGGCGCCATTCCCTTGTATACGCCGTGGGAAGCGTACCCGCTCCCTCCCACGCACCCCGCCACATGTGTTCCATGACCACTGTCGTCATAACATCCCTGCCGGTTATTGACAAAATCCGCAAACTCTACAATACGCCCGTTGAAATCCGGATGTGCGCCTATCCCCGTATCCAATACTGCCACGGCAAGATCTTGCGTCACAATATCCCTCTGTATATCATCAGTACACCCAACCTGTTTTCTGACACGATTCACGACATATACCACCATATTTCATCCTGATTGTCGAAAAAACTCCCGACTATAGATTTATTCTATGCCGGGAGTCTTACCGTGTTCAGTGTCCTGTTTGTTTATGCTGTTTTTCTCTGTTACAGGTATATTTCCTTATCGTGCTTCCTGTTCTGTCACGCTTTTTTCTTTCTGCGCCTGCGGTTCCCGCCCCGGTAAAAGAATAACGCCATCGCCGTGCAAATCAATCCCGCACTGAAGAACCATTTCGGATGAATGCTGTAATCACCAGTATCCGGTGAAACATCCTTTTTACCGAGAGAAGCAAATACGGCCTGCCCGTCTTTCACGTCCGCCACTGCCATACTGTTGCCGTAATTATAGATCCCATAGGGCGAAAAATGCTTCGCAGAGAAAGTAAGTGCGTCTATACCGTCCACGGATATTACTCTGCTCTCCACCTCTTCCAGCTGTCCATCCGCATCCAGACAGACTACATGCAGGTTCTCTTCCCCTACGCCCTTCGGAATCGGGATCGTAACTTCCACACTCTGCTTGCCAAGTCCGGCAATCGGAATCCCTGTTCCGGCTTCCGTCATGCCGATCTCATAGGCGCACAGATTATGCGGTAGTTTATTCCCGTAAATTTTCTTATACACATCACTAATTGCAGACTTTGCCTCTTCACTGTCCGCGATCGTTAACACATAATTTTCCTCTGAGCCTTCCATAACCGCACTGGCCATACCATCCTGCGGCAGTGAATAACTGTTGACCCGCACATCGATTCCCTCACGAATCTCTTCCTGCGGCACATCGATTCCCAGATTCTCCGTGCCTTCTTCCAGCACGTATGTCATTCCATCTATCTTACAGGTCTCTCCGGCTGCCGGCATACTTCCACGTCCCTGTCTGCCCACGATCTGCAGCGTCCCGTCTTCACCGCCTGCCGCCTCTTTCGTCACTTTACAGATCACGCCCTCGAATCCGGCTTGTGCACCATCCAGCACCGTATCCTTCAGATCACTCACGCTCTCCGGAATCACCGCAATCTTCCTGCCCCTGAGAGCCAGATCCCGATAATTCTCTCTGTATAGCTTCATCGAAGCCGCCTCATAGGACAGCTTCGGCAATCCTTCTCCTGCAAACACAACAACTCCGCCGCCCGCAGCTTTCTGTGCCCCTGTAATGTCATAGGCACGCAGTCCGATTCCTTGCGCTGTGGCCGGAATATGCACCGTGTCAAGAGGACAGCCGGCATACGCTCTGTCTCTGACTTCTCTTATATTATTACCACCCTCTACGGATGTCAGATTGCTGCAGTTTTCAAAAGCGGCTTCACCAATCACCTCCACGCTGTCCGGAAGGATGACTCCCGTCACCGCAGTATTATTCTGAAATGCCTCCGCGCCGATCTGTTTAACCCCCGCCGGTACAGAAACCACGCCGCCGCTTCCTTTATACGCCAGCAAAATACCGTCGCCCACGATCAGAAAATCTCCGCTGCCGCTTTGTTTCCACTGTGACAGCCACGGTGTCGAAGCAAACGCCGAAGCCGCAATGTTACGCACACTGCCCGGAATGACCACATCGGTCAATCCATCACAATGATAAAATGCCGCATAATCAATCTCCTCCACACCATCCGGAATCCGAACAGACTGCAGGGAAGATCTCGCAAAAGCAAACTCTCCGATTCTGACAATCCCATCCGGAAACGCAAAAGACGTCATAGCATCATCATAATATGCCTGCGCTGCGATGACAGATCCATTCACCACCGTATATTTCGGGAAAGAGCCGCCCTTCGCATCTCCTGAACCCGCAAGCCCCGGTACGGTATCCGTATACTGCTGTGTATCATCTGCCGGAACACCGCCGATCGTTTCGCCGGTGCTGCCTACATTGATCGTAGCATTTGCATTATCAATCAGGATAAAGGCCTCCCGGCCGATCACTCTCGTCTTGCCCCTGACGGAATCATCCTCTTCCGCCTCCATCGCATTCATGTGCGACACTTCATGATAATAATCTACCGGCGCCACGATCTGCGGTACCGTATCATCGTCTATATCGTTTTCGCTCACGCCTGATGATCCCGGTGCTTCCTCATACTCCGAGACCTCAATATCTTCCAGCACAAGCGTCTGCGCAAACCTGCTCGCCACCGAACCGGCATCCGCCTTGATCTCGAGTTTTGTGCAACCGTCAAAAGCCGTGCTGTGGATGGTACCGACCGAAGGAGGAATCTCGATCTCCCGCAGTCTGACACAATCCTCAAAGGCCTTCATATCAATGTTTTTAACGGAATAGGGAATGTCAGCCTCCTTCAAATTCTTACAGTTCGAAAACGCATATGCGGAAATCTCTTTCGCATTGCTGCTGATACTCACCTTCTCCAGATTGTAATCGCCCCAGAAGGCATACGGCTTAATCTTAACAACCGAAGACGGCATGGAATAACTGTCTCCTCTCCTGCCCGCAAGCAGTTGATACAGCGTATTTCTGCCGTTCTTATTATAAATAGCGCCGTCATCACATGTAAATTTTGTATTACTACTGTCAAAATGAACATCCGAAAGATTATAATCTCCGGCAAATGCGCCATTGCCCAGCTCAACGAGTCCGACTCCGACATTTACCTCTCTTAGAGACGGACAACCGCTGAATGCCGCATTCCCGATTGTTGTCACGGAATCAGGAATCGTAACGCTCATAAGATTCTTGCATTCCGTAAAGGCGCCGGAACCTATGACCTCCACGGCATCACCTATTGTCACATGTCTGATATGTTCGTTTCCTGCAAAGGCCTCAGCCTCTATGCGCTCAACATAATTGGAAACAGACACGTCCTCAGCCGTGCCGTTGTATTTCACTAATGTTGTTCCATCCATCTGAAAATCAGATGCGGAAGAGGTCGGAGCCGCTTCCACATCTGATACAGGGATCTGTGTAACTGCTATCGCCGTAACAAGAAGCAGTATACCAATCAGATTTCTTACTTTCTTTCCCATAGGATTTCCTTTATGCCGTTTTTACTTTCGCTGCCTTATCCCGCTTCATAAACAGAATCACGGACAGACATGCCAGAC
>ERZ777011.1429-NODE-1429-length-25010-cov-15.222120_pt1 | contig 25010 bp, 19 predicted proteins | sample MGYA00374964_ERZ777011 | MGnify/ENA primary metagenome ERZ777011 (study PRJEB29310, sample SAMD00008975) | mouse gut metagenome | study: EMG produced TPA metagenomics assembly of the Metagenome analysis of fecal microbiota from mouse which was promoted... | reverse complement strand
CTAGTCTTTCTCTGGTGCTCAAGGTGGGACTCGAACCCACATGGTTTCCCGCACGATTTTGAGTCGTGTGCGTCTGCCAGTTCCGCCACTCAAGCATTACTTAATTATAATAGCATAAATAAATTTTTTTGTCTACTAAAATAAACAAATTTATGAAATAATTGTTGTCCATATTAACAATTGTTATTTTATGTAAAGTATGCTATAATATATTTATTACGGTATTTTATCGATTTTATATATTTTTGTTTTCCAAGTTTTAAAGCACTACTGGCATATATTCTTTGTCAGTTTCACATATATCAATACACCAAAACTAGGAGGTTTTCAAATGAAACAAAAGTTATTAAGTATTAAGAAAGCTTCACTGAAAAAAGCTTTTCGGTATCTACTGGCTACTCTTTTCACTTTATGGATTGGCACAGATATGATACTACACAACTCATTCCCTGAGTGGTATTTTCTGTATTTCGCACTTACGGGAATTATGGGAGTACTATCCTATGGAATTGCAGAAAAAATCTACAAAAAAAATGCAGACTGGACATCCTTTAAAAAATACCCTATGACATCTATATCAATAATAATCACGGATATTTTGGGGATTCTGGCTTTTATTCAGCTTGTAACAATCGTACGGTAAAATTTTATTAAAAGGGACTAAGACTTCATATATTGTTTTTCAAAATCAATGTGTGGAGTCTTGGTCCTTTATAAAAGCAAAAAAGCTGGATTTCTCCTAGCCTTTTTGCTTTTCTTCTTTGCGATAAAATCCACCTCCAATTGGAGCAAAACCTGATTCTTCCATTCGCTTCTCACAACTCCGATACATTGGTACGCAAACATCAATTATTTTTATTCTTGATTGTTTTATCAACATATCAGCAATTGCTCTAATCATTTCTAACGAAGCCACCTTGTTTACAGATAATTCAGCAAGTTTCCACCGAGTTCTAACAATTTTGAATAATTCAGCAAAACCAATAATCTCACTATCTTCTTCGATAATATATATTCTATATTCTGCTAAATTTTCAATTCTACTTTCAAATTTCTCTCGTGTTGGAACTAATTCTTCTTCAATCTGCTTTAAAGTTTCAGAATCAAATTCCAATTTCCGGCTTTCATCATTGTTGTTTTGAGGTTTTATATCACTTTCTTCTAGTTGATACAGTAAACTGTATTCAAACTTATCATAAAGTAATTTATATACCTCAAAGTCGTTTGGTGTTGCTAGTCTTAGATGCATACAAATTACCTCGACTTTCCAATTTTTTGATAATTGTAATTATATCACAGTTTACATAAAAAATCAAACTTTAACATATTATCCACATATTCTAGTTCATTAAATTAACATATAAAAAAATTCACTATATTAAATATAGTGAATTCATAAAATTATTATTTTTTTATTTCTTTTAAAATTAATTCTGTTCCATCTTCTGACATACTATAAATTAAACGAAGTTTTCTCATTTTAGAAAGATTTTTTTGTATTAAATCTTCAAGTGGATCTTCTGTAAAATCACCAATTTCAGTAGCACTTCCTAATTCATCTTCAAAAGTTTTTGCTTCAACATTATAATTTGCATATACAGTATATGGAAAATCAGGAGTTTCATATACATTATCCGCATATACTACATAAGCATACGGAATTTCTATTTCAATATTATTATGTATTTTAGAAACTGTTGGTTCAAACATATATACATAATTTTCACCTATTCCATCACCCTCAGTTAAGTCAATTGTATATGTATCAGTTTCAGGTACATATGTAACTTCTGCACTTGATGTATGTGGATTTCCATCTTTATTTAAACTATAATTTTTATTTGAAAAATTTGCTTTTTGATATTGCACATTTGCACCAAAAATATCTTTAATATATCCATCTAATATGCTTGCTGGTATTGATACTGGTTCAATTTCTGAAACATAAGAATCTGCCCAGTCATCTTTGGTAACTTTTGAAAATGCCAAACTTAAAATTTGTTCATTTGAAAAAGTTGTTATATCTTCTTTTACAAAAATAAATGGCATAATATCTATTCTAGGAAAAGCTCCGGTAAATGGATAGATTTTTTTAAATTCATCATCATCTACACTTATAGTTTGAGCTACTGTACTTTGAACTTCATCTTTTAATGTAGTATCAGTATTACTTGTTTTTTGCACATCATCATAAATTGAATTAGATGCTTTATTTGGAGTAATCATGTAATATAGCATTGTACTAAATATTATAACAATCAATATTACTATTATTAATAATGCAAAATTTAAAATTTTTTTATTCATTTGTTTTCTCCTCATGTTCTATTAGGCAGTTTCTTGATTCTTCTGATTTCCAGTTTTTGCTTTTTTCTGAACTCTTATTGGTTCTTTCTTTTTATTTTCATCAATAACTATTTCTGGTTCTCCCTTACCTTCAACACATTCTTTTGTTATTGTACATTTTGCAATTTTGTAATTTGATGGTATATCATACATAATATCTCTCATAATCTCTTCAATTATTGAACGAAGTCCTCTTGCACCAGTATTTCTTTCTATTGCCTTATCAACAATCATTTCTAGCGCTTCATTAGAAAATTCTAATTGTACACCATCTAATTCAACTAATTTCTTATATTGTTTTACCAATGCATTTTTAGGTTTTGTAACAATTTCTATTAAAGCTTCTCTTGTTAAACCATCTAATGTTGCAATGATTGGTAATCTACCTACAAATTCAGGTATTAAACCAAATTTTAATAAATCTTGTGGCAATAATTCTTTAAATATTTCAGTTTTATTTATATCTTGTTTACTTTCAATAGTTGCACCAAAACCTATTGATTTCTTTCCTAATCTGTCTTTGATTATTTGTTCTAATCCTTCAAAAGCTCCACCACAAATAAATAATATATTTGTAGTATCAATTTGTAAAAATTCTTGATGCGGATGTTTCCTTCCACCTTGTGGTGGTACAGAAGCTTTTGTTCCTTCTATAATTTTAAGTAAAGCTTGTTGTACACCTTCTCCACTAACATCTCTCGTAATTGATGGATTTTCAGATTTACGAGAAATTTTATCTATTTCATCAATATATATAATTCCTCTTTCTGCTTTCTCAATATCAAAATTAGCAGATTGAATTAATTTTAAAAGTATATTTTCAACATCTTCACCTACATAACCTGCTTCTGTAAGAGTTGTAGCGTCTGCAATCGCAAAAGGAACATTTAATACTTTTGCTAGTGTTTGTGCAAGTAATGTTTTACCACAACCAGTTGGACCTAGCAACAAAATATTACTTTTTTGAATTTCAACATCATCCATTAAATCTAAATTGTTTATTCTTTTATAATGATTATATACTGCAACAGAAAGTGATTTTTTGGCTTCCTCTTGACCAATAACATATTCATCTAAAATTTTTTTTATTTCAGCAGGACTTGGAATATTTTCAACTTCTTCTGTAACTGCTTCATCATATACTTCTTCATCTATTATATCTGTACATAAAGAAACACATTCGTCACAAATAAATACACCTGGACCCGCAATTATTTTCTTTACTGCTTCTTGTGGCTTTCCACAAAAAGAGCATCGAACATTTTTATTTTCGTTTTTTGCCATATATCTCCTCACTCATATCTTAAATTTTAAGCTCTTTTGTCTAAAATTCCATCAATCAATCCGTATTTTAATGCTTGTTCAGCTGTCATGTAATTATCTCTTTCTGTATCTTTTTCAATTTGTTCTAAACTTTGACCAGTTCTATCGCTTAATAATTTATTTAATTTTTCTCTTGTTCTAACCATATGCTCTGCATGTATTTTTATTTCTGTTGTTTGACCAGAAATTCCTCCACCACCAATTAATGGTTGATGAATTAGTATTTCTGCATTTGGAGTAGCATATCTCTTTCCTTTTTCACCAGAAGCTAAAAGTACAGCTCCCATACTTGCAGCCATACCTACACAAATTGTAGATACAGGACATTTGATATAATTAATTGTATCAACTATTGCCATTCCATCTGTAATAGATCCACCAGGGCTATTAATATATAAGTGTATTTCTTTATCTGGATCTTCTGATTCCAAAAATAATAGTTGTGCTACAACTAAGCTAGCAGAAGCTGGATTAACATCTTCTGCTAAAAATATTATTCTATCTTTTAATAATCTTGAAAAAATGTCATATGACCTTTCTCCTCTACTTGTTTGTTCAATTACATAAGGTACTAAACTATTGTCTATCATTATTTTTCATTCCTTTCTATCACTCATAAATGTTTTATCAAACTTTAATATATACTAAAAGTATCTTTTTTTCAATATTAAATATAAAAAAAAGATACTTTTTTATATTTATTTATTCGACATTTTTTATAGTCAGAACAATAATAAATTGATTATTAAAAATAAACTCCCCAAGTTAAAATTGTTTAACTTAGAGAGTTTATTATAATTTTTTATCTACAATTATTCACTTTTTTTAGTTGATTTTTTTGTAGTTGTTTTTTTAGCTGGTTCTTTTTTAGTTTTTTCTTCTTTACTATCAGCTTTTTCTGATTTTGTTTCAGAAGCTTTTGTTGTAGATTTCTTTGTAGTTGTTTTTTCTGCTTTTTCTTCTTTCTTTTCAGCTACTTCTTTAATTTTTGCATTATCAATTATGTAATTGATTGCTTTTTCAGATTTAAAGCTTTCTGTAACTCTTTCAACTAATTCTTCGTTTTTCTTTAAATCTTCAATATCTCTACCATACATTGTTGCTAATTCTTCAAGTTTATCTGTAACTTCTTTATCTTCTACATTTAATTTTGCATCATTATAAACTGCTTCTAAAACTAATTTCATTTTTGAGGAAGTTTTTGCTGCTTCTTGATTATCATTTTTAAAGTCTTCCATTGTTTTACCAATCATTTGAAGATATTGTTCAAATGTAACTCCTTGATATGATAATCTTCTATTCATATCTTCTGCCATTCCTTCAATTTCTAGTTCTATCATTCCAGATGGAATTTCTACTTCTGAATCATCAGAAACTGCTTTAACTGCATTTTCTTCTAATTCTGATTTTGCTTTATTATCTTGTTCATCTTGTAATTTTTTCTTTGTATCAGCTTTTAATTCTGCAAGTGTATCGAATTCACTAACATCTTTTGCAAATTCATCATCTATTTTTGGTAATTCTTTGTTTTTAATTTCATGAACTGTAACTTTAAATACAGCATCTTTTCCTGCTAATTCTTTTGAAAAATATTCTTCTGGGAATTTAACTTTAACATCTTTTACTTCATCAATTTTCATACCAATAACTTGATCTTCAAATCCTGGAATAAAAGATCCGCTTCCTAATTCTAATTCATGATTTTCTGCTGTTCCACCTTCAAATTTTACTCCATCAACAGAACCTTCAAAATCAATAACTGTTACATCACCTTTTTTAGCTGCTCTATCTGTAACAGAAACCATTCTAGCATTTCTTTCTGCCATACGATTAATTTCATTATCAACAGCTTCATCAGTTACTTTATAAGTTGTTTTTTCTAGTGTTATTCCTTTATATTTTCCAAGTTTAACTTCTGGTTTAGTTTGAACAACAGCTGTAAAAACTAAATCTTTTCCTTTACCAATTTGAACAACATCTATACTTGGTTTACTTACAACTTCTAATTTTTCTGCTTTAATAGCTTCATCATATACAGATGGAACTACTTCATTAAAAGCATCTTCATAGAAAATTTCTGTACCATAGAATTTTTCGACAATTGCCATTGGTGCTTTACCTTTTCTGAAACCAGGAATGTTGAAATATTTTGCATTTTTTGTGAAAACTGTTTTCATAGCTTCATCAAATTTTTTTGCTTCAACTGTAAATTCTAATTTCAATTCGTTTTTGTTTTCTGTCTTTTCAACTTTTACACTCATTTTATATTCCTCCAAAATTATTATTAACTATTTTAAATCATAAGCCTTTATATTATATCACACATTTTGCAAAATGCAAGCTTTTTAGGGCAAAAAAGGCAAACCATTAAGGTTTGCCTTTTAAATAAAATTCAAATTTAGTCGCCTAAACACATACCTAAATCTCTTGCAACTCTAACTAAATCATCATCCATTTTAATTTTTCTGATATTGCTTTCCTTTGTATTACCAGAAGCAGCTCCTACAACTTTGTTGTTTCCAACTACATCTTCCAAAGAAACATATCCCATTTTTCCATCTTTATATGTAACTAATACATTGAAAATTCCTTCTAATGCAAGTTCCATTGCCTTAGTACCATATTTAGTAGATAGAATTCTATCAAAAGCACTTGGTGTTCCACCTCTTTGAACATATCCTAAAACTGTATTTCTTGTAACCATTCCAGTTAAAGCTTCAATATCGTTTGCAACTTTTTCTCCAATTCCACCAAGTCTAATATTATCTAATCCTGAACCATCATCTAAATTCTTTTTAACAACCATTTCACCATCTTTTGGTATTGCACCTTCGGAAGTAACAACGATTGTGAATTCTTTTCCTCTATTTCTTCTTTCATTTATTTTTTCAACTACTTTATTTATATCATAAGGAATTTCTGGAATTAATGCAACATCTGCACCACCAGCAATAGCTGATTCTAATGCAATCCAACCAGCATATCTTCCCATAACTTCAAGTACCATAACTCTATGATGTGATTCAGCTGTTGTATGTAATCTATCAATAGCTTCTGTTGCAACAGAAACAGCTGTGTTATATCCGAATGTTGTATCTGTGTGAGCAACATCATTATCAATAGTTTTTGGAACTCCTATAAAGTTTACTCCTTTTAAAGAAAAATCTCTACTAGATTTTTGTGTTCCATCTCCACCTAATGCAAATACACAATCAAATCCTGCATTTTTAATATTTTCAACACATTTATCTGATAAATCTTTAAATTCTACACTACCATCTTCATTTATTACTTTATAGTTGAATACATTAGTACTATTTGAAGTACCAATAATTGTACCACCTTTATGTAATAAACCAGAAGCATTTGTAGCTAAATCTAATTTTACATAGTTATTTTCTAATAATCCTTTGTATCCTTCGATATAACCATAACATTCTACACCATTTGTTCTAGCTGTTTTTACGATTGCTCTTATGACTGCATTTAGTCCAGGAGCATCTCCTCCATTTGTTAATATAGCAACTTTCTTCATATTATAATCCTCCTTAGATTACACATTCAATTTTCAACATATATGATTATATATTTTTTGAAATTCAAATACAACCCTTTTTTAGATTTTTTTCATCTTTTTGATTGGATAATATATTAAGCTTGATATTAAAACTCCACAAGTAGCTGTAATTGCTTGTGTACTTCCCATTGCTACTTTAAACATAGCAGAAACTTTTTCTGGAAATACTCCAAATAGATTAATAATATTGAAAAAAGCAAATATAATTGCAACTTTTATAATTACTCCAATAGCTCCAACTAAAAAGTAATTTTTTTGTTTTGAAACTAATAGTAATTTATAAGCATATACTATTGCAAAGTTTCCAAGCCAAATAGCTGGAACCATATATGCCATAAAAGGTGAAGCTGTTTTAAAAACATAACCACCTAATAAATTTGAAATACTAGGAAGTGTAATAATTCCTACTATTTTTTTCCAACCTTTTAAATTAATGGCTGTCATTATTAAAGCCATATTTACTATTGTTCCTACTATCAATTGTGAATTGACAGCTAAAAAACTTTCTGCTCCAAAAATAGCTTTTATCCAAGTTGGTACAAAAGTTGGAACTACCAAGGCACAAAAACAAATAACTATAATTTGCATAATGTCTACTATTTTTGAATAATCGCATATTCTTTTTGATAATACATTTTCATTCATTTTACATTTAATTCCTTTCATAAATTTCAATTTTACTATTGATTTCTAAGCATTATATTTTTTCATTGTTTTCTAAATGATATTATATAATTTGAGTGGTGGGTGGGGACCGTTCAAAAATTTTCAAAAGCTGAAAAAGCTTCTGTTAAAATTTTTAGAATGGGGAGAACGAAAAATATATAATATTACTTAGAAAACATTTGTATATATTAAAACTTAGAAATCTATTAAAACTATTTTAACATAAAATTAGTCTGTGTGTTTGCACAGACCAATCAGTCGATTTTAATAATTTTCAGCTTTTACTTCGAAGAATGATTGTGGGTGATTGCAAACTGGACAAACTTCTGGTGCTTCTTTTCCTACACAAATATGTCCACAATTTCTACATTTCCAAATTTTATCTCCATCTTTTGAAAATACTAAATCGCCCTCTACATTTTCTAATAATTTTCTGTATCTTTCTTCGTGTTCTTTTTCTATTTTTCCAACAGCATCAAATAAGTATGCAATTTTGTCAAATCCTTCTTCCTTAGCTTCTTTTGCCATTCTTTCATACATATCTGTCCATTCAAAATTTTCTCCCTCAGCAGCTGCTTTTAAATTATCTGCTGTTGTGCTAATATCTCCACCATTTAATAATTTAAACCATAATTTTGCATGTTCTTTTTCATTATCTGCTGTTTCTTGGAATATAGCAGCAATTTGCTCATATCCTTCTTTTTTAGCTTTGCTAGCAAAATATGTATATTTATTTCTTGCTTGTGATTCTCCTGCAAAAGCCTCCATTAAATTTTTTTCTGTTTTTGTACCTTTTAATTCTGGCATTATACTTACCTCCTAAAAATTATATTTTTTTCTTACATGTTTTACAAATACCGTAAACTGTAAATTCATTAGAAAATTCTTCTAATTCAGTCTGAGTTTTAATTGCATTTTTAATATTATCATCTATTAGAATTTGAAAATCAAAAACATTGCCACAGATTTTGCAAATAGCATGACTATGTTTATCACAAACATAATCAAATTTATCTGGTTTTCCTGAATTAGAAATTTTATTTACAAAACCTTTATCAACTAGTAGATTTAGATTTCTATAAACTGTTCCTCTACTAATATTAGGGTTTCTAAGTTTTAAACTCATATAAATTTCCTCAGCAGTTGGATGATTCCTATTATTTTTTATGCAATTAATAACCTCTTCTCTTTGTTTAGAATACTTCTCCATAGTTACTCCTTTTAAAATTAGGAATAATTCCTAATTCGTATTCTAACATATTCAAAAAAAAATGCAAGTATTTTTTTCAAAATACTCACATTAATTTTTGGCTTATCTAGTTTTTTCATCACTTTTCTTGAATGGCCAAAAGCTCTTAAACATTGCAAATACAGAAGCATCAGTTTTAGTTAATCCTGTTTCAGCTTCTTTTGCTTGCAGTTTTGAAATATTATCCCAAGCTTTATGTGGTTGAGCCTCTGCTCTGAAATCAAAAGTATCATATGGTCTTCCTAAACTTGCCTTTACTTCTGGACTTGGATTACGAGATAATTCAAAAACTCTTTTCCATTCATAGTCATTAAGACTAGCTAAATATTGACTACCAATTTCCATAGCTACCATTTCTGGTAATGAAATTATACCATCTTTTTCACTTCCATATTTTAACTTTGCTACTGAACTTTCTTTAATTCTTTGACTTGCTTTATCTAACCATACTCTTCTTTTAAATTTATCTATTGGATTAGTAGATAAAGGATTCATTACTTTTTGCATTGAATCATTCTCATACGTTGCATTTAATATATCATTAAATTCTCTAATATATGTTTCTATTCTCTTTTTCTTTTCACCTTCTGCTTTAATTTCAACCGCATTTACTGTTCCCGTTGTAACTGCACGAGCAACTTCTATCTCACCTTTTATAGTTTCTTCAAAAGATTTTTTACAAGATTCGACTGTAAAAGCAAAATCTTCTGGTGTTATTGTAAAAATATATTTTGCTAGTCCATAAGCTAGCTCATCATTTTTAAAGCTGTCTAACATTAATTTTTTTCTTTCTTCATCAGAAATAAATTTAGGTAAGTCTGATAATTCTACATTATCTTTATCAATTATTCCTGTTCTTATAAAAAATCTTCCTGCTGATTTCATAATATCTTCTAATGCTGGTACATAATTTTCATGATCTTCTTTTAAAACAGTATAGTTTACCATCAATTTATTGTTAATATCACGCATTCTGTTCATAACATTAGAAATTTCTGGTGACATACGAATATTATTTCTTCTGGTATTTTTCTTAACATCTGCTATAAATATCTTTTGAATTTCTTTTGCAAAATCATCATATTCTTCGTTTGTTTTGCAAGCTAACAATCTATCTAAACTGTCATCAGCCATTCCTAAATCTCTAAATGCTTTTCTATATTCCTCATAAAAGTCATATTCTTCACCATTTATAATTCCTTTTGGCATATTACAATTATTTCTAAATATATCTACTAAATCAAATGGTACATAAGAAATTTTATCAGTAAGTCTCATTAAACTTCCTTCCGCAGTAGCTGGAATTAAAGTTCTATCAAACCCTTTCTTAGTATAGCATCCCATAAGTTCTTCTTCATATTGTTGACGTTTCTTAGTAAAATCTGGTGCATAACTATATTCTGATTTTTCTCCATTATGGTCATTTATGGCATCAAAGATAAGCCACATATCATTTTTAATTGCTTCTAAACTTCTTTTTGATATATCTGGATTTGTTTCTTGTATTTTGGCACAGATTTCATCCTGAACTTTATATCTTAAACTTAGATTTCTAGCACCAATTGCATTATGTACAAAATTAGGCATTCCATAAGTATCTTTAATACTAGAAAGCCACCATTCACCACTATGTCCTAAAAAAGTATGTCCAATATCATGATGTCTTGCCATAACTCTAACTATATCTGAGTTTAGCCAATCAAAACTATCTGCAATTTCGCCTGCAATCTCTTTACAATTTTCTGTATGTTTTCTTCTTGTAACTGTTCCTTCTTTTGGGTTTCTTAAAAGCTTAAACATCATTGTTCTATTTTCATCATCTGTATTATACTTTTCAAATACTTCATCAATAATGTTAGCATAAGGTTCAAGTCTTTCTAATTGGTTTCTTTTTCTAACAGCACCAATTTCATCCCTTAATCTTCCAACAAAACTGTATGAAACTCCACTAATATCTCTTGCTCCCATAAAAATAAACCCCTTTCAAAGCATTAGATATTCAAATTATAGCACATATTTGTCTATAAGTAAACATAATATATTTAATTTTTGCATTTATTGGCATTATTTTCTTGCAAAATGTCAATAAATGTAATATAATATTTTCGTAATTTTTTTATTTGGAGGAAATTATGAAAGTCTTTGTATCTCATGGAGATATTATTTTAGATAACATTTACAATGATGACTTAAAATTAATTGCACAAGATGGTGGAGGTTGTAATTGGAACGACTTATACAATCTTAGTTTAATGGGTGAAAAATGCTATGCTATTGGCTCTATCGGAAATGACGATGAGGGCAAAATTGCCATAGCTTCTTTAATTAATGCAGGTGTAAATACAAATGGTATTATCATTGAAGAAAAAAGAACAAATATTATGAACGTCATTATTCCTAATAAAGATTTGGAAGATGACTCTATTATTCATAGCTGGTATAATCCTATTACAATGGAATATACTATGAATTTTTCTAATAATTTACCTGTAAATTTACCAAAAGAATTAGAAAATGACGAAATATATGTTATTTTGGATAAATTTTTACCTGTAAACTTAGAATTTATTAATAATATAAAAAATAAAAAAGTATGTTTAGATATTGGTCACATAAGATTTTTCGAACATTTTACACGCCAATATCTTTTAAATTTCTTTCAAAAAGCTGATTTTATTCAACTTAATGAAAATGTTATATCTTTACTTTTTGAAAGATTAAGAGTTAAATCCTTAGTAGAATTATTTGAACTTTTAAACCCTGATCTTATAGTTCTTACAAAAGGAAAACGAGGTGCTGAATATTTATTTAGAGAAAACGGAGAAATTAAAATAGCATTTGAAGAACCAAAGATTATTGCAGATATTGTAGATAGTTCTGGTGCTGGTGATGCCTTCTTCTCTACCACTCTTCGTGAATATGCTTATAGCACAAAAATAGATTTAGAATTTACTAAGAAAACTTTTGAGCTTGCAAATAAATCTTCTCGCGAAGTTATTGCTCAGGTTGGAAGTAGAATAAAAAAATAAAATTTTAAGGAGGAATAAAAAATGGAAAATGTTGATGTTGCTATTGTAATGGGCAGTGATTCAGATTTACCTATAATGAAAGATGCTGCCAAAGCACTTGAAGATATGGGTATTAGCTATGAAATTAAAGTGTTATCTGTTCACAGAACACCTGAAAAAGCCATGGAATATGCTAATAGCTTAAAATCAAGAAAAGTAAAAGTTATCATAGGAGGTGCTGGTGGAGCTGCTCACTTACCTGGTATATTCGCTGCTATGGTTCCAGTTCCAGTTATCGGTGTTCCTATTCATACAAAAACATTAAGTGGTGTTGATTCTCTTTATTCAATAGTTCAAATGCCATCTGGAATACCAGTTGCAACTGTTGCAATAAATGGTGCTAAAAACGCAGGAATACTTGCTGCTACTATCTTAGGTACTGGAAATGATGAAATTAGGAATAAAATAATTGATTATAAAGCATCATTAGCTGAAAGTGTTACAAAAAAAGATGAAAAATTACAAAGTATTGGTTATGAAAAATACTTAGAAGAACAAGGTAAATAATTTTTATATTAAGGAGTATATATTATGAAAAAAATTAGTAGTGGAAAAGTTCGTGAAATTTACGAAGTTGATGAAGACAAATTATTATTAGTTGTTTCTGATAGAATATCTGCATTTGACTATATTCTACCAGCTATGATTCCTAACAAAGGAAAAGTTTTAAATAAAATATCAGAATTTTGGTTTGATTATGTTTCTGATATAATTCCAAATCATATAATTTCTACTGATATAAAAGATTTTCCAAATGAATTTCAAACACCTGAATTTGAAGGAAGAAGTATGTTAGTTAAAAAATTAAAAATGATTCCTGTTGAATGTATTGTTAGAGGATATATTACGGGTTCTGGTTGGAAAAGTTACCAAGAAAATGGAACTGTTTGTGGTATAAAACTTCCAGAAGGTTTACAAGAATCAGAAAAATTACCTGAACCTATCTTCACTCCTACAACAAAGGCTGAACTTGGTACTCATGATGAAAATATTTCATTTGACCAAGTTTGTAAAATGCTTGGAAAAGATTTGGCTGAAAAATTAAGAGCAAAAACAATTGAAGTTTATACAAAATGCGCTGAATATGCTGCTACTCGTGGAATTATTATTGCAGATACAAAATTTGAATTCGGTCTAGATGAAAATGGTGAACTTGTTTTAGGAGATGAAGTTTTAACACCTGATTCTAGCCGTTTCTGGCCAGCAGCTGATTATACAGTTGGTAAAAGTCAAAAAAGCTTTGACAAACAATATATGAGAGATTGGATTAAATCTTCTGGATATGATCCAGAAACAAAAGCTCCTATACCACAAGATGTTATTGATACAACATCTGCTAAATATATTGAAGCTTACGAAATTTTAACAAATAAAAAATTTGATAAATAAAATTTAAATTAAAAAAATTAACAAGTGCCATGTATATTTTTTCGTTCTCCCCATTCTAAACATTTCCAAAAGCTTTTCTAGCTTTTGGAAATGTTTGAACGGTCCCCACCCACCACTTCAAAAATATACATTAGCACTTAAAAATATTATAATCTATATATAAAGAAAGGATTTTAAAAATGAGAGCATTAATAAGTGTTTCAGACAAAACTGGTATTGTCGAATTTGCAAAAGAATTAGAATCATTAGGAATAGAAATTATTTCTACTGGTGGAACATACAAAAAATTAAAAGAAGAAAATATAAATGCCATTGAAATTTCTGAACTTACAGGTTTTCCTGAATGTTTAGATGGAAGAGTAAAAACTCTTCACCCAAAAGTTCACGCTGGAATTTTAGCTATGCGTAGTAATGAAAAACATATGCAACAATTAAAAGAATTAAATGTTGATACAATTGATTTTGTTGTAGTAAACTTATACCCTTTCAAAGCTACTATAATGAAGGAAGGAGTTACAAGAGAAGAATGTGTTGAAAACATTGATATTGGTGGTCCTACTATGCTTCGTAGTGCCGCTAAAAATTATCAAGATGTTGCTGTTGTTACAGATCCAGCAGATTATTCAAAAGTATTAGAAGAATTAAAAGCTAATGGTTCTGTTTCTCTTGACACTAAATTCTATTTAATGCAAAAAGTATTTGAACATACTGCTAATTATGATAGTATGATTTTCAATTATATTAAAGAACAAAGAAATGACACTTCTTACCCAGAAAAACTTTCTTTAACATTTGAAAAAGTACAAGAAATGAGATATGGCGAAAATCCTCACCAAACTGGTGCTTTATATAAAGAAACTGGAAAATGTGTTGGTTCATTAGTTACAGCAAAACAATTAAATGGTAAAGAATTATCTTTCAATAATATAAATGATACTAATGGTGCATTAGAATTATTAAAAGAATTTACAGAACCTACTGTTGTTGCTTGTAAACATGGTAACCCTTGTGGTGTTGGAAGTGACAGTGAAGATATTTATAAAGCTTGGCAAAAAGCATACAATGCTGATAAAATGTCTATCTTTGGTGGAATTGTTGTTTCAAACAGAGAATTAACTGAGGATATTGCTAAGGAAATGTCAGAAATGTTCTTAGAAGTTATTGTTGCACCTTCTTATACTGATGCAGCATTAGAAACTTTAAAGAAAAAGAAAAATGTTAGAGTTCTTCTACTTCCTGAAATTTCAGTAAAACAACCTGAAAATTCTTATGATATTAAAAAAATTAATGGTGGTATTATTGTTCAATCAATAGATAGCAAAATCTTTGATGATTATGAAGTTGTTACAAATAGAAAACCAACTGATAAAGAATTAGAAGATATGTTATTTGCTTGGAATGTTGTTAAATACGCAAAATCAAATGCAATTGTAGTTGCAAAAGATAAACAAACTATTGGTATTGGACCTGGACAAGTTAATAGAATTTGGGCTTCTAAACAATGTTTTGAACATGCAGAAGAATTAATTGGCGAAGGTGTTACTAATGGTAGTGTTCTTGCATCTGATGCTTTCTTCCCTTTTGATGATAATGTTGAAGCAGCTCACAAAGCTGGAATCACAGCTATTATTCAACCAGGTGGAGCAATGAGAGATCAACTTTCAATAGATAAATGTAATGAATATGGAATCGCAATGATATTTACTCACATGAGACATTTTAGACACTAAAATATTTAATAAAAGGCACTTCATTTTGAAGTGTTTTTTATTTATAAATTATAATTAATATATAACCACTTGTTATCATATAGTTACAAATAGTAAAAAAAATGTACCTTAAATATTAAGGCACATTTTCTAATTTATACATTTACATCTGATTTTACACCATCTACTAAATGTCCATATTTTTCAAGCACAGGATTTACTTTTTCAGAAATAAAATCATCTACTTGATGCATTGCTCTACCACATAAATTTTCTGGATTTAAAGCACTCATTATCTCATCTCTTGTAAGTCCAAAAGAACTATCATTTGCAATTCTATCAACTAAATCATTTGGTCTTCCAAATTCTTTTACTTCTCTTCCTGCTTCCATTGAATATACTCTTATTTTTTCATGTAATTCTTGTCTATCTCCGCCTTTTAGAACAGCATTCATAATAATTTCTTCTGTTCCCATGAAAGGTAATTCTTGCATTAAGTTTGTATGTATTACATTTTTATAAACTACTATACTACTACTGATATTTGCATATAAAATAAGTATGCTATCTACTGCTAAAAATGCTTCTGGAACGCAAATTCTTTTATTAGCTGAATCATCCAAAGTTCTTTCTAACCATTGTGTAGAAGCTGTTATAGCTGGATCCATTGCTAAACTAAGAACATGTCTTGATAAAGAATTAATTCTTTCACTTCTCATTGGATTTCTCTTATATGCCATAGCAGAAGAACCGATTTGACCTTTTTCGAAAGGTTCTTCAAGTTCTTTCTCATGTTGAAGTAATCTCATATCATTAGCAAATTTAGAAGCACTTTGTGCAATTTGTGCTAAAACATTCAATACTCTACTATCAAGTTTTCTTGTATATGTTTGACCTGATACAGCATAGCATTTTTCAAATCCCATTTTTTCTGCAAATTTACTATCGATTTGTTTAACTTTTTCTTCATCTTTAAATAATTTCATGAAGCTTTCTTGTGTTCCAGTTGTACCTTTTGAACCTAAAAGTTTCATATGACTTTCAACAAATTCAAGTTCTTCTAAATCTTCAATTAAATCTTGCATCCAAAGAGTAGCTCTTTTTCCTACTGTTGTAAGTTGTGCTGGTTGGAAGTGTGTGTACCCTAAGCACACAACACTTTTATTCTCCTCAGCAAATTTCTTTAAGTTATTTATAACTACTATTAATTTTTGTTTTATAAGTTTTAAAGCCTCAGTCATTAATATAACATCTGTATTATCTGTAACAAAGCAAGATGTTGCACCTAAATGAATTATAGGTTTTGCATTAGGGCATTTAATACCAAATTCATAAACATGTGACATAACATCATGTCTACATTCTTTCTCTCTTTCTGCTACTATATCATAATCAATATCATACACATGAGCTTTCATTTCATCAATTTGTTCATCTGTAATATTAATTCCTAATTCTTTTTCTGTTTCAGCAAGTGCTATCCATAATTTTCTCCAAGTTGAATATTTACTGTTATTTGACCATATTTTATTCATTTCTTCACTTGGATAACGACCACTTAATGGTGTTACATATATATTGTTTTCCATTTTTCTCTCCTTGTGTTTTTATAAATTAACTATAATAATTAACGCCAGATTCAAATAATTTTTGATCTTTATTTCCAGGTATGTTTTTCATAATGTCTGTAATAACTCTTTCTGTATGTCCCATTTTACCTAAAACTCTACCATCTGGGCTTGTTATACCTTCTATTGCATAATTTGAACCATTTGGATTAAATTCAATATCATAAGTTGGATTTCCTTCAAAATCAACATATTGACAAGCGATTTGTCCGTTTTTTACAAGTTCTTTCATTTCATTTTCGCTTACTATAAACTTACCTTCACCATGTGAAATAGGAATATTGTAAGTTCCACCAAGTTCTGCTCCTGCAAGCCAAGGTGATAATTTTGATACAACTTTTGTATTAACCATTCTTGATTGATGTCTACCAATATCATTAAATGTTAAAGTTGGCATTTCTGGTTTAATATCTACAATTTTTCCATAAGGTACTAATCCAAGTTTTACTAATGCTTGGAAACCATTACAAATACCTAACATCAAACCATCTTTTTCTGTTAAATGTTTTTCAATTAAATCTTTTAATTTTGGATTTCTAAATACACTAGCAATGAATTTTGCTGAACCATCTGGCTCATCTCCTGCACTAAATCCACCTGGTAACATAATAATTTGGCTATCTGCTATTGCTTTTGCATATTCTTCAATAGAGTCTGCAACATCATTTGGTTTAACATTTTTAAATACTACTGTATTTACGATAGCACCAGCGTCTTCAAAAGCTTTTCCAGCATCATATTCGCAGTTTGTTCCTGGGAATACTGGTATAAATACTCTTGGTTTTGCAATTTTAATTTTGCTTGTTATTATTTGTGTTTTATCTGACATAATATTTTCAATTTTATCATTTTTTGTTTGAACTTTTGTAGGGAATACTTTTTCTAATGGTGTTTGCCAAATTTCAAGTAATTCTTCTACATTCATTGTTATATCATTTATTTCAATATTTTTTGTATCTGTAACAGTTCCTAGTTCTTGGAATTTATCATTTGAAACATCTTCTCCAAGTTCAATTATAAATGAACCATACATTGCTTTAAATACATCTGCATTTCCTGTAAATTTGAATCCTAATTTGTTTCCAAAACAAGCTTTTGAAATGCTCTCTGCCATTCCTCCATGTCTAATTGTTGAAATAGAAAGAACTTTTCCGCTTTCAATTAAACTATGTACTAAATCGTAATTAGCTTTTAAATCTTCAAAATCTAGCATATAATCTTCTGCCATCTTTGTTTGTAATAAAACTACTTTTGAACCTGCTTTTTTAAATTCGTTTGATACTACTTTTTCAATATTTACTGTCCCTACTGCAAATGATACAAGTGTTGGTGGAACATCAAGTTCATTATATGAACCAGACATACTATCTTTACCACCAATAGCTACTATATTTAATTTTTCTTGTACATAATAAGCACCTAATAAAGCACTAAATGGTTTTCCCCATCTCTCTGGATTATTTCCAAGCTTTTCAAAAAATTCTTGTAGTGTAAGCCAAGCTTTTTTGTAATCTCCACCAATAGCTACATATTTTGAAACAGATTCAATTATTGCATAAACTGCACCATGGAATGGACTCCATTTTGAAATTTTTGGATTATATCCATAAGTCATTATTGTTCCAGAATTTGTATAACCTTTTAAAGTAGGAATTCTAGCAGCCATACCTTCTGCTGGTGTTAATTGATATTTTCCACCGAAAGGCATTAGAACTGTGTTTGCACCAATTGAACTATCAAATCTTTCTACTAACCCTTTTTGTGAACAACAATTCAAATCTGCTAAAACTTTTTTCCATTCTGCTTCAATATCTTTTACTTCTTTTTTAGCAAAATAACTTTCATCATAGTTTGGTTTTTCAACTGTAACTTTTGCTTCTTTTACTGTTCCGTTTGTATCGAGGAATTCACGGCTAACATCCACAATAACCTTGTCTCTCCAATACATTTTTACTCTTGGTTCTGCTACAACTTCTGCTACTATTGTTGCTTCTATATTTTCTGTTTCTGCTAATTCAATAAATTTATCTGCATTTTCTTTTGCTACTACAACAGCCATTCTTTCTTGTGATTCTGAAATTGCAAGTTCTGTTCCATCAAGACCTTCATATTTTTTAGGAACTTTATCTAAGTTTATAACTAAACCATCAGCAAGTTCACCTATTGCAACAGAAACACCACCTGCACCAAAATCATTACATCTTTTAATTAATTTTGTTGCATCTTCATTTCTAAATAATCTTTGAATTTTTCTTTCTTCTGGTGCATTTCCTTTTTGTACTTCTGCTCCACAGCTTGTAAGTGATTCACTATTATGAGCTTTTGAAGAACCTGTTGCACCTCCACAACCATCACGACCTGTTCTTCCACCTAATAAAATAACTATATCTCCTGGCTCTGGTCTTAATCTAATTACATTTTTCTTAGGAGCTGCACCTATTAAAGCTCCTAACTCTAATCTCTTTGCAACATATCCTTCATCATAAATTTCAGCAACTTGTCCTGTTGCTAAACCTATTTGATTTCCATAAGAACTGTATCCACGAGCAGCTTCATTTGTTAATTTTCTTTGTGGTAATTTGTTTGGCAAAGTATCTTTAACAGCTGTTCTTGGATCTGCACAACCTGTAACTCTCATTGCTTGATAAACATATACTCTACCTGAAAGTGGGTCTCTAATTGCACCACCTAAACAAGTTGATGCACCTCCGAATGGTTCTATTTCTGTTGGATGATTATGAGTTTCGTTTTTAAACATAATCAAATATTCTTCTGGTTTTCCATCAACTAAAATTTCTGCTCTAATACTACATGCATTTATTTCTTCTGATTCATCTAAATCTTTAAGAATTCCTTTTTTCTTTAATTCTTTAACAGCAACTGTTGCCATATCCATTAAGCATATATCTTTTGCTTTTTTATTTTCATATACAAAAGCTCTTGAAGCTATATATTGTTCATAAACTTTTTGTAATAAATCCCATTTTATATCTAATACTTCTAGTTTTGTAAGGAAAGTTGTATGTCTACAATGATCTGACCAATATGTATCAATCATTTTCATTTCAGTCATTGTAGGATCTCTTTTTTCTGTATCTCTAAAATATGTTTGACAGAATTTTAAATCAGCTAAATCCATAGCAAATCCATATTTTTTATAAAATTTTTCACTATCTTCATCCGTCATTTCTGTAAAGCCTTCTATAATAGCTACATCTTCTGGAACTGCCATTTTGTCTTCCAAAGTTTCTACTTTTTCTAAACTACACTCTCTTGAATCAACTGGATTTATAACATATTTTTTAATTTTTTCTACATCTTCATCACTTAAATTTCCAGAAAAAATATAAATTCTTGCGAATTTTGAAATTGGTTTTGCTCCCTCTGTTATAATCTGTAAACATTCAGAAAGTGAACTAGCTCTTTGATCAAATTGACCAGGTAATGCTTCAACTCCAAATACTTTATCTTCTTTGTTAAAATTGTAATCTTCTACAAAACAATCATCTACTTGTGGTTCAGAAAAAATTGTATTTTTTGCAGTTTCTAATACTTCATCAGATATTCCAGATACATCATATCTGTTTAATATTACAAGATTTTCAATATTATTCATTTGTAGATTTTCTTTTAAATCTGCAAGAAGTCCTTTTGCTTCTACATCAAATCCTGGTTTCTTTTTTACATAAACTCTCTTTACCATAATTATTTCCTTTCAAATAAAAAATTTTAAATATTAAGATTTATTTCTTTATTTCCTTCTACTACTTCACCAATTAAATAAGCTTCTTCGCCTTGGTCTTTCAAGATTTTTAAAGCTTGTTCTACTTCATTTTCAGGAACAATAACTGCCATACCAATACCCATATTAAATGTATTAAACATGTCTCTTGTTGGAATATTTCCTGTTTTTTGAAGTAAATCAAAAATTGGTTTTCTTGGATATGAATTAACATCAATATTTAATGCAACACCATCTCTTAACATTCTTGGCATGTTTTCATAAAAACCTCCACCTGTAATATGTGATATTCCCTTTACATTTACATTATCAATTAGTGAAAGTGCTGATTTTACATATATTTTTGTTGGTGTAATTAAAGCTTCTCCCAATGTCATTCCTAATTCTTCTTTATATTCTTTAAGATTATCTTCATTAATATTAAATACTTTTCTAACAAGTGAAAAACCATTTGAATGAACTCCTGATGAAGCTATACCAATGACTTTATCTCCAATTTCTATTTTACTACTATCTATCATTTTTTCTTTATCAACAATACCAACAGAAAAACCTGCTAAATCATATTCATTTTCAGCATATAATCCTGGCATTTCAGCAGTTTCGCCACCAACTAATGCACACCCTGCTTGTCTACAACCTTCTGCTACTCCGCCAACAATAGTTGCAACCATTTCTGGTATATTTTTCCAAAGTGACATATAATCCAAGAAAAATAATGGTTTGGCTCCGCAACATACAACATCATTTACACACATTGCTACACAATCTTGTCCGATTGTATCATGCTTATTCATTAAAAAAGCCAACTTTAATTTTGTACCTACTCCGTCAGTACCAGAAACTAAAATTGGTTCTTTCATATCTTTTAAATTTGGTGCAAAAAGCCCTCCAAATCCTCCTAGATCTGAAACTACACCTTCAATATATGTACTTTTTACTGCATTTTTTATAAGCTCAACTGATTTGTATCCAGCAGTTACATCAACTCCTGCTGACTTATAACTTTCACTAAAACTCTTTTCCATATAAACTTTTTCTCCTTTTAAATTTGACACAATTATTATATTACAAAACAAGGAGAATATCAAGCTTTTTTAGGCAGTTTTTAAGTAGTCTTTTAAATAATAAAATTAAAAAAGAGCAAATAAAGTAAACTTCAAAAATTGCTCTTTTGATTTTTATTAAATTTCTAATTCTGGGCACTCTACCCATTCAAAAGCTGTTTTATATCTACTATTAGGTTGTTTTCTATCAATTCCCATCCATCGTCCTAAAATTCCATTTGTATTACTTCCAGTACCATATACCTTTCCATCAGCTGTTATCGCAATATAGAAATTTTTTCCACCAACTACATCTATAAATTGTTCTGGTGTATTTATTTTTTGAGGAACAGTTAAATATTCTGTACTAGAAGTTCCCATTCCTAAAAGTGATTGATTACCTAGTCCATAAACACTATAATCGCTCATTTGATATAAATTATTACCTAACACACCATTTTTCACAATTTTTCTAAATGACAAATTTTCATTAATATTCAAATATTCTGTAATAGAAGATTTAGTATATGAACTTAAAGTTTTATTTACACCATTTACAACAATCGTGCTTCCAGAACTACTAATTGCACCTGTTAAAAACATATTATTATCTTTTTGTGCTAAAATACTCATTTGTCCAGAAATAAAAATATATAAATCTTCTAAATTAATTCCTTCTATTGTCACTTCTTTTGGTATTTCACTAATAACTCCGCCTATACAAGACCAATTATTGTCACCCCATATCCACAACTTTCTTACTGAATTTTCTTTTGTTACTGCAATATGTCCGAGTGACAAAATCTATACAATAATTTTCTATGTCAGATAATATTTTTGTAGGAATATAACTATCATTTGTAACACCAATATATGTTTTTCTCATTTGATCTTTACAAAATCCACTAACATATAAAGAATTATTATCATTACTATTAGTTTTAATATAAAGAGCACTACCAACTATTGCATAATCTTCCACTTTTCCTGAAATATTATTATAAACTTCTAATCCTTCCAATTTATCCTTTAATCTAACAAAGTTAGGAATTTGATAATCAATTCCTTGTGTATTACATCCTAACATAGATGCACTATCACCTATTACCCAAATATCATTATTATTATCTATATATGCCAAAGAATTCCTAGCTGTTGTTGCTTTAAATTTTTTTACATTACTTGCAATATGTTTCCAAGATTTTTGAAATTTTTTCTCCCTCAATATTAAATCTTGATCCCCAATAGAATAATAATTATTATCTTTATCCTTCAATAAACCATAAGAAAAGTCTGAAAAAGCAGTCTTATCTTTTGCTACACAAAAGGATTCAATTAAAGGTAAATCTTTTGTATAATCTTGAATACATCTAAATTCATTTATTGTATTTCCAACAGCAATCCCTTCTCCAAAATACTCATTAGTTCCTTTTGCATATATTCTTCCATCATTCATTAATATATAAGTTTCTTTATCACCTAAAATAAATATGTCTTTAATTTGATTCAAATCTAAATTTTTAGTTATATTCTCATTAAATTCAACAAATCCATTTATTGTTGATTTGATACCTGAATCTAATAAATGATGTGCTCCCCAAGTTAAATCATAATCATAAAAATATAAATGTCTTTTCTCATCTACTATTTTACTTACAATAGCCCCTCTACCTAAACTTCTAATCATTTCTATGTCTCCTGTTGTGTTTCCGACCACTATATTCGAAAGTGATAATGTAGCAGGATTTATTTGGTATAATAACCCTTTATTATCTAAAACAAAAACATTTCTATCTTCCACAGACACTAAACTCACTATTTCGTTTGCAATTAATTCTCCCTTATTTCCATCATATATTTTGTTGAATGTACAAACATTATTTTCAATTTTATTAGTATATTTACTATTATCTGTTAATCCAGCATAATATATAGAAGTATGATTTTCATTTTTGGTTAATATGCAAATACCTTTCTGGTAACTAGAGTTATTAGAAATAGTTAAAATTGTGTTAGGATTTTCAAAATTTACTTTTACAAATTTATCCTCATTACTTGATATGTACCCAATTCCTAATTGCCCATTAATATTATTTCCAGCTGCATATAATTCATTATTTTCTGTTAATACAAATGTATTATTTATTAACGAAAATACTTTTTTTACCTTGTTTCCATTTACATTTAATTTTATTGCTTGAACAGTAGTATATTCTTGTTGTTCTTGCTTACTTAATCCTAATTTATTATATGAATTATTTCCCCATGCCCATAATTCTTTATTTTCATCAATAACAAACATATTATTAAATCCAGGACTAACAATTCTATTCATATCATTACCTGGTATTTCATTAGGAATTGAAAACTTGCTCCATTTACTTGTTGATAATTGCTCTAATTCCTCTTGTGAATTATTTAATAATTTTCCTTTTATTCCTTTACCATATAAATCTCCATTATTATACAACTTATATACATTATCATTACTTGCATCTGCAATTATTTGAAATCCATAAGGATTATAATCTGGATTTTTTGTTCCATCTTCTAAATATTCATCTTGCACATTTCCTGCTAATTTATCATTTGTTCCTGTTCCACTTACTTCTGATTCTGCAAATACTGGTGCTTTTAAGTTTCCACTCATTACTGCTGTTGCCATATTTGAACTATAACAACTCACTCCTTTTAATTTTACTCCTGCCATTGAATATATCATTCCTGTTGCTGCATCTATTACATAAGACTTATCACTTTCTATTCCCACTGCTTCATTATTTATATAATATAAATCTTGTACTCCTGCTGGAAAGAATATCATTTCACTTTCAAATATATTGTTAAAATCTGTACTATCAATAAATATACTAGTTGTTGGTACTGTTTCTGTCATACTCCATATTCTATAATATCCTACTTCTCCTACTAACCTTTCTGTATTAGTTAAATCATTAACTTTAACAAGTCCATTTGCTGGTATTGCCTTTGTTTCTTCTCCCATCTGTCCTATTACTTCACCAGCTTTCCACATTTGTACTGCTTCCTCTACTGCTGTCATTTCGCTTAGAAAAGTTGAATATTGTGTTCTACTTATTATGCCATCATCACCTACCATAGCATTAATTGAAACACCTGCTAAGATTAACATTACTATTATTGAAATAACCAATGCTATTAATGTTATACCGTTTTGATTGTTTCAAAAATTTGTTTTTTGTTTTCCTTCTGTTTCTCTTTTGTTTACACATTTTCTTTTTCCTTTCT